>Ga0194047_10002548_pt1 | contig 10398 bp, 7 predicted proteins | sample JunL225m_MetaG_2_FD_160070 | JGI IMG/M metagenome (GOLD analysis project Ga0194047, IMG submission 160070) | Anoxic zone freshwater microbial communities from boreal shield lake in IISD Experimental Lakes Area, Ontario, Canada - Jun2016-L221-5m | ecosystem: Environmental > Aquatic > Freshwater >...
GTTCCGGATCGAAGCGCTTCCGCATAGCCTGTTGGCGGGCGCCGGTTTGGCGAAAATCCAGCCTTTCCGAAGTCGGTCAGGTTCAGCGTGAAGTCGTATGCGCTGGCTTGAATTGCCAGGATTTCCGGACTTTTGTCTTTGGGGCTTTTCCGCCAGCCGTTCAGCCAGCATGAGTAGGAGTAGCCGGAAGTGTTAGGGAGTTGGTCGCTGCCGGATTGCCCGGCGCTCAACGCCTGTCCACATCCGGAACAAACTAACAAGCTCAATAGAATGGAGAGCGCCGACGTTGTTTTCAGAGGATTTGTCATTAAACTGTTATTTTTTATAACCATAAACAGAGGCTTCCATGATTTGCATCTGATTATCGCCATCTAGTAAATAGGACAACGGCCACCCTGGAGTTTCCGGTCCCGACATGGTGGCTGTTTTACCCTCAGAGAGGTTTTCTTTGACCTTAGGCAAATGGGTCAGCGCTTCAAAATGATACTGACCGGAACCCGCTTCAAACACAGCAGAGCCCTTGTCCATTCCCTTATACTTCAGGCCATCCGCCTTGGTCACCGGTTTGCCGCTCTCGGTAATCCTGCTTGCCTCGGAATACGGTATATAGATAGTTGCCGTAGTGTTTGGGGGAATTGTCACATCCAACGTCAAGTTCATGCCTTTCAAGGCCCATGCGGTTGAAATCCTGCCATAGATCGAATCATAACTCGTTTTCGTCCAATCCAGGCTCCTGCTCAAAACGGGTTGTATGAGAATCCGCTTGTAGCCAGGGGTCTCGGGACGTATGCCCCCCACGTTTCCGAAAATATAGCTTCCTACCGCGCCATGGGCATAGTGGCTCAGGGAGTTCATCCAGGGGTTGGCTAATCCACCGGCCTCAGGACGATAACTTCCGAAATGTTCCCAGATCGTTGTAGCACCAACGGTCACCGGATAGAGCCATGACGGATATTTTTCACTCAAAAGCAACTTGTACGCAATATCCTCCCGACCGGCCAATTCCAAAGCCTGCAGGATGCATGGATTACCCATGAAGCCTGTCGTAATTTGCCCTTTATCCTGTTTAACCCGGTCACTGAAGCGTTCACTAGCCAGGGCCTTCTTATGATCAGGCACGAGCCCCATACTGAAGGCCAGGGCATACCCGCACTGGGTATCTTTATCCAGCTCGCCAAATTGCACACGCCCATTAGCATCAATCAGCTTTTCGGAAAAGGCCGTGGCCGTCTTCTTCGCCAGCTCATCGTACATGGCCGCATCAGTATTTTCTCCGATCGCCCGCGCCATCTCGGCCATCGCCTGGGCATTGGCGGCCAGATAGACGGTTCCTACAACCACCGCATGCGGCTTGGGGCCTCCGCCGGCGCTGGCATGATCCGTGTGCCCTATCCGCCAACCGCGCCCTTTTTTAACCTGCCCTCCACGAGTTCCGTCTGGATCCGTCGTGCTGATAAGCTGATCCATCGCACGTTTCATGGACGCATAATGCTCCTTGATAACCTTCTTATCCCCATACTCGCGGTACATCCTGAAGGGGCAGAGGATTCCCGCATCAGACCAACCGACATTCGGTCCGCCACCTGGGCCGAAATACGGCGCATGGTCTGCAAACCAGCCCTCAGGCATTTGTGCGCCCGCAACATCCACGAGCCACTTGTTGAAAAATGGTGCCATATCAAAGTTGTAAACAGCGGCAGGCATGAAGAAATTCATGTCGCCGGTGTAACCGCAACGCTCGTCACGTTGATTGCAGTCGGTCGGAATGCCCATCACGTTCGCCCGTTGTGACCACTGAATGTTTTCAACCAGGCGGTTGAGCAAGGGGTTGGAACTGGTGAACTCGCCAGTCTTACGGAAACCGGTGTGAAAAACGATACCAGCGACCTCATCCACAGTCGGTTTTTTGGGCAACCCGTTAATCTGCACATAACGAAAACCATGGTAGGTAAAATGCGGTTCAAGTATTTCCTCACCGCCACCTCGGCAGAAATACCGGTCGATCTGACGGTCACCCTTGCCGAAATGCCCGGCGCGCAAATTGTCGGTGTAAACAGTTCCGTCAGGATTCAACGCCTCGTTGTGTTGCAGCGTTAATTTCGTTCCGGCCGGGGCATTGATCTTCAATCGGGTCCATCCGCTGAAGATCTGACCCATGTCAGCGACATAGACGCCTGGCCTTGGCTCCGTAATGGCAATGGGCTTAAGCTCCATTTCTTTACGTATGGGATTACTGCGCTGCGCCATAAGTTTCCCCACTTGAAAATCCAGTTTGCCTGGTTTTTCTTTCTGCACACGAACGATGGCATTCGTCCATTTCGAGTCGTCAAAGCTGGAAGAATCCCAGCCAGACATTTCCTTGCGGGCATCATAAATCTCACCCTCATAAATACCGGCAAAGCGAACGGGCCCCTCCGTGGTGACACGCCATGACTCATCCGTGCCGATAGTCTCCTTACTGCCATCCTCATACTCAATATCAAGCTGGGCCAGCAGGCTGGGATCTTTTCCGGAGATAGGACTTAGCGTCTTTCCCCAGAACATCCAACCGCCGCAATACCAGCCATTCCCCAGTATGGCGCCCATGGCGTTTTTCCCAGAAATTACCATCGTGGTAACATCGTAAGACTGGTACAGATTGTGCTGTTTATAATCGGTCCATTCAGGAGCCAGAAGGTGGTCACCTACGCGCTTGCCGTTGATCCGGAACTCATAAAGTCCCAGGGCCGTTACGGAAACAGTGGCATGTCTGACTTTCTTTGCCGCATTGAATTCTTTACGCAACTGCCTTGGAATGGCCCAGCGCTTCCTTTCGTTAAGCCCTTCAGGCGTATCCAGGTACATGGTTCCCGAAGGCAGATAAATGTCGCCAAGCAGGCCGGCTGTTGGCGTTTCATAGACATACGGCTTACCATTATACTCATACTCGACAACGAGGTGCTGTGGACCTTTCCCTGGATCAACCCCGAGGGCTTTAGGGGTTATGGTCGCACTCAGCGTTCCCTTGTCGATCATGCCATTAAACTTGTCGGTTAGATCCACTGCCGTGGCGGGATCCGTTGCGCTGTAGAGGGCCTTTTTTATGACTAATTTTCCCTCAGTGATTTCATGGTTGAAGGCATTTTCAGGAATGACGTGGTCGAGCCCGATCCATTTCGCCTTCCACGCATCCGGTTGCAAAATCCCCATCGTCCACAACGCCGGCTTACTCCAGGCAGATGCTTTGCCCTCTTTATCCCAAATGCGTGCCTTCCAAAAGCATCGCGCCAATGAAACCAGTGGTTTCCCGGAATACTCGATCTGATTCTGTTGATCAGAGACAGCCTTGCCGCTATCCCAGAGGTCACCCTTGTCTGATTTTAAAATGTCCTCCGAGCTCGCGACAAGAATTTGATAGGCGGTCTGTTTAAATTGCCTCTCATCCTTTGCATTCAATTCCCAACTTAACCGCGGAGCAACAGGATCAATTCCCAGCGGATTCGTCAGATACTCACAGCGGAGATTGCTGACTGCAACGGGCGCTTCCGCCGCACTCACGATCCCCGGCAGATTCAACATCAGTATTAAAATACAAAATGCTGTTTTCACAAAATCAATATCACAGCCGTCCAATAGTCCCGAAACGACGCGCCCTAAGCCTTGAATCGGCAAGGCTTTGACATCGTTTTGGACAATGGTGATTGCTACTTGACGGCAAGCGGCATGAGGAGTTGCGGAATGCCGGGCTGGATGCATGAATTGGAGTGTTCCAAGAAATTCGCTTTTTATCCATGGAGAAATCGGCGGTATCCATGGACTTTTCTCACAAGATCAAGTATGATTCGACCATGAAGCGCATCGACACCACCGACCCGAGATCACATTCCAACGTGCTCACCCTTGCCGCTCCAGCTTCCGCCGTGGATGAACATCACGCAGGGTCTTGTCTCGCCCTTGCCCATCCCGTCCGGACGAAACAGCCAGAACGGGAGTTGTTCATCGCCGACCTTTTTGTAGATATGCTTCTCACCAAGCTCCAGCATCGCGTTGATGATCGGCTGCGTCTTGATCCAGTCCTTCGGCGATTTGCTTAGATCGAAGTCCTTGGTGACCCCCGTGAAGACGAATTCGTTCGTCTCCTGCCCTTTCAGTACTGGCGGTACCGCCGTCTTCCGGAACGGCGCGGCAGGCAAGCCGGCGGTGTTGAACAAGGTGGCGGGCGGATTATCCGCCCACGCATAGCGGACCGCACACGGCACCGCCATTGCTGCAACTGTCAGAACGATGGTGTTCCCCTTCAGTTGCGCCGTCGCAGGGAGGAAATGTCCGTCAGCGCCTGCCAGTTCAAAACCATTCGTGGCGCTGTCCTTGAACACCAGGCTCTGCCCCTTCCCTCCCGCATCAAACGCGAGCGTCATCCGTCCCGGCTCGAAGCGTGCATCCGTCACTGCGGGTCCGTCCGCAATCACATCCTGCTGGTAGACCTGTTTCAACGCCACCAACGCCAAGCGGCGACCTGCTTCCTGTTTGTTTACCGGATGCACATTTCTGGCATCCCCTATATCGATGCCGACCGCAAGCCCTGTGCCTGCCACGGTCTCCACAATTTTCTGTTGGGCCTCTCTCAATCCAGCAAACGATCCCGGTCCGCACCAGGGAGAAGAAGGACACTTATCCTTGAACTCATCTCCGGACAGTCTCATTGGGTGAGTTTATCCTTGGATCCAAAAACCTCAATCTCCTGGAACTGCATCTGATTCCCGTCTTTGAGCTTGGTCGCCTCGATCTTCACATAGCGCGCATTGACGACTGCCGGCAGAGGAAAACACTGCACGGTGTCAGCAGGAATCTTTCTGTCAGCACCTTTATTCTTATCTGTGCACGTATACTCGGTCTTTGTCACCACGGGGATCCATTTCTGATTGTCCTCCGACACTTGAATGGAGAAATCCACCGGGAAAGCATAGCCGACTTTGTCGCTGACGTTTCGCGGATAGAGTAGGACCATTTCAACCGGCATGCTTTCGCCCAAGTCGACCGTGATCCATGCGGGCTGCCCCCCACCTGCCGTACTCCAGAAACTCCCGAATTCGCCGTCGACCGCCTTTTCGGCAGGGTAGGCCTCATGCGAGCTGGAGGCATAAGCGGTTTTCCCGCGAGCCCGGTTGCCGAACTTCGTTTTGCCGTTAAGCTGGAACTCCCAAACCCGGAACATGTCCGGACTGCTCGTCTTGAACGTGAGCTTGATCACCTGGGCCGTGGTCGCGGGAAACTGCAGTTTCTGTTGTTTTCCCGGCTTCTTGAAGGTGCCGATGGGTTTCCATATTTGACCGTCTTTGACCGCGACTTCCAGGCTGTCGAGCTGTCCATCGCAATCCATCAGCGCCTCGTTGAACGTGGCAAGATCCTCCAGGTCCAGCGTGACGCTGGCTTCCGTCGTGCCGGGATCAGGCCGCCAGCAGGTCAGCCCACAATCATCGAACATCTGATGAGCCCGGCATGGATTGGCCCACCAGTGTTTGGCCGGCGCGTTACCCTTTACCTGAACCTTGCCGCGATTCTGATGTTCGCTGAACCGGGTCAGCAACGATCCGCTGCCCGTCACGGTGATCGGCTTGATATCAAAGGCCTGCCCGTCAATCGTCAGCTCCACGATCGTGTCATACTCCCTCTGATACTTCGGGTTCAGCGTCACGGTCAGTGCTTTTTCGTCCTGGGCGACTTTCACTTTTCCACCTGTCAGCACGCGACTGGCAAGAACCTTCCGGCCTAACGCCGGCAACACCAGGGTGTCGCCCTGAAAATTCAGACAATGGAGGAAGATCTTGTCGCCCTTCAGCGTGCAGACGCCCCAGTAACCTGGCTTGTAAGGACCGCCGCGCGTGCCGTAGATGGTCTCGCCGTAGTCTTTGAGCCAATCACCGACTTCTTTCAGCCGCTTGATTTGCCGCTCTTCGAAATTGCCCAGCGGCGTTGGTGCCACATCGAGTAGAAGATTCCCGTCGCCACCCGTCGCGTAGAGCACCATGCCCAGAACATCTCTTTTGGTGAGCAGCAATCCGCCAGGCTTGTAGCCCCATTGCCCGTCCACCAGGCACGTGCAGGATTCCCAGTAGGCGTTACGCTGAAACCCGCCAATCGCCTGCTCCGGCGTCTGGAAATCGTTAAGCCGGTTCAGGTCATAATCCGCCCGCTTCGTCCGAGGCTGAAGCACGCCGATACGCCCGTTGCTCAGGATGTCGGGCTGGCTTTTCAGAATGATCTCCGCCATCTTCGGATAATCCCAATCCGCCCAGTCCCCGCCCATGCTGTCGAACCAGATGATATCGACTTTACCGTAATTATTGAGCAACTCCTGCAGATGGCCGTGAAAAAGTTCGAGGTATTTCTTGTTGCCATCGACAAGGTAGTCAGGTTGATACCAGTCGCGCGGAGAATAATAGACCCCGAAACGCATTCCCGCTTTGTGGCAGGCATCCGCCAGTTCCTTGACGATGTCCCGTTTGAAGGGCGTGTTGGCGATGTTGTAGTCGGTGTATTTCGTATGGAAGTTGTTGAAACCGTCATGGTGCTTGCAGGTGAACACGATGTACTTCATCCCCGCGTCTTTGGCGATTTTCACCCATTCATCAACGTTAAACTTTACTGGGTTAAACTGCTTGTAAAGATTGTCGTAAACCTCGTCACGGCCGTTAGGGGCTGCGTCCGGTCCGCAATCCATCGTACGCTTCGCCTTACGCCCCCAGCTCGTTTCCGTGCCCAGGATGCTCGACGGCCCCCAGTGGATGAACATCCCATATCGAGCGTCACGAAACCATTTCATCCGCGCGTCTTTTTGTTCCTTGGTTTCCTTAGGGATTACATAAGTAGCCGCACCAGCATCACTGGCTGCAGCACCACCCGTCAATTCAGCCGCCTTTGGCATATTCCCGCCTTCAACTGGCATAACCTGCGCTTGAAGAAATGGATTAAGCCATGCGATTCCGAGCCAAGCACTCATGATTAGATTGATTCTCATAAGGCGGTCCAATAGTCCCGACACGACGCGCCCCAAGCCTTGACTCGGCAAGGCTTTGACATCGTTTTGGAAAATGGTGATTGCTACTTGACGGCAAGCGGCATGAGGAGTTGCGGAATGACGGGCTGGATGCATGAATTGGAGTGTTACAGAAAACCCGCTTTTAGCCATGGATAAATCGGCGGTATCCATAGACTTTTCCCACAAGATCAAGTATGATTCGGCCATGAAGCGCATCGACACCACCGACCCGAGATCACATTCCAACGTGCTCACCGTGCTGAATGGCGCGTATACTGAGCGGGAAGCCCATCTCGCCGGGAAGTTCCGGATTCATATGTTAGGCTTGTATTTCGCGCAGGTGGGGCCTGAGTGGGGGTCGGATGGACATCAGCAGGGCGATTACGTTCATCATCTCGATATCTCGCTGTCAGGAAGACGCCAGGTGGTTGCCCATGGAGAGGTTTTCAACCTGGAACCCGGACAGGTTTGGTTCCTTCCGGGTAACACGCCGGTTGAGCGGCGCTGCAATGAAAACTGCGAGGTCTTGTTTTTCAAATTGGCAAGTGAATGGTTGCCGGGCGTGGACCCCTTGTTGGACTGGTCGGAACGCGGGCCGCGTTTGGCCGGCCAATGCTCGCCGGCCGAGTGCCGCGGTTGGTTGGAGGCTGGGCGTGCTTTCAGTATGGCCGATTTGTTGAACCTGCGCGGGCGCTTGGGTTCCTGGATCGCATGCGCGGTGCCGGAACTGGGCGATATCATTGCCAGCCATCTGAAAACGCAGACGCAGTTCACCGCCGTTTTTGAAACGATCGAACGGATGCTTGGCGCGGACCTCCGGATGTCCTGCTTGTCGGAAGCTTACGGGACCAGTGACCATGCATTTTCCATGGCATTCACGCGCGGCACCGGGATTAGTCCCAAGGAATATTTGAAGCGCCGTCTGAATCAGGAGTCCTTGAAATGGGTCATCAACACCGACCTCCAGATCAAGGAGATCGCCGAAAAACTCCGCTTCAGCGATGAGTTCTATTTCAGCCGTTTTTTCAAGCAGCTCAACGGATGCTCGCCCAAACTCTATCGACAGAGATTTCACCGAAGATAATTTCCATTTTCAGTGGCACTGGCCTGGTGAGGGGAAGTTGCCATGTGATGGTGAGGTATAACTGGGAGTTGGGTAGGTTCAGAGGCGCCGGGAATTCCATCAGAGAGCTTTCTCCGCCACGGGCACGTTCTGGGGGATAAACAGAAATTCGAATTTTTTCCCGGGGGTATTGGACTTCCCGATGAATATGATCTCACGTGACCTCGGATGCGCGTAAAGACGGGTGAAATACCGCAACTCACTTTGAAGATTCCCGATATAAAGTGGAACCAATCCGCCATCCGCAGGAGAACAAGAATCCGTCACTGCAATCGTGTTAGCCTCCAATTTCGTCACTTTGTCTTTCACCTTAACCAGCAATCCGGAGGCGGAAAAGTTTGCAAATCGGAACGATCCGGCAGGGAAGCCTTCCAAGGAATCATCCAAGGCAATGATTCTAAGGGGCAGCCCCGAGGGGGGGCGCCAGGCATGAGGATGAAGAGAGTGCTGCTAGATGGTGCGGGCAGCGGTGTGGTGCCCGCCACCTTGTAATCAGTCCCGCCCTGTTCGGTCTGCGCAGGCATGTAGAGTGCGAACCCGGCCGCTTTTCCCAAAGGGTAGCTGGGGGATCGCTTTTTGTCCCTCAGCTCGACCGGCAGATAGGATGTCCCATTTTTATAATAAAGTTTCTGAACCGGCAACTGAGACAACGCGACACAGGTGAACACCATCGCCGGTTTTTTTACTGGCTCCGTTTCGGACTGGGCCGCAGCGAAGCCGGGGTGACAGGCGAAACCGATCACGGTCATGAGCAGGAGAAGAGACGGCTTTTTCATTATTTGCCTTGGGATGTGCCTTAATTGAACTCGGCAGGCGTAAGCCACCTGAAGCTAACGATCCTGAAGCGGCGACCAAAGCGGGTATTAATTACATTGAGCTGGGAGGTCCCAGTGGCTGCGGCAGTGTAGGACAAGGGATTGGGAAACGCCTCGTCCCAAGGCTCGTTGTTCGTCGGGTCTGTGTTAGGATCCAGGTATTCCGGCACGCGTTGGACGACAGCCTCGCAGACGGCTCTGGCCGCAACGCCGGACCTGTTTTCAAGATCCCCGTAGCCGCGGATGCGGAATGTGTCGCTACGGGCGCTGAGGCGAGGTGACAAGGGCAGGAGCAGATTCGCCTGGGTGATTCCGCCCGCGATTCCTGTGGTTGTTTTACGGTTATTGACAGGAGGTGGATTGGGGAAATATGGCGCGAAACTGCCACTGGAGTAATTCGGCGAGATGCCTCCGGCGCCATTTTCAGCGTTCTGATTCACTCCAGACGCATCAATGGCAGATTGAAGGGCGCCTGCGTATTGGGTAGCGGGATTGATTGGAGATCCCAAGCGATGGTTCACAAAATCAGAGAGACTCATGAACGGGCCACGGAGTTTGACTTGGTTGACGATCTCCCCAGCCAGACGGGTGATTTGACTGTCGTCCAAGCGACTGAAGCCCGACCAGTAGTTTGCCGCCGTCAGATTTTTATCTGTCGGCTCGGTACTGGAAGGAAACGGTGTCTCATCGGCCGAGTTATCCTTCGCGCCGGTTTGCGCATAAGTCACCGACAGTGAGCGGTTCGAGCGGAGTAGAGCCGCCCATGCAGAAACAGAAGTCGAGTTCACATTGAATTGGCCATCGATTAGACTGTAAGCCCCCATTTTCAGGTAGCCCTTGCCGTCTGTCTTGTCGTCCAAATCCTTCTTGACATCGTCAACCATCCTGCTTGGCGGCAGGTAGGGGCGCAATACCGGATTCGCCAACGCTGAGCGATAGTCTGCACCAAAGAAATCATTGAGCGTCTTGTTGATGGTTCCCGAGGCAGAATAGCCACTGCCCGAGATCGAATAGTCCGGAGCCATGCCGGACAGGTAATAACGGTCAAAAAGCGCGTCATTCAGCAGCCAGGAACTATCCGCCGCCGTCAAACCCTCTGTCGTATAACTGCCGCTGGTTGAACGAACATCAGGAAGGATCGTGTAGGGTGAAACAGGGGAAACCATGACGCTGGATCGAGAATCACCCGCTGCGTGATAAGCCTCGGATGTTTTGGTGGTCAGCGAGGCATGGGAAAACTGAGCCAGTGAGATCAAAGGGCTCGACGGGATATTCGTCATCGGCACGTGGGTCATCCCGGAATCCAGATAACTTTGGCCCCAGTAGGCATTACGGACCGATAATGGGAAGGCAAGTCCCATGGCGTCAATAATGGTATTCAAACCACCTGGGATACACCTCGCTCTAAACGTGAAATTGGGATCCACTCTCCGATTGAACGC
>Ga0194047_10002549_pt1 | contig 10395 bp, 7 predicted proteins | sample JunL225m_MetaG_2_FD_160070 | JGI IMG/M metagenome (GOLD analysis project Ga0194047, IMG submission 160070) | Anoxic zone freshwater microbial communities from boreal shield lake in IISD Experimental Lakes Area, Ontario, Canada - Jun2016-L221-5m | ecosystem: Environmental > Aquatic > Freshwater >...
CGCTGATTCCGGACATGGCCCGACGCCTCACCGAAAGCTCCAAGAGACGACCGAGAAGGACAAAGGTGATGATCATGGCCGCGCTTTCGAAATAGGTCTCCTGTCCGGAAAAAGTTGCCCAGAGACTATAGCACCAGGCGGAAAGCGCCCCAACCGCTATCAGAAGATCCATCCCCGGCGAACGTGTCCTGAGTGAGCGCCAGGCCCCAAGCAGAAATGGCATACCGGAGTAGAACACAACCGGCGTGGTCACGGCCAGCGATACGTACTGCAAAAACTGCTTCATGTCGGTAGCCATGCCCTGGAAATAACCGGCATATAAGGCGTAGGAGCAGGCCATCAACTGCATGGTTAGAAAGAATGCCGTGCCGAAGCGGAGCAGCAGGTCGTCCCGCTCGCGTCGGGCTTCCTTTTCGGACTGCTCGGAGGAATAGGGCCGGGGAGTGTAGCCGAGAGTGGAGATCAAACCGAATATATCAACAGGCGGGGCGATCTGCGGGTCAAAACGGAGAGAAGCGATGCCGCCACTGTAGGAGATGCTTACATTCTTGACACCCGGAATATTGCCGACCATCCGTTCCAACAGCCAGACACAGGAAGGGCAGGAGATACCGTTGATCAGAATATCAAATCTACAAAAATCTCCTTCTGGAATAATATGTTGAGCCAGATCTGCTGCAGTAAAACTTGAAACAGTTGTTTCTGCCACCGTCGGAGACAGGCGGTCGCTACGCTGATAGAACAGGCCCAAACCGGCGCCGCAGATCAGAGCATAAGCTCCTTTGCAGCCGTTACAGCAGAACGTTGTGCGACTTCCCTTTTCGTCCAGGACTTCAATCGCTTTCCAGCGAAATCGGATTCCGCAATGGCTGCAGGTCTTTTCCGGTAGGGATGTCACGGCTTGATCGGAACGAAAGCGACCGTCTTGTCTCCGTTTACAAGCAGTAGGTGCACTTTGTCTAAACTTTTATCTGAGCGCTTGTGGCGGATCACAAAAGTGACTTCACGGTGTTCATTGGCAGGAATCCGGATGTCGTTCACCGGTCCCAGCAGGGTAATTTTGTCTGCCCCTACTGCCCGGATACGAATGCTGTAGCTATTAGGAGATTCTGACCGGTTGCCGATCATGGCGCGCCAAGGCTGCACCTGAAAGCCGTCCGGCATTAAGCGTGGTTCAACAGTTGCCATACGTTGAACGGCAAAAGCGGCCTGATTCCTTCCGACCAACCCCCAGACCAGTGCCACCAGTAACAGCATTGAAAGAACAGTAAGAGAGAGAGCTTTGCTCCCAAACTTAAAATGGGTACCTTTCACTTCACCGAAACGGTAATCGATCAGGCCAATCCCATCCGGTCTGTTGTGCATGACACCCCGGCAGGCGTCGATGCAGCGACCGCATCCGATACACTCAATTTGGAATCCATCCCGAATATCGATCTCCATTGGACAGGTTCGTACACAAGCCCCGCATCGCAGGCAGCGATCACGGGTTTCCTCAAGAAAAGCCAGGTTCAATGTCCCGGTGTCCATCAATGCAGCCTGAAATCTGCCATATGGACAGTAACTATAACAGAAACTGCGCTTTACCAGAATCAGGTTTAAGTAGCCAAACAGAGTCGTGCCCAGAAACGTTGAGAACATAAGCGGGTGCACGGGAAAATTTATGAGGTGACTGGCGACCAGAACGGGGGGCATAAACCAGCAGAAAAGATTGAACGCGACCAGCATGGAAATGAGCAGCGCGGTAAGATGCTCAATCACTCTTAAAGTGAAGGGTGGTGATATTATTTTGAAGCGACTTACGATCAGTTCAGCCAGATCGTTAAAGACTGTTTGGGGACAGAGCCAGCCGCACCAAACCCGCCCCAGAATTACCGTCAGGAGCAGAAAGGCCACAATAATGAGGAGTGTGGCCAGCAGCACGAGATAAAATTGATCGATCCTGACCGGTACGCCAACCAAAAAAAGCGTCCGCAGCCCGATGTCCATTCGCAGGACGGGGTTGCCACCCACAGTTGCACAGGGGAGCAGCAGCGCCGACGCAATCAGCATCGCCTGTACGAGCTGACGTTTTGTAGTAATTAGTGCGTAAGTCATAACCGTCCATGAAACGAAATTCAGAAAAAATTGCTTTTAATTTAAGCCCTGCGGTAGTAATAATCTGGCCTGTTACAGTATAAAATACATCTGAAAAGATCGATCTGAATTAATTTCATGGAGCATCCAATGAACCACAATAAATCAGCTTCAGGAACAGATGAAAAAAGAAAACTCCATTCACTCATGGAAGTGGCTGCTCTGATAAATTCGTCCCTCGACCCTTGGGAGATCAAGCGTCTCGCCGTGGAGACAGCCACCAGTTGTGTCGGGGCCGATGCCGCCAGTATGCTGTTGCTTGACCCGGAAACGGACGAGCTGTATTTTGAGGTGGCAACCGGCGAAAAGACGGCACGACTTAAGGAGATCCGACTTAAGCCCGGACAGGGAATAGCCGGTTGGATCGCTCGCAAAGGCGGTGCAGAGATCATCGACGATGTGCTTAAAGACAAACGGTTCAATCCGGACGTTGATCTCATAACCGGCTATGAGACCCGTAACATGATAGTTGTTGCGCTCGCCAGCAAAGAACGCATGGTGGGGGTTCTCCAGGCGGTCAACAAAAAGGAGGGGCACTTTACCGATGACGACCTGGATATGCTGGAAACCCTGGCCCACCAGGTCGGCACCGCCATAGAAAATGCTCTGCTCTATCAGGAGCAACGCGATACTTTTTTAGGGATCACGATGGCATTTGCCGAGGCTCTTGAAAAACGTGACAACTACACGGGCGGACACACGCGAAGGGTATGTGAGTATAGCATGGCCATCGCACGACACATGAAACTACCAGAGAAACAACTGGAGGAGTTGCACCTGTCCGCAATTCTACACGATATTGGAAAGATCGGTGTTCCTGACCGGGTACTCCAGAAACCGGGCAAACTTGAACCGGATGAATCCGCCGAGATGAACCGCCATCCGGTGCTGGGTTCCGAAATATTGGAACATGTAAAGTCTTTGAGGGCAATGATCGGTGGCGTACGCAACCATCATGAAAAATTTGATGGCAGCGGATATCCCGACCAGAAAAAAGGGGAGGAAATCCCCTTGATTGGACGGATAATCGCTGTTGCGGACTCCTTTGACGCCATGACTTCAACACGGCCCTATCGCACGGCTCTGACTCATGAAACCGCTTTGAACGAACTGGTAACCTTCAGCGGGAGGCAATTCGACCCAGGCGTGGTTGATGCCTTCATTCAAGTCTACAATGTAGGAGAACTTTCCTGCTGCTGTTGATAGAATTCTGACTCCTGAGTATTTACCGCTTATGCTTTGCACGCATCTATCAGATCCTTCAGAACAGCGTCAGCCTGGTTATATGGAACCTGGCAGGTGCCGACTTTCCTGTGGCCGCCACCACCGTATTTCAGCATCAGAGAACCGACGTCAACCGTGGCGGTTCGGTTAAGAATGCTGTAACCAACTGAAATAGCGACAAACTCTTTCCCGCGACCATCGATCATCCTGATTGATATATTGGTTTCAGGGTAGAGCGAATAGACAAGGAACCTGTTCGCTGGCGGAAGTTCTTCAACACCACGGGCATCCGTAATCACGACCGGACCGACAATCCGTGAATACTTCTGGAGAAAATCCCGCGCCTTCTGGTCGTTAACCCGGTACTGTTGAATCCGCTCTTTGGTATCGGGCAGAGTGAGAATTTCATCCATGGTTTTGGTTCTGATATGGTCTACCAGATCATTCATGAAGGCAAGATTGCTGATACGGTAATTCTTGTGATACCCGAGGCCGGTTCTTGGATCACAGATGAATCCCAGCAGGACCCAGCCTTGGGGGCTCAGAATCTCGTATTCCGTCAACTGCCCGGAATCAACCCGGTCCACGTATTCAAGCATCCCCTTGAACCGCCCGAACTTTTCCGCGCCATAATAGTCGCATATCACCCGCGCCGCACTTGGCGCCGCTTTACTGCATCCCTCGTACCCGCCTTCAAGTTCGAGGCGCTCATTCTCGCTGGAATGATGATCGAACCAGAGTCCGCAACCATCAACATACGGTACATTTGCGAGGATGTCATTTTTATCGACCTTTATTTTTCCGTCCTGCAAGTCCTTGGGATGCGCATAGACCATTTCGTCCATCACTCCAAGCTCCTTCAATAGCACAGCACAGCATATACCATCAAAATCGGAGCGAGTTAACAGTCGCATTCAAATCCTCCCTGTAATCCAAATCAATCTCGGTGAATCAAACAACTAGCCACGTGATAGTACCATTAACCCCGAAAATTGCAAATTGTTAGACCAATAACAGATCAAAGCTGTCACTCAAGTTTTGCCTTGTCCGGCGCCTCTTTTGTCTGGGTATCCTTCGCGTTTGCATTGTGACCTTCAGTCTCTGAAGCCTTTTCCAGGGCCTGCCGCGAAATAGTCACGGAATCGCTCTTATCCCGAGCTGTTTTTTGTTGGGCCATGGTTCCGGCTGCAGCTGCGGATAGGTTGTACGTAGATTGCGCCAGCGGATTCAAATGAGCGGGGTTGCCTATCAGCGCGTTCGGTGATAGCTGAGGGAGTATTGTCGTCATTGCCCACCTCCTTGAAACGTTTTATCAGGGTTATGCTATTAATCGGCATTATTGAAAAAAAATGTAACTACCCAACTTTTTCTCCAGCCGGCCCTTCGCCGACCACCCACGCATCAAGCAGAGTGTAGGTTACGGCGAGAACCACCGGCCCGATGAAGAGGCCAATGACGCCGAAAACCATCAAGCCACCTGCAACACCGGCAAACACCAGCAGCATCGGGAGGTCAACCGCTTTCCTCATAAGAAATGGGCTGACGATATTGTCAATTGTGCCGAGGAAGACTGTCCAGACGCCCAAACCGATTCCCCAGCCGGTCTGGCCTGACCAGAAGAGCCAGATTACCGCAGGAATGAGTACCAGCATGGGTCCGAGCTGTGAAAGACAGCATATAAATACAAAGGCCGTCAGGATGGCCGCTGCCGGAATCCCGCTGATCAGCAGACCCAATCCGCCAAGCAGCGACTGGATTAGTGCGGTACCGACAACCCCGAAGGCAACCGCACGGATCGCACTGGCAGCAAGGATCAAAGAACTTCTACCATAGTGCCCGGCAACGCGCTCTGCAAAAAGCGATAGCCACGCGGCAGCTCTATCACCGCACGTGTAAAAGATGGCAGCAATGAAAACCGTCAGAAGAAACTCAATTGCCATCAGGCCGACACTGCCGGAAATAGCCGCGACCCAGCTCAATGCCTTGCCGATATAGGGGGTCAGTAACGCGGAAACTCCAGCCGGACCAATAGTAATAACATGCTGCCATTGCTCGGTTATCTTCCTGCCGACGACGGGAAGAGTAGCGATCCATTCAGGCGGTGGCGGCAGGGAAAATGTTGCGAGAGACTTAATCCAGCCGGCGATTTCTTCGGAGTTGGAGACAATTGTAACCGCTGCAAGTGAGATCGGCAGGATCAACACCATCAGCATCAGGAGCGTCATGACTGCCACGGCGAACGCTCTTCTGCCCCAGAGTCGTGCCTCTACTTTCAGCATGAGCGGCCAGGTGGATATTACGATCATGGTTGCCCAGAGGAGAGCGGTGAAAAAAAGGTGCAGGATCCAGAAACTCGCCGCAACGAGAATGGCGAGAAAAAGGAGCGCCAGGACGGTGCGGGTAAGCCCCTCTGCCTGCAGGGAATCCGATTTCATCATATTTCTCCGATCATGCTTGTTTCCACTACTGCATCAAGGTATTCTGTCACCAATAAGGTAAAGTGTACGGGGTTGACTCCGGATCATTCATCTCTAAATTTGTCGAATACGGAATGGCCTCAATAATGCCTGATGATGGCTTGAATTTCAGCAATAAAACGGATCCATTATCTGGATAACATTGATGGTTTGTAAAAATTTGCCGAACCGGGTTGTTATTCGTCCCTGTGTTTATAAGATATGCATCCGTCGGACTACATATATCGTGTCCGCCAAGAACCATGAAAATGCGGCTATTTGACTTTATGAAGCCATCCCATAATCCTTGTCCGGTATAGGTTGTGTTTGGATCAGCCCCTGCATCATTGGCTACATACCGTGTCCCATCTGTTTTCAGATAGGCATGCGTGACCAAAATCACTTCTCTGTCCGGATTTGCATTAATAACGCTCTCTGCCCATGATACTACCGGAAATCGCGGAAAAACTTCAAGCCCGATCACAAGATATTTTCGGGAACCTACATCAAAGGCAATAGCCATATTAGCATTGCTCTGTGCGGGGTAACCGCCAAGATACCACTGTTTGCCCGCATAACGGAAGGGTCCGAAGTACTGGTCATATTTTGAGCTGTCACGTTGAGACAGATCAAAGTTTGGATAATCGTGATTGCCCACAATCGACAGATACGGTATTCCCGCTTTGTCGATCAGATTATATCCTTTTTCAGTGGCAGTTGTATAAGCGGTGTCAGACGGCTCATTAACAATGTCGCCCACGCCTAATACTGCAACAATGTTTAGAGTAGTTTTATTGTTCACAACCCACTGATTCTGCTTCTGCCAGACAAGAGCTCTCGCTGCACCATTATCCACTTCATTCTGACTATCGGGGTAAACAACAACGGTAAAAGTGCTGCTGTCCGTTCCGGCTGTTCCTCCGCCTGTTGTAGATGTCGTTGAAGTCGTAGTTGTGGTACTATTGCCAGTTCCTCCGGTAATTACTGTTGCAGGCGATTTTGAACCACCTCCACCGCCTCCACAATTGGCGAGTAACAAAGAATTGCAGATAGTGAGAAGGTAGAAAATAACACGAAGACTGGACGACTTCTTGTTCATAGCGCCCTCCACGTACGATTCATAAACAGCATTTAAAAAGCTCAAGTATCACTTCAATTGCTCCGACGTAAGGGCTACCCACTTTTTTGATTTTCCGTAGTAATGATACACTCCGCCTGTTTCAACTACCTTTCCCGTCTCGTTTTCAGCTACAAAATCGGTTTTCGGAATTTTAATCGCCAGGTCCTGCGGGGTGTCCGGAGCGGCGCCAAAGGGGCTCCGCTCAACAAATTTTGAGAGCATCCATGAGAGTGCAAAGTAGCTGGTCGGCTTTGAGATAACGGTCTGGTTGACCTTTGCTGAATTGAATTTGGGGCCGATCAATTTCACCGCCATCGGCACCTTTGTGATCTTGGGCAAAGGAATATCGCGCATATCAGGCGGTTGAAAAGGGCTGCCGGTAAGCGCTCTGCCATGCTCCGAGACCAGCACAAAGACTGTGTTCCTTTTTGATGTTTTGAGAAGATCTATCATCCTCTTCACATCTTTCAACACCTCAGTTGTAAGTTCCTTGAACTGGTCACGCGGATCCCTGCCGGACCATTTCTTTTCCGCAACCCAGTGTGAACCGGCATGCATTTTGACAGTATTGAAATAGAGTGCGGCCCGCTCAGATTTTGATTCACTCCTAACACCAAGCCATTTTTTGAACATCTCAAGATCGCTATAAAGTGGTGTTTTTCCGTCAAAGAATGTTGCCGTTTCTGAAAGCCCATCATGTTTAACCAGTTTCGCGCCGTTCAATCCGTTCTTTTTTAACGCTGTATTATAATTACCGTATTTGCCGTCATGGTCCATTGCGATATATCTTTCGTATCCTGTGGAAGCCAGACTTTCAAAAAGGAAAAATTCCTTCGGAGTGCTACTGCTGTTATGAATATCGTTATGACTTCGCTGGCCGCCGTTGGACTGTAGAAGCCTGATGACGGCCGGCCCGCTGTAGCCTGTTGCGGAGTTGAAGTTTGTAAAAAGGTAATCGAACTCCTTAAAGAAAGGATCATCCTGTGACATTCCAATTTCCTTCATGTCGTCCCAGGACAATGAGCAGAGGTGCAGGACAACCAGATCGAAAGCCGGTGCTCCCGGCTGTTTAAAAATAATAGTTCGCTCAGACTCTTTAGAATAAAAGGATTCCAGATATTTGGCAGGATCCTTTTCTGCCGCCTCAGCAACATCCAACTCCCCCTCCCGGCTGACAGCCGGCGGGCTGATGAAACCTTTGGCTAACGGAGTTACCGTTATGATAACAGCCATCATGACAATCGATATACGTTTGTGCGAACGCAACAGATAACTAACCAGTAGTAATACGACTGAAAAAATAACAACAGACATACTAATTCCCCCCTTGATAAAAGATAATATATATTCAAATGATGGCATACCATGCTGCTGAACAAGTGATCGTGCATCCGACATTGATGGCAGCCATGAATCACGCCACAAAAGAACAAACGCCAGAACAACACCGACAGATGTCTTTAAGAGCATCAACCACCTATTCCGGATCATTCGGCTGCCGACCGGAAACAGAATAAACAGGAGTAGCAGGAGATTCAAAGGAATATCCAGATTTATTGCGCCAACAACAAAAAGATATATTTTGAGAAGAAAATAGAAGTTCCAGAGCATAATGTGCCTGGTGTTGTTGATATGATTATCAAGGCTTTTCAGAACGTCACGCACAGCCATAGATTCCACCAAAAATACTCTCTTCCTGCATCTCACTGTTATTTATTCGGTTTCAGATCCCAGCCGTAGTACCATTTCAGATAGACAGATACACGTGAATTGAGCAGATGCCGTTCTGTGTCATGTTCCCAATAACATTCAATCCCCGCCCTGAAAGGTGATCGTTGCAACTCGGTGCCCACAACCGGGCCATGTTCATTGTAATAGACATTATCTCTGGTTCTGAAATTGTAGCGATATTCAACAAATGAGTTCAGCATCATGCTTCCAGGCAGTGTCAACCAGTTAACGCCCTGAATGATGCTGCCGGAAACACCGGTGCCGGTGCTACCGCCAAGGTCATCTGACACCTTGCCGTAGGTAGATCCGGCAAGTGATTGTATATTAAACCAGCCGGCCTCCTCGCTTCTATCATACATATATTTATACCAGTCATGATACCATCCAAGAAACAGATGAGGACCGGTATCGAGCTTATTTCGGGTGGTATACTGTTCCGAAACGTACTCAGCACCCAGCCTGAAGATTGATTTCTTCAGTTCAATCCCCAAAGAGTGCCCGAAAAGGTCATAATAATTGAAGTCTTTGCTTCTGGTCCTATAAGAGAGTTCTCCATATGTTCGCAACAACACGTCCCACGGCAGCTTTACCAGGTCAATTCCTTGATTCAAAACCATTGATGCACCGGTTCCGGTTGCACCCTGAAGATCATGAGACATTGCCCCGTACGTAAATCCTGAAAGCCCGACAATCGGCGACAGCACCTCAGAAAGTGCAGTCTGCCGGTATCTGCTGGACTCAAGTAAGCTCTTTACTTCCTCATCATCAGGTTCCGCCTCAAGTCCCTTTCCGAAATACAGCTCCGCCTCCTGATACCGTTTCTGCTGATAGGCAAACCTCGCCCGTTCAAGGTAAATTTCTGTTTCAACCGCTGCCAGCCGCTCGTCTTGCTCTTTGTTTTTGACTGCGATTTGGACAGCTTCGTCATATTTTTTCAGCTGCCGCAACGCGCTTACCAGGCCGTATGCATATCCTTTTTCACGTGGGTTTTCGTCATATAACGCAATAAATTCCTGGCAGGATTTTTCATACTCTTCTCTATTGTAATACCCCCAGGCACGAATAACCCTGATGGCCTCATCTCCGGGCTTCAAAACCAAGATTTCCCTGGCGACTTCTTCAAGCTCCGGGGCATCAGAGGCAAGAGCCGTTACTTTATCCCATAATATTCTAAGCTTGACCTCTTTCTCCAACCCGGCAATTGTTACATCATTACGGTAACTTTGCGCAAGCACCAGTGCTTTTTCAAACTCTTTCATGCCTGACAGCGCGTAAATCATCCCGGTAACATGGTTTGGCTGTTCCGGTTCAATCTTGTTGAGTTTCGAGAAGCATTCATAAGCTTCTTCGTAACGTTGATTGCGCAAATGACACCAGCCGAGCGCAGATAGCGCTACCCGGTCTCCGGGATTAATATCAAGAATAGCAGCCGAAACCTCTTCGATCCTGTCCGGATCTGTTTCCAGGAGGGTGTACAGGATATTAACCTTGAAAGTATCCAGTTTTTTCAGATATTCCGGTGATCCTGCATCAGCACTCCTCTGCTGCTCAACGATTGCCAGGATCTCGCGGGGGGGGAGTAGCGGCTTCAAAGAATAGAAAATGCCGATACGGAAATCCTCGTCTTTCGAGCAGGAGAGCAGGGTGCGATAAATCGCAACGGCCTGCCCGGGCTGCCCCTTTTCGACAAAAATGGCGGCTATCTCGTTAAAGGTGTCCTCCATCCTG
>Ga0194047_10002550_pt1 | contig 10390 bp, 6 predicted proteins | sample JunL225m_MetaG_2_FD_160070 | JGI IMG/M metagenome (GOLD analysis project Ga0194047, IMG submission 160070) | Anoxic zone freshwater microbial communities from boreal shield lake in IISD Experimental Lakes Area, Ontario, Canada - Jun2016-L221-5m | ecosystem: Environmental > Aquatic > Freshwater >...
CTTTTCAGACACTGTTTTTTCAGCACCATTTTTTATAAAATTATTTCCTGGTGTTACAGAAATGTTTTCTAAAAAATCAATGGAATTGGTATCTGAGGTTGAAATTTGACTGTACGGTAAGTTTTGCTGTGCTGACAGGCCTTTATTAAAAGATGTTTTAATATTAGAGGATACATTTTTTAGTGTAGTACAACTACCCAACATCAATCCCATTGCAAATAGGTATAATGGATATTTTTGTTGCTTTTTTATCATCGAAGGCAAGTTAAGTCAAGTACTTCAAAAATTTTGGAAAATAGCCCTTTAAAACCATTTTTTGTGGAAAATTAAGCCGCATGAACCTCCTGTTTTTAACGATATTTGTACCCATAGTCCCAAAGCCCAATGCCTACTTTTTCCCATTTACACGTACATACTCAATACTCACTTTTAGACGGTGCTGCTTCCATAGAAGGCTTGTATGAAAAAGCAATTGGCGACAATATGCCAGCATTGGCCATTACCGATCATGGCAATATGTTTGGTGCTTTTAAATTTGTAAGTCAGGCTTGGAAAAAAACAAAAGTGATTGGCAAAGACAAAGAAGGCAAAGATATTTTAGCCCCTATTGTTAAACCCATCGTGGGTTGTGAATTTTATGTAGTCAAAGACAGACATGCCAAACAATTCACGAAAGAAGCCAAAGACCAACGTTTTCATCAAGTATTGTTGGCTAAGAATGCGATTGGCTATCAAAATTTAATCAAACTCACTTCACTAGGTTATATCGAAGGGATGTACAGCAAGTACCCCCGTATTGACAAAGCGTTAATTCTTAAATACCACGAAGGTATTATTGCTACTACCTGTTGTATTGGTGCCTATGTGCCTCAAACCATTTTAAAACAAGACGAGGCAGCAGCAGAAAAAGAATTTAAATGGTGGTTGGATATTTTTGGAGAAGATTATTACATCGAAATTCAAAGACATCAAATTCCAGAGCAAGAAATTATCAATGCGCAACTATTAAAATTTGCTAAAAAGTATAAAGTAAATATTATCGCCACCAACGATAGTCATTACATCAACGAAGACGACGCGAATGCACACGATATCTTATTGTGTATTAATACAGGAGAGAAACAGGCCACTCCAGGTTTTGACGATTTTGTGAACGACGAGATTCAAATAAAAAATAGAAGATTTAAATTCCCCAATAACGAATTTTATTTTAAGACCCAGGAGCAAATGACTGCTTTGTTTAGCGATTTGCCTGAGTCTATTGATAATACCAATGCCATTGTAGACAAAGTAGATGTATTGAATTTAAAAAAAGACATCTTACTTCCCGCCTTCCCTATTCCAAAGGAATTTCAAATTCACAAGGAAGCCAATATGAACCAATGGGAATTGTTAAAACATATTACCTGGGAAGGCGCGCATAAAAGATATCCTGAAATCACGACCGAATTACAAGAACGCATCGACTTTGAATTGTTCACCATTCGTACCATGGGTTTTGCAGGCTACTTTTTAATTGTAAGTGATTTTATTCAAGCGGGTCGAAACATGGGTGTGTTTGTTGGGCCAGGCAGAGGATCTGCTGCAGGCAGTGTGGTCGCATTTTGTATAGGCATTACTAATATTGATCCCATCAAATATCAATTGCTGTTTGAACGTTTCTTAAATCCAGATCGTAAGAGCATGCCCGATATTGATACAGACTTTGACGACGAAGGCCGTCAAAAGGTGATTGATTATGTGGTAGACAAATATGGCAAGGAACAAGTTGCACAAATTGTTACCTATGGCACCATGGCTGCCAAAAGTAGTATTAAAGATGTAGCGCGTGTCATGGATTTACCATTGTCTGAAAGTAACTTACTAGCCAAATTAGTTCCTGATAAACCAGGCACCGAATTAAATAGATGTTTACATGCACCCCTCACGGTGAAAGAAGGTGAAAAATCTTTAGCAGAGCGAGAAGGCTATCAACCAGAAGACATTGACAACGTAAAAAAATTACGTGAAATATACAAGGGCAATGATTTACGTGCCGCCGTTTTACATGAAGCAGAACGTTTAGAAGGTTCCATTAGAAACACAGGCATACATGCGGCAGGTATTATTATTGCACCAAGTGATTTAACCGAGATCATGCCGGTGGCTACCGCTAAAGATTCTACTTTATGGGTTACACAAATTGAAGGCAGTGTGATTGAAGAAGCTGGTGTACTTAAAATGGACTTCTTGGGATTAAAAACACTTTCCATCTTAAAAACTGCTTTAGAATTAATCAAACAAAATCATAATGTCATTATTGATTTAGATTTAATTCCACTGGACGACGCTAAAACTTTTACACTATACCAACGCGGCGAAACCAATGCTACTTTTCAATTTGAAAGTGTAGGCATGCAAAAACATTTACGCGATTTAAAACCAGATAAATTTGCCGATTTAATTGCCATGAACGCCTTGTACCGTCCAGGCCCTATGGCGTATATCCCTAATTTCATTGAGCGTAAACATGGCAGGGAACTTATTAAATACGATTTACCGGTGATGGAAGAAATTCTTTCCGACACCTATGGTATTACGGTATATCAAGAGCAAGTAATGTTGCTCAGTCAAAAAATTGCTGGATTTACCAAAGGCGATGCGGATGTATTAAGAAAGGCCATGGGTAAAAAGCAGAAATCTGTTTTGGATAAAATGAAAGCGCAGTTTGTATCAGGCGCTGTAAAAAATGGTCATCCCGAAAATGTGTTAGAAAAAGTGTGGACCGATTGGGAAGCTTTTGCGCAATACGCCTTTAATAAATCACACTCTACTTGTTATGCTTACTTAGCATATCAAACCGCATATTTAAAAGCACACTACCCTGGCGAATACATGTCGGCCGTTTTAAACCATGCAGGAAGTATTGATAAGATTACTTTTTTCATGGAAGAATGTAAAAGAATGGCCATAAAAGTACTTGGACCTGATGTGAATGAATCGCTCAATGGATTTTCGGTGAATACCAAAGGAGAAATTAGATTTGGCTTAGGTGGCTTAAAAGGCGTGGGCGAAGCAGCCATTGATACTATTATTACCGAAAGAACCAAAGCAGGTGCTTTTATAGACATGGTGGACTTTATGAAAAGAGTGCTTTCAAGATCTGTCAATAAAAAATCATTGGAGAGTTTGGCTTACTCAGGCTCCTTTGATTGTTTCCCCGAGTACCACCGAGCGCAATATTTTAACATCGCCGATGGGGAAAGAACCAATGGACTAGAAAAATTAATCAGCTATGCCCAGGCATTGCAGTCCATAAATGTGGGAAGCACCAATACCTTATTTGGCGACTTACCCTCGGCCATGCAAGTGCCGGTGCCTAAAATGGCCCTCTGTAATGAGTGGACTTTGACCGAGAAATTAGACCACGAAAAAGACATTACAGGCATGTTTATGAGTGGCCATCCACTAGATCATTTTGGCTTTGAAATGCGCCATTATCAATTTACTCCTATTAATTCTTTTAATGAAGTAAGGGATAGTTTAAGTATGTATCCCAATCAGTTAGGTAGACAATTTAAATTGGCAGGTTTAATTACCGACGTACAACATAGAGTTACTAAAACGGGTAAGAATTTTGGGTCTTTTGTAATTGAAGATTTCACCGGCAAAACCGACTTTTTACTCTGGAGTGAGGATTATGTCAAGTTCCAAAACTACCTCGAAGTAGGGCAAAAAATATTCATTAATGGCTCCTTCAGAACCAGGTACAATCAATCCAATCAATTCGAATTTAAGATAGTTCAAATGTCCTTATTGGAAACAGTGAAGCAAGTACAAACCAGGTCCATTGAGATTAGCTTACACCCTGCCAATCTCCATGCTGGCATGATTCAGTTTTTTGAAAAAAACTTGAAACAAAACCCAGGCAAATCTTCTTTTAAAATGACTTTCGTTGAACCCATTGAGCAATTGGCCTTTAGTTTGCTCACTTTTGAAAAAGGTTTTTTAATGAATGACGATTTGGTACAATTTTTAGACAGCAATCCTGAATTGAATGTGCAAGTGAATTTGGTGACCTAGCCGTCAATTAGTTCGACGCTTTGTCCGACTGCCTGCCAAACAATTTGTCCCCAAAGGCCATTTCATAAAGTGGAAAAGTCAAAAGGGCAGTTCTTAGACTTTGGAACTATTTTTGAGCTTCTAACAATAGAAGTAATAAAACAATCAAAATAAAAAATATGAGTTTAGAATTTACAGATGCCAATTTCCAAACCACCGTAATGGAAAGTGATAAATTAACTGTCATTGATTTTTGGGCAGAATGGTGTGGACCCTGCAGAGCCATTGGACCAGTTATTGAAGAATTGGCTACACAGTATGAAGGCAAAGTAAATATTGGTAAAGTAAATGTGGATGTGAATCCTACCTTAAGTATGAACTTTGGAATTACTTCTATACCAGCTATCTTGTTTGTAAAAGGCGGTCAAGTAGTTGACAAACAAATTGGCGCCGTACCTAAAGCAGTGCTTGATAAGAAGATACAGTCCCATTTGTAGTGCAGGATTGACTTTTGATAAAATATTAAAATAGGCAACTTTGCCTATTTTTTTTTATCTTCCTATTTCAAATCAAACCTATGGAAAGATTTCAAGGCCTTATTGGTATCGTTGTTATTTTGATGATTGCTTTTTTGTTCTCTAATAACAAAAAACGCATCAATTACCGATTGGTGGCAAGCGGACTCGCTTTACAATTAACCATCGGTTTTTTAATATTAAAAATCCCAGTGGTCACCAGCTTTTTTCAATTATTAGGCAGAGGCATGGGCAAAATTGAACAATTTGCGCGTTCAGGTGCAGCATTTGTATACAGTGGTGTTGCTGCCACTACGCCAACAGGTGTAACCGATTTTGCCAACGGAGGATTTGTGTTTGCTTTTAATGTAACTGCGACTATTATATTGGTTTGTGTGTTGGTGGCTTTATTTTATCACTTTGGTATCATGCAAAGAATTGTGGCAGTGGTGGCCAAAGCCATGAATTTTATCATGCGTGTAAGTGGTGCCGAAGCATTAAGCAATGTGGCCAGTGCATTTGTAGGACAAGTGGAAGCACAAATTATGATACGTCCTTATTTGGCCACCATGACCAAAAGTGAAATATTAGCCAGCATGAGTGGTAGCTTAGCTTGTATTGCTGGAGGTATATTAATAGTATACGCCAATATGGGTGCGCAAGCAGGAATCGATTTAGCCCCTAAATTAATTACTGCGAGTTTAATGGCAGCACCGGGTGCATTGGTCATTGCTAAAATTATTTTTCCTGAAACCGAAGTTTCTCAAACCATGGGAAAAGTTACACTGCAAGTAAAAAGTCAATACAGCAATACCATTGACGCCATCACGCATGGTGCAGGAGATGGCTTTAAATTGGCCATGAATGTAATTGCCATGTTGATTGGATTTATTGCTTTGATTGCCATGATTGATTGGTGCATGCTTACTGTTGGACATTTGTTTAATCCCAACTTGCACTTAAGTTTGAATTTTCTATTTGGTAAATTATTTTACCCAATGGCTTGGGCCATGGGCATACCTAGTGCCGACATTCAAAATGCAGCCACCTTATTAGGACAAAAGTTAACCATCAATGAATTTGTTGCTTTTAAAAGTTTAACCAGTAAAGTAGTTCCTATTATTACTGAAAAAGGTTTATTAATAGTGAGTATCGCCATTTGTGGCTTTGCCAATTTTAGCAGCGTGGGTATGTTAATTGGTGGTATTAGTGAATTGGCTCCAAATCGCAGAAAAGATTTAGCGGAATTGGGATTGAAAGCGCTTTTATGTGGTACCCTAGCCTCCTATTTGTCGGCAAGTATTGCTGGCATTCTGATAGGATAACCAACTAGCATAAATGATTTTTATTAGCTGTTTTTAACAGGCTATTTATTAAGATTATTGGTAACTTTGTCCTCTAAATAAAGTGGACTATGGGTACAGGTAACATTGAAATCATTATAGCAGCAGAAAAAGACCAACTCTTACAAAAAATAGGAAATAAAATTATTCACAATGAACGCATCAGCTTTGAGGATGGCGTTTATTTATTTGAGAAAGCCCCCCTTCCCTATGTAGGTAGTTTGGCCAATTGGAAAAGAGAATCCTTACACGGCGATACTACTTACTTTAATAAAAACTTTCATATTGAGCCTACCAATGTTTGCGTTTTCTCTTGCAAATTTTGTTCTTACTCTAAATTGTATGCACATAAAGAAGAAGGTTGGGAATTGACCATTGATCAAATGATGGACATTGTAAAATCTTATGATGGCAAACCTGTTACCGAAGTACATATTGTAGGTGGCGTACATCCTAAATTAACTTTAGATTTTTTCATCACTTTGTTAAAAGCCATCAAAGCGCATCGCCCCAATTTGCACATCAAAGGTTTCACCCCTGTAGAATTGGATTATATGTTCCGAAAAGCAAAGTTAACTACAGAGGAAGGAATGAAATTAGCGCATGAAGCAGGATTGGATTCATTGCCAGGTGGAGGTGCAGAAATTTTTCATCCAGAAATTAGAACAGTCATTTGTGCAGACAAAGCCACTGCAGAAGAATGGTTGCACATTCATAAAACAGCACATCATTTAGGAATGCACAGCAATGCTACTTTATTGTATGGGCATATCGAAAAAGCGAAACATCGCATTGATCATATGGAAAGATTAAGACAGTTGCAAGATGAAACCAAAGGATTCAACACTTTCATTCCATTAAAATTTAGAAACAAGGACAATGACATGCATGATGTTCCAGAATCTACCATGTTGAATGATTTAAAAATGTATGCAATTTCACGATTGTACTTAGACAATTTCCCACATATAAAAGCCTACTGGCCAATGCTGGGTCGTGAAGTGGCACAACTTACTTTAAGCTATGGCGTGAATGACATTGATGGCACTATTGACGATACCACTAAAATATATTCCATGGCGGGCAGCGAAGAACAAACCCCTGCCATGACTACCGAAGAATTGGTTCGTTTAATTAAGCAAGCCCACCGCAAGCCAGTGGAAAGAGGCACCTTGTATAATGTCATCCAAGACTATTCATTGGTTGAGATGGATTAATGTAACTGAGTTTTAATACATTTGAGTATGAAACGCAGCGTCTTATTATTATCCCTCACCCTATTTGTGCTAAACTCACAGGCGCAAGTTGGCAATAATTTATTGCAAGAATTGATGCAACAAAAACCTGCTCAGTTTGGCACTATTTTAGCACACCCTAACGACTACCGTCTTCAAATCATTTACACTCAAATCAATCGAGATAAAAATAACCTTCCTCATTTTAAGGAATATACTTACCGACTAAACCCAAAAGAATATTTTTATCCAGCCAGCACGGTTAAAATGCCATTGGCTTTTTTAGCCTTAGAAAAAATAAACAATTTAAAAGTCAAAGGCTTGACAAAATCTACCTTGATGACTTATGACAGTGTCACCGCAAGACAAGAACCCATCTACAACAACCCCTATGCAATCGATGGCACACAAAATATCGAACAAGCAATTAAAGAAATATTTTTAGTGAGTGACAACAATGCCGCCAACAGATTGTTTGAATTTGTAACTCCACACACCGTTCATGAAAAGTTAGCAGCCAAAGGGTATCAAAATGTATACATTAGAAATAGATTGGAATTGGGGCGAACAGCAGTTGAAAATAGAAACACCCAAGCCATTGATTTTTACAATGACCAAGGAAAAATTATTTATCACCAACCTGCCCAATTGAATAAAGACAGCCTGCCTAATTACCATGCTTATATTGGAAACGCTTATTTAAACAACCAAGACTCCTTAATCAAAGGCCCATTGAATTTTTCAGAAAAAAATAGAATTTATTTAAGCGACCTTACTCATATTTTAAAATCAGTGCTGTTTTTTGATCAAACACCCAAAAAGCAACAATTTAATTTAACCAAAGAAGATCGTAATTTTTTATTACATTGGATGCATACTTTACCTACCGAATCGCAATATCCTACTTATGATACGGCCAATTATTGGCCAGCCTATTGTAAATTCTTATACACCGGTTCGGCCAAAGGCCCCTTTCCTAGTAATATTAAAATATTTAATAAAGTGGGCGATGCTTATGGATTCTTATTAGACATTGCTTATGTGATGGACCCCGAAAAGAAGATTGAATTTATGTTAAGTGCTGTTATTTATTGCAATAGCGATGGCATACTCAATGATAGCAAATATGACTATGATACCGTAGGCTACCCTTTTTATAAAAACTTAGGTCAGTTGATTTACGACTATGAATTAAAGCGTAAAAAAGAATTTTTACCCAATTTTGACGCGCTCCTGAATGCAGCAAAGTAGATATTAACAAATAGGGAATAATTAATCTCCCAACTTACTGTAAAACTTACGGCTGTTTGCGATTTATTTGCGAAATTTGTAACTCAAATTAGCAAACATGATTTTATCCTCTTTATTAAACAGATTCAGTGAGCCAGAAACTTTAAAAATGGCCAAATTAGGCCGTGAATTAAGAGCCCAAGGCAAAGACGTTATTGACTTAAGTTTGGGCGAGCCCGACTTTGATACTCCTCAACATATTAAAGATGCCGCTATCAAAGCCATCAATGACAATTGGAGTCACTATACTCCTGTAGCAGGTTTTGCCGATTTAAGAGAAGCCGTTTGCAGCAAATTAAAACGCGACAATAATTTAGACTATAAACCCGAAAACATTGTTACTTCTACAGGAGCCAAGCAAAGTTTAGCCAATGCAATTTTAGCTTTGGTAGACGATGGCGATGAAGTAATTATTCCTACTCCATATTGGGTTACTTATTCTGAACTGGTAAAAATTGCACGTGGTAAAGTAGTTGAAATAAGAAGTACCGTAGCAGATGGATTTAAAGTAAGTCCTGCTCAAGTAGAAGCTGCCATTACTTCCAAGACCAAAGTATTTATGTTCTCTTCTCCTTGTAATCCTTCTGGTGCTGTTTATAGCAAAGAGGAATTAGCTGCTTTGGCTAATCTTTTTAAAAAGTATCCAGGCATTACCATTTTGTCTGATGAAATATACGAATACATCAATTTTATTGGCAAGCATGAAAGCATTGCGCAATTTGCGGATATCAAAGACCAAGTAATTGTGATCAATGGTTTAAGCAAAGGTTTTGCAATGACCGGATGGCGTTTGGGTTACACTGCATCCAATGTAGAAGTAGCCAAAGCCATGGAAAAATTACAAGGACAATTTACTTCTGGCACATCTAGTATTACCCAAAAAGCGGCAGTGACTGCCTTGGTTGGAGATTTAAAACCCTCCATTGCCATGACCGAAGAATTTACGCGTCGTCGTGAAAAAACATTGGCCTTGGTCAACGACCTTCCAGGTTTCAAATGCTTTGCACCCCAAGGCGCTTTTTATGTTTTTCCTGATGTGAGTGCTTACTATGGCAAATCAGACGGCACTACTACCATTACCAATGCGCCCGACTTTAGCATGTATATTTTAAATGAAGCCAATGTGTCTTCCGTAATGGGAGATGCTTTTGGAGAACCCAATTGTGTACGTTTCTCTTTTGCCAATAACATGGCCAATATAGAAAAAGCCTGGGCTAGAATTAAGGTAGCATTGGCTAAATTAAAATAGTGACACCCGAGAAATTACAAATGTTTGAAAATCGATTGCTTAAGAATTACAAGCATCGAATAAAACAAGCCAAACGACAAAACATAAGTTGTTGGCGTTTGTACGATCATGATTTGCCCGAATACCCTATCTGCGTTGAAATTTATGAGGACTATATTTATATTGCCGAATACAATCGTCGTCACGCATTAACCGACGAGGAACATGCTATTTGGTTGGCTGATACCAAGACCATTATTGCTACCATCACCGGTATTGCAATTGAACATATGTATTTAAGGGTGCGCAAAAGAATGGACCACAAGGAAGAGCAATATGAAAAAGACGAAGCCATCCCCGAATCTAAAATCATCACCGTTCAAGAAAATGGATTACAATTTTTGGTAAACCTAACCGATTATTTAGACAGTGGTTTATTTTTAGACCATCGATTGACGCGTCAAATGGTTCAAGCCGAAGCCAAGGATACCGAATTCTTAAATTTATTTTCTTATACCAGTTCCTTTTCGGTGTATGCCGCAGCTGCGGGCGCTAAAACAGTGACATCGGTGGACTTATCAAAAACCTATTTAAGTTGGAGTGAGGAAAATTTTGCACTCAATCAATTAAAAAATATAGTCGCTTTCCAATTTGTGCACGCCGATGTAAAACAATATTTAAAAACTTTGCCCAGCAACAAATACGATCTGGTGGTAATGGATCCACCCACTTTTAGCA
>Ga0194047_10002555_pt1 | contig 10385 bp, 7 predicted proteins | sample JunL225m_MetaG_2_FD_160070 | JGI IMG/M metagenome (GOLD analysis project Ga0194047, IMG submission 160070) | Anoxic zone freshwater microbial communities from boreal shield lake in IISD Experimental Lakes Area, Ontario, Canada - Jun2016-L221-5m | ecosystem: Environmental > Aquatic > Freshwater >...
GTGATGGCCTTGATGCGTTCGGCGTTGGGGATTATGTCTTCATCGCAGGCCATCACGATCACAGCTCGGAACTCCAGCCCCTTGGCCAGGTGCATGGTGGAGAGGGTGGTCTTGCTGCCGAGGCGCATGGCCGAGGGCTGCAGCCGCTCGTAGGGCAGCTCAGCCAACTGCAGGGCTGCTTCGGCGCGGCTGATTTCGGCCTCGCTGCGCACGAAGATCCCGAACTCACTGGGGGTGAGGCCTTCGCTGCGGCGCTGCTCAATCCAGGCGGCCACCTGTTCGGTTTCGCTGCCTGAGTCTTCGCACTCCCGGATGTCGGGCTCGGGGCCGTTGAAGATGGAAATGGCACCGCGCCGGTCCTGCACGTTGCCGTCCACGTTGCGGGACTCGGGATCGAGCAACTGATCGGCCTGGCTGCGGATCTGATGAGAGGTGCGGTAGTTGATTCGAAGAGTGCACGAGCGGCCGTGGATGTCCACGCCGACCTGGGTCCAGGAGAAGGGTTGCTGGAAGATGCGCTGGCCGAGATCACCCGCTCGGCGAGGAGAAACATCATGGGGAACAAAGGAGAGCCATGGGGGGCTACCAAATACACTGGAGATCAGGAAGGGCACGCAGCTTTTCATCGGCAGTGATCAGCGGCCAACGGCCTTGGAGCGCGGTGGCCGCGATGAGGCGATCAGCAGGATCCCCGTGCTGAAAGATGGAGCTACGAGAGAGAACTGCGATTTCCGCAGTGATCGGCAAGACACTCAGGCTCAGAGCTTGAAGGAGACGGGAGAGATATTCAACGGCTGGGACATCATCAGGAAGCAGAAGACGACCGCGTTCATGAAGAAGGGCAATCTCCCAAAGGGAAATATCGGCAATGGCGAGCTGGCCGCCTTGCCGGCCTTTTTCAAGGGCTGTGGCAGCACTCTTGCTGAGCCGTGAGGGAGCATTGGCCCAGAACAGGGGGATGTGGGTGTCACAGATGATTCGCATCACCACTCCATTCGAGATCGGGAATGGGGTTAACCACGTCACCCAGGGAAACGCGATCACGAAGAGCGTGCAGCCATTGGCGTGCATCCTCAGCCGGGTCGCGCTCTGGCTCGATACGAGCGATGACCCGGCCACGGGATGTGATCTGCAGCTGCTCGCCGGCTTGAACTCGCTTGAGGTAGGCAGGAAGGTTTTGCCGCAGATCGGATACGGAGACGCGGATCATGCCAGACGCATCCCATTGTACAAAGCAACTGTACACGGAAAAGCCGATGCGTGCCATGACGCTCAGTGGTCAGTCGTCCAGGTTGGGCCACTGTGGCGGAGCTCACGATCGCGGCCATTGCGGTGCCGGCGGGATCCGTTGTGAGCCTGGAAGAGCCAGGTCTGCAGCTCCCCACCAATTGGAATGTCAGACCAGCGTGGCCAAACGCCCAGAGGATTGGGGGTGAATTCCTGCAGGGTGTGGATCATGCTGCAGCGTCAGGGGCACGCATACCATTCAACTGGCAGGCCGCAACACCAACTTGACAGTCCCATGCTGTCAGTTACATTTACCGGGCAATAGATCCTCCACAAACTCCGAGCAGGTATCGCCGCTGGTGATCAGTAGGTGATCTCGGGCGCGAGTGCAGGCCACGTAGAGCAGGTGGCGTTCGGTGGCCACCACTTCATCGAGGTCGCTGTCGTCGGTGATGGCCTTGATGCGCTCGGCGTTGGGGATTACGTCTTCATCGCAGGCCATCACGATCACGGCCCGGAACTCCAGCCCTTTGGCCAGGTGCATGGTGGAGAGGGTGGCCTTGCTGCCAAGACGGATGGCCGAAGGCTGCAGACGCTCGTAAGGCAGCTCAGCCAGCTGCAGTGCTGATTCGGCGCGGGTGATTTCGGCCTCGCTGCGCACGAAGATGCCGAACTCCCTGGGGGTGAGGCCTTCGCTGCGGCGCTGTTCAATCCAGCCCGCCACCTGCTCGGTTTCGCTGTCGGTGTCCTCGCACTCCCGGATGTCGGGCAGCGGACCGTTAAATACGGAGATGGCACCGCGCCGGTCCTGCACGTTGCCGTCCACGTCGCGGGACTCGGGATCGAGCAGCTGATCGGCTTGGCTGCGGATCTGGTGGGAGGTGCGGTAGTTGATTCGAAGAGTGCGCGAGCGGCCGCGGATGTCCACGCCGTACTGGGTCCAGGAGAAGGGTTGCTGGAAGATGCGCTGGCCGAGATCCCCCGCGAAGAACAGGGCATCGGTGCTGGTGCCCGCCAGAGCGGCAAGGAGCCGGAGCTGTCCAGCGGTGATGTCCTGGCATTCGTCCACCACGATGTGCTGATAGGGCCTGGCGCCGCTGCGGTTGAGCTGCTCAGCGGTGCGATGGAAGAGCTGGTGGGACGTGATCTGACCAGAGCGCTCCAGCTCCTGGAGGACAGCGGCAAAACCCTCCCAGAGCAGGCGGCGTTTGGCCTCGTTGAGGCGGCTCTTGCGACCCAGACGGCGCACGTCGCGGTAGCTGTCCCAGTCGCGCAGCCCGAAAGCATCGACGATCTCGTTGAACTCCTCCACCACGAAGGCCTCGCCATAGACGCGGCTGATCTCCGCCGGCGCATGCCGCTGAATCAATGCGCGAAGGTCCACGTGAGTAATGAGCTGCGGCTTACCGAGCTGGGCGGCGTGCATCCGCTCGCCAAGTTCCTGCATGGCCAGCAGATCCAGGCGCTCAATCAGGCTGGGCTCCCCCTGGATAAGGCGATGGAGTTTGTCCTGCAGTAGGGCCGCCAGGGGCTCGGAGAAGGTGGTCAGCAACACCCTGGCTTCGGGGTTTCTGCGAGCCAGATGAACGGCGCGGTGCAGGGCTACGACAGTTTTACCTGTACCAGCTGACCCCTGCACGCGGGTGGGGCCATTGAAGGAGCGACTCACCCAGTCGGCCTGGCTGGGGTGAAGGAAGACGATCCAGCGCTCCCAGGGGTAGTCCAGCGCCCGGGCTAGCTCTTCGGTGCCGGTGAGCACGCGGAAGCGGCGCTGGGCATCGGGGTGCTCGTAGGGATTGCTCTGGTCTGGCTGCCTTACCTCCGGCTTGGCGGGCGTGGTGCCGGTGGCCAGATCGATGATCGCTTCGGCTGCCTCACCGGGAAGGTGGGAGGCGATCACCAGCAGCATGTCGTCGTCCGCGGTGCGGACGTCGGGGATCCACTCGGCGGGCACGCCGTAGCTCAGCAGCTCGGCTTCCGTGAGGTTGGAGAGAGGCCGCTTGGGCTCAGGGGCTGCCGCTACTTCTGCGGGGATGTGGATGGGGATCTGAATCTCGCGAACCGTTTCGCGGATTTCGACGATTTGGGCGGCACCGGTAACGGGATGGGTTTCGATCTTGCGCCGCGAGGCCCAGTCGTAAGCGGGATCGTGATGGGCCACGTAGCAGAGCATCACGCTGCTCTCGACACGATGGAAAATCAGGCGGATGTCACGGCTGGCCCGAGCTGACCAGAAGTTTTTGTCCTTGATGTTGTCGAGGCGGTGGCACTGCAGACCAGGATTAGAGGGATTGATTTGCAGCTCAAAAGCAGCAAACTTTGCCAGACGTTGCTCGTCGCTAGTTAGCCTTTCAAGGCTTTTTTGGAATGTATCAGCGAGAAGCAGCATCATGGAGTTAGAAAATCCAGCGCACTGTTAAGAATATGTTTTCGCCTTAGCGTCGTGAAGAACTTTGCATGGATGAAAAGCGAGGAAGGCGCACACATGGAGCCAAAAGACACAAGGACAGGCAATAGAAGTAGATCGATTGAACTAATTCTCGCATTTTAGATAAGCGGCTTACAAAGTAGAGACAAATTTGAATTCAGAAAAAGCTCAGCCATACGCAGCATCTTCTGGTGACTCCTCAGCAATCGCATCAAAAGAAACTGAAATCCCCTCGACAGACGCGTCTGCATCGGGGATATCTTTAAGCTGATCACCAGCCACAAGATTTGCTGTCAATGACTTTACCGATCCAAGATTAAACGCCTCAGCGAGCCTTTCTCTTAATTCAAGCGGAGTTTCACAAATCCATTTGTTGGTTATTGTATGTTGGGGTATAATATCACCCAAGCCTTCAAGGATAGAAGGGCCAAGAAGTGATTTCTTGCGGGCGGGTACAACTCGCTGCTTGACTAAGTAATCAGGATAATCAAAAGCTTCCGGCTGAATTTCGACAGGATAGGGTTTTCCCGGCAAGTGACGCAGAGAGAGAAGCTTTGCAGACCTTCCGGAAGCAACATGAGCAAGAATGACATCTGTAATATATTGAGTAGAATTTGATAGCTCGGATTCAACTATGTGCAGATGAAGTACGCCTTGACTTCGTTCCTTCCACTCTTCTTGAGCCTCTTTGAGAATCGCGACTGGCGATTGAAGGGTGCTTAGATCAAGGTCGTCAGGGAAAAAGCTCATAGCATCTTCTCCATCGAAAAATAGAGGGGAAAGTGGTCTGAATATGTTCGGTTTGGGCGACCACGAGGCCCCTTCAAGGTCATGGTACCAGCTGAATCTAGTATTTTAATGTCGATAAGGCGATCCGCCAGTGAGTGATGAAGCAAGACTTGATCAAACATATTCCATCCGTAAAGCCCTTGCTTGCCCTGATAGTAGATAGTCCCGGGGGGGCCAGGATTGCGATCACCTAAAAAACTCCACATGGGATTATAGAAGAAGTCATACTGGCGGCCATCGACTTTTCTTAGCCCACGAGAAATGCAACCCTTTGACATCATTGCATTGAATACAGAGAACTGATTCATGGCTTCATCGTAAGGATTGAGATTAAAGTCACCTAAGATAACCAGGCTAGGCACTTTGTTCTCACGTGAAAGTCGCCTCAAGTCAGCCATCATTTCTTGAGCGAACGACATACGTGTAGCAAGGCTATTATTCATAGCATCTACGCCATGCACTAAGCAGACTAAAGTTGGAAGCGTGCCAAGTGATAGCTTTCTAACAGAGAAGCGCCCATGGTAATAAATCTCATTAAGACCAATAGAAGGGTGCCTATGGAGGCAGGCAAATCTTTTGTTCATTCCCGAAGAGACTATGTAAGACTGTCCTACAGTCTGGCCAACCAATAAAGACAGGGTGTTGACGCAGCCTGAGTATTCCGTAAGAAAAATAATGTCAACTGAAAACTCTTTTGCTAATTCTGCAATGACAAGATCTGGAGCCTTCTTGTTTGTATTCCAAAGGAGAAACCAGAGAGCCTCTTGATCCACGGGCAGATGCGTAGAAGGATGAGCACCCTCAGCCATGATCGGCCCTTTGAGTATATTATCTGTTGGCACAGTCTCTTGGTCGGGAAGCGCGGATGTTGTCCCATATGCAGACGAAGCATCAATCACCATGTCTTAAGTGCCCCCTCTAGGTTTGTAGACCTTCATCACCTCATCCCCCAGGTGATTGATCACCTTCACCGCGATGCGGCCGGTTGAAGGCTTGGCGAACGGAACGGAGACGTCGCTGTTGAGGGATTCCCAGGCTTCTAGATCGATCTCGGCTTTGAGGGAAGTCTTGAGGCTCTTATAGGGATCGTTCTGGCCAAGGAAGTAGGCCTGGCGCACGAAGAAGCTTTCGCCGTTGTAGTCGCTATCAATGAACCAGCAGGCGATGTTGTCGGGCTCGTCGCTGCGGACTTCGCCGGTGGAGGGGTCGAAAACATCCACGCCGTTGATCTTCACCTGGATCTGATTGGGCTGTCCATCGGGACCAGCTGCGTCGAGGATGTCGATGTCGGGTTCACCGAAGATGACGAACAGATTGCCCTTGCCGCTGTTGGCCAGATCCTGCTGCATGTGCAGATCGGCATTCATGCGGGCCTTGAGAACGGGGATCGGACCGAGCTTGTCGAACTCGGTGGATTGGGCCTCGTAGTTGAAGGCACAGCTGATCAGCACGTTGAAGCCCGCATCCGCGCATTCGCGGGCAGCCTCCACTAGATCAACGCGGGTGACCGTGCCGAACTCTGGGCCGATGAAGATGCCAGCCGTCTTGAGTATTCCATCGGCATCGCGGTATGTGCCCTTGCAAGCCAACAGAACACCGGGCCAGCCATCAAGGGATTCGAAGCTGATGCGGTCTTGCTTGTGGGCCTGTTGCACCCCGGCCACTCGCAGGGTGTTGAGGATCATCTGGGCGAAATCCGTGGCTCCCTCGGCGGTAGCTCTCTGCTTGATGGGATCGGTGATGGTGTCGTCGTCATTGACGATCATCGTGCGGTGGGGGCTGAGGCTCTCCACCGTGAACGGACCGGCTACTCGGACTTTGGATTTGTCCTCGTAGGGCTTGTCGTAGAGGTATTCGGAATCGGCCTTGGCGGCGATGGAGGCATCAATCTCCTTTTGGCGGGCGATGCGGGCGTCCCACCAGTTGGCATGAACGCTCTTGGCTTCGTCGGACCAGGTGGGCTGGGCTTCGCGGGCAATTTCCCATTCCTGCCAGCTCTTATCGAGCGCAGTATTCAGCTGATCGCGAAGGGGCTCCAGGGTGGTTTGCCACTTTTCCCAGATCGTATCGATCTCGGTGTTATTGGCTATGGACTTGAGGGTGATGTGGGGAACTCTCTCGTAGACAAAGCCTTGGCGGATGTTGTGAGAAACAGGATCGGTGCTTGGAATTGTGCGAGTCAGCTCGGCTTCTTTCTGTTTTCCTTCTGAAGAGTCAGCCAGCAGATAGTATGGGTAGCGGTCCCCATGATACGAGTGCGTGCCAAAGCCAACGCAACTCGGGATGTGTCCATGGTGATCCAACGACGGCCCCATTGCTCAGCAACTGTTGCGGTAGTGCCTGATCCACATGTTGGATCGAGGACCAGATCTCCTGGGTCAGTAACCATCAAGAGGCACCGTTCGACGGCCTTAATCCCTGACTGAACTACATAGATCTTCTCATCAGTAAAGCTCCCAGTCCCAGTATCCATCCAAGTATTACTCTGAGGATACACCGAGAAATCGGACAGGAAGCGAACATACCTAAGACTATTTGAAGCTGTGCTTAGACGACTTGCCTTCTGAAGACGGGTCAGGCCAACACGGTGTGTCTTCCAATGCTTGGTATCTCCGCAACGATAATCTCTTCCTTGATGCGAGAAAGAATCTGAAAGATTCTTGCTATATCCCGAGGATGTTATGTTGTCAGAGCAGCAAACTGGTAGGCGGTGGATTGAACCGCTCTCTATATCCATTCGCTCCATTCGCCTGTTGACTCCATCAGCGGCCTGGAAGCGGCTGTAGGCTCCCAAATCGTCGGCTTCTACGCGCTTTGGGAGGTAAAGCTGTCGGTACTTAACTTGCTCACGATTCTTGGCATACCAAAGGATGACATCAGTTACGGTGCCTAATACATTAACCTTTGCATTTGGGCTATTCGCAGATGAGGTCTTTCTGTAAATTATTTGGCAGCAAAAGTTATGGCGACCAAAAATCTCGTCGAGCAGCGACCTTAGCAAGTGCTGGTTCTCATCACTGATCTGGACGAATACTGAACCCTCTTCTTTAAGCAGGTCTCTTGCTGCAAGAAGTCTGTCTCTTGCGTAAGACAGATAGCTGTTTATTCCATCCTTCCAGGTGTCGCGGAATGCCTTTACCTGCTCAGGCTCTCTGGTGATCTGCTCAATACTTCCATCTTTAACGTCCCGACTTGTAGTTGACCATTGGAAGTTACTATTGAACTTGATCCCATAAGGCGGATCAAAGTAAACGCACTGTACCTTCCCCCGCAGCCCTTCTCTCTCCGCCAGGCTTGCCATCACCTGAAGCGAATCACCAAGGATCATTCGGTTTGACCAGTTCTGATCGTGTTGATAGAACTCGGTCTTTGCTCCCTCGCCTACATCGCCCTTAATGGTGTCAAACAAGCCCATCTGCTCGATAAAGCCCGACTGACTACTGCTCCCTTCTTTGCTGCGCCGCTTCAGATCATCGATCAACACTTTAGGGTGAATCTTCTCCTGGATGTATAGCGGTGGTGCATTCACCACCAGCGGTGATTCATCCAGCAGATCCTTGCCGCGCCAGATCAGCTGCGGATCCAGATCCGGGTTCCGCCGCTCGTAGGCGACTTGGATCGGAGTCTTCTCCTGGTTGCGCACCATCGTCTGGAACTCAGCCGGTGGGATGTTGCGGCGTGAGGCGTCATCGTGCACGAAACTCTCGATCTGCTTTTCGCTGGCTGGCTTCTTCGGCATGTCAGGCCACCTCCAGTGTGAGCACTTGATCCAGCACCTGATTCACCTCGTCGTCCACAGCCGAGGCGAAATCAGTTTCCATGGCATAGACCTCCCGGAATTCCGCAAAGCCCCAGCGGCCGAAGCGGCTTGAATTGTTGACGCCCGGCACCCAGAAGGCCTCCATCGTGGTTTTCTTCACCTTGGCATCCTCTCCCCGGTAACCCTTCACCTCACACACCAGGTGCAGCAGGTCGTCGTCACCGCGGCCATCGTCCACCTGCACGATGAAATCAGGAATGTACTTGTGGGCGACACCACCCATCTGGTACGGCACCTCAAAGCCCAGGGCTTGGTTCTTGACCCAGCGGCGCACGCGCGGATGCTGGTCCAGCACACGGCAGAACTCTTGCTCCCAGGAGCTGTCGCAGATGGCCCAGTTGACATGACATCTTCTGGAATCGGTTTCCCAGCGCAGGGTCTTCGAAGTGTTGAAGTTCACGTGCATCGTGCTGCCACTGGGGTTGTAGGGATCAAGGATCGCCAGGCGGCGCTGTTCCTGGCCTGCGCTGACCACGATGGCCTGAATCATCCGCTCACAGGCCATATCAGCCATTTCCCGGAACATCAGCAGACCATGGTTCGTTCCGCCTTTACAGACCAGGCACTGGTCCATCCAGTCGCGAACCACTTTCTTCATCTTCAGGATGAGATGGGTTTTGGGCAGTTCATCAGCGTCGCGGTATTTCGTGTAAACCAGATGCTTGGCCAGATGCAGGATCACCGTTGACTTTCTGAAATCTCCAGTTCGATCTACCGTGAGATTGACTCCCTCGCCAATGATTCCCTGGTTGTTGGTAACCGTGGCACCAACCAGTTCGGGCGTGAGATTCAGGATGTGATCGTCATTGAAGGTGGCCTTCACCTGATCATCAGGCAGCTCGGCCCGATACCCGATCACATGGGGGAAGAGGATCTCCTGGGCATCGCGTGCTGGGCTGATCGCCTTCACCTGAATGGTGGGTGGCGGCGGCTGCGGAGGGCCCGGTACAGCTTGGGATGTGAAATCAAAGGGGATGCCGAGGATGTCGGCATACTCCACGTCAAACCGCCCCGAGTCAGGATTGAGGGTGTAGTTCTGCCGGCGCAGGGCACGGCCCACCACCTGCTCACACAATAGCTGGGTGCCGAACGCTCGCACGCCCAACACATGGGTGACTGTGTTTGCGTCCCAGCCTTCGGTGAGCATCGCCACGGACACAACACAGCGGATGTCTGCGCCGAGCTTGCCTGGTTTACCCACTGTGTTCATCACCTCCCTCAAGAGGTCTGCATCGCTGAGCTTGGTGTCTGCTCCACCAGCACCCTCGCGCTGAATGATCTCGCGGCGGAACTGTTCAATCTCAGGACCCGCCATCTCCCGGAAGTTGGCATCGAGGGCTTCACCGCTCTCCAGTTGTTCGCTGTCGATGAGCAAAGTACGAGGGCGTGGCCGCGGTTGGTCGAAGCTGTCGTAGTTCGAGAACAGTGGACAGGCGCCCTTGCGAGGTACTGGATCGCCCCGTTCATTGTCGATCTCATAGCCGCTCACGTAGTCGTAAACAAGCTTGGAGGTGGAGGTGTTGTTGCAGACGATAATGAAACAGGGCGGCACATCAAATCCCGCTTTTTTCCACTCCTCAAAGGTTTTCTCATAATGCCCGTACAGGGCCTCGATTGCAGTTTTCAGCTCCGTCGGCAGGCTTTCTGGATCCTTGCTGCCGCCCTTCCCCCGCCCCTTCTTGGGCATCTTGCTTTTGATGTTCTTCCACAGCTCCCGATAGCGCGGCACATCCTGGGCAATGTTGTCGGCTACAGGAACCCGCGGCAGCTTGACGATGCCGCATTCGATCGCATCCATCAGCGAAAAGTCGCTGACCGTCCACGGGAACAGCGTGCCTTCCTTGTAGCCCGAGCTGGCCAGGAAAAAGGGCGTTGCCGAAAGGTCGATCACCCGCTGTTGACCCTTGCCGATCTTGCGGCTCACCGCTTCCAGACCTGAGATCCACATCCGCGCTGCTTCCCGGTGCCTCTTGGCCTCGGCCTTCTCCTCGGAGGTCAGCTGGATCTGATCCCGTTCCTCATCGCTGAGCGGCTTCTCGCGGTAGCAGTGGTGCGCTTCATCGTTGATCACCAGCACCTGCTTCATCGCCATCAGCTCGCTCATGACGCGCTGCAGCATCT
>Ga0194047_10002556_pt1 | contig 10384 bp, 7 predicted proteins | sample JunL225m_MetaG_2_FD_160070 | JGI IMG/M metagenome (GOLD analysis project Ga0194047, IMG submission 160070) | Anoxic zone freshwater microbial communities from boreal shield lake in IISD Experimental Lakes Area, Ontario, Canada - Jun2016-L221-5m | ecosystem: Environmental > Aquatic > Freshwater >...
GAAGACCAAACCATGAAAGATTCCTAAGCGATGAAATAAGGTGTAGAACACATCTGCCCTACTTGACTTAGAAAAGTGTTCTTGCGCTTCAGCAGGTGCCCAGCGTTCCCAAGTTCTTAATACCAGTACAATTAAGATAATCTGAATGCAGCCAAATAAAAACCAATCCATACCATCGTAGACATCTTCTGCTAGCGACACTAAATCGAATTGATACAGGATGGGGCCCAGAACATGAGCAAAGAGAAATTCTTGAACGCTGCCATAAGCGTCAGAAATTGGGGAGGTGATAGTAGAAAAATCCATGCTTTATTTTGACTGATTTACTGAAATCTTGGGCAGCAAGCCAAAACAAAAGCCCCGATTCTTCAAATTCACGATTAATTGTTCCAATACCGCCGGAGCCCATGGATCTTTTCGGGACCAAATCCCCAGGTGGGCCATGGTGATATCACCGTCCTTAATTCCACGACTGGCCTTGGCAAGTAACTTGTCATTAGGGTGCTTATCAGAGTCAAGCTCATCACCTAAAAACCCTTCCCCAGCCCAGGCCATATGCTGATAACCACACATATTGCCCATTCGAATCAAGGTAGGCGATGTTTTACCTCCAGGTGCACGCCAGATTTTTTCAATCGGCTGACCAGTCAGTTCAATAAAGCGCTGATCTACGCGCCGTATCTCTTTGCACATGGCAGCTTCGTTGTAGAGCACTGTCATCCCCGCTTTGGGTCCAAATTGGGGTTTTTCAAATACCTCACCCTTAGGTCCATCCTTGACAAAGTACATATGGTCAAAAGTATGGCTTCCAAAGTGATGTCCCTCACTAAGCCTTTCTTGCCAGTAGGCTTTCCAAGAATCATCTAAAGCAAAGTCTCCCCGAAACGTTTTTTCATTTGAGAGGAAGAAAGTGGCCTTCACATCTTGTCGCTTCAGAATCTCCGCAACTTTTTCTGCAACCGACATATTGCCAGTATCAAAAGTGAGGTAAACCGTTTTATGACAACTTGGCAACTGTGCACTGCTGGTAAATGAAAAACAGCCGAGTAATAGCGCGGCTGTAATCGGTAGGATGCAAGACCTGATGGAAATAGGTTTAACCATTCAAACTTTATTCCCAGGATGCTCTAGGATAAAAGAACACGCCATGTGGTGATTTACCAACTGGAATAACCGTCATCAACTTCATCGAAGGAATGTCAATCACACCAACCTTTTTAGAGAATCGAAAAGTAACCCACAGCGTTTTACCGTCGGGTGTAATTTCCATATCATCAGGCCCTGCCGGTAGCCCAGTAATATCACCTACCTTCTCTAAGGTCTGCATATTGATCAAGCTGATGGTTGAGGCAATCCGATTACTCACAAAAACTTGCTTCTTATCCCCAAGCGGCCGGAAATTATGAGCGCCTTTACCTGTAAAGATGCGCTTCACTTCCTTACGATTTTTCCAATCAATCACCTGAACATGGTCTTCACCTGTGATACCAACCAAAAGATATTGATCTCCGGGTGTCATCCATAAACCGGCTGGTACCTTAGCAGTTGGCATTTTCCATAATAGCGTTTGCGTATCGAGATCAATTGCTGCTAATTCACTTGAGTCCTGCAAGGTAATAAAAGCGATTTTGCTATCTGCAGTAAAAGCAATGTGACTTGGGGTCTTTGCCAATTTCAGCGTCTTCATTAATTTCAGATTCGCGCCATCTGCAGCGTAAATATCCACACGGTCTAAGCGGTTGCCATTAGCAATAAACCATTTATGGTTTGGTGAATATCCAATTTGATATGGGTCGATGATGTTTGGAATCTTTCCAGTGAGTTCACCGCTAACGGGATTCATCATAACAACATCATTACCTGCCGCATTTGCAATGAGTAAGGTTTTTTGATCTGGTGTCATCATTAAGTGATGCGGCTCTTTACCCACTGCTACTGTCTTCACCACTTTGCGCGTAGACATATCAATCAAGCTGACGGAAGCATCGCCTGAATTGAGAATGACAGCTAACTTCGGCTCAACTGGAGTAGGAGTCTGTGCAATGACGAGAGAGCTCGACAGTAGAACTGAAAGTAATGCGGATAACGCAAGAGTAGGAAATTCAAAAATCTTGATAAATGTATGCATTCCACCATTGTAAGCAATCAGAGCCTAGTCAATGTCCTCAGAAACAGAGAGGATTTGATCTAGCGCAAGCTAGCTAAAACTTTTTCAAGGCGCTTTAAGGACATGGGGCTTGGGGTTTTGAGTTCCTGTGCATACAAAGCAACCCTAAGCTCTTCAAGCTGCCAGCGAAAATCCTGTAGTCCCTGATCCTCAGCTAAAGCATAGGAAGATGACCCTCGACTGCCTTGTAGTAACTTTTGCCATGGCTTTGCAACAGACTCCCAGTCTTTTTGACATTGCGCGTCCCTCCCAGGGTTGGAGCGTAACTTATCAATTCTGAGGGCTATCGCCTTAAGGTACCTGGGAATATGTACCAGTTGCTCATAGGGAATTTCTGAAACAAATTTAGGAAAGATCAAGGCCTGTATCTGCCCTTGAATATCTGCATAGGCGCTTGGCGACGCTGCCTTTGCCTGAGCAAGTTTCTTTTGTAGGTCAGCATGGGTTTGTAAAGCCACCAAAGCATGCTTGGCAAGCTCTTGCGCAATTAAGGCTAGCCTGGGTTTACCAGATAATAATCGCTCTGAAAATTGCTCTGAATTCGTGGGGAGTTCATCAGACATAAAGGCGCGCTCTACGGCTAAATTCAGAATCTGCTCAAGCAAACTATCTACTGATCCGACATTAATGAATAAAAGGCCCAATTCACGCAAACCTGGCAATTGTTTTTGTAATGCCTTGAGGGTATCTTTATTCGACAATCCAAAAAGGCGTCGCAATCCCAGGCGGTGATGCTTTCTGGCTTCCAGTACATCATCAAAAACTTCTAAATCGACATAATCGCCCTGATCCACGAGTCCTGGATAACCAAAAAGGGTTTGATTGCCTTTTTGAATCTCAAGGGTTTCTGGAAGTTCGCCAAACTCCCAAGAGCGATACCCACCCTGCTCCACCATTCTGGTATTGTCTGCAGAGGATTCTGACTCCTTAGACTGACTTTTTGTCACTACTGGGTTGACCCCTAGCTCCACTTGAGCAGCTTCTTGGGCGATTGCCTGAAAAGCACTGCGTGCCGTCTCTCCATATTCGGAACGTAAGCGCGCTAAATTACGCTCTACCTCAAGCTGTCTCTCATGCTCATCAATCAACCGAAAGTTCATTGAGCAATGTAAGGGTAAAGATTCTGGTCTAAAGTCTGCACGTTTAATCTCTAAACCACGCTCTTGTCGAATATCACTAATTAAGCTATCCAAAAAATCACCCACGCCAAATTGCTTTTGATCTAATTGACGCTCTAGGAATGACTTAGCGTAATCAGGCAGTGGAACGCAGTGACGCCTCAACTTTTGCGGAAGGGACTTTAAGAGTAGTAAAACTTTTTCCTCGCACATTCCTGGCACCAGCCACTCACATCGTCGACCATCTATTTGGTTTAGCTGAGTTAAGGGCACAACCAAGGTAAGGCCATCTTTTGGGCTGCCTGGCTCAAAGTGATACGTCAAGCTAAGCTCAGCTCCACCCACGATCATCTTTTTTGGATAACGATCAACTGTGATGCCAGCCGCTTCATGGCGCATCAGATCAGCCTTAGCCAAGCGCAGCTGGGAGTCTAAGTCAGCATCTTTTTTAAACCCACTAGCAAGCCCCTCTCGACTACAGACTGTTTTTGGAATTCGAGACTCATAAAAAGCAAAAAGTAAATCATCATCCACTAAGACATCTGGGCGACGTGAGCGATGCTCAAGTGCTTCAATCTCTTTAATTAAGCGTCGGTTGTGCCAGAAGAAATCAAAAAGATTGGGGTATTTTTTCTTGGCATCTGCCTCGGTTTCTCGCTGGAGGGAAGGCGTATCCATCCGACCAAACATTTCTTCCTGCACCAAAGCCTGGCTAATAAATAATTCACGGGCTTCTTCTGGATTGTGCGGCTCGTATCGTACTCGACGCCCATGATAGATCGGCAAGCCATATAAAGTGCCACGCTCAAAGGCCATGACTTCACCCTGGCGGTTATCCCAAAAAGGATCACTTAAGGATTTAATGAGGCGATGCGCTGCAACGCGTTCGATCCACTGCGGTTCAATTTTGGCAATCGTGCGAGCATACATGCGGGTGGTTTCTTGCAACTCTCCTGCCAAGATCCAAGCCCCTGCCTTTTTGCCAATGGTTGAGCCAGGCCAAATGAAGGGGCGAATACCACGAGCACCCATATACCCGCCAGTCTTACTCCCACGTTCTTGAGACTTTTCATCCTCTTCTTTTTTGGCAATATATCCCAGAAGGCCTGTTAATAAGGAGAGATGAACTTGCTCATAAGTAGCGGGGAGGCCATTTTCTTTCCAACCCTTTTCTCCTAACATCGTATGTAATTGACCATGTACATCACGCCACTCTCGCAGTCGACGGGGAGATAAAAATTTACTGCGGCAGAGAGTCTCTAATTGACGATTACTATGCTTGTGTTGCAAAGCATCTTGATACCAATTCCAGAGTTTTACAAAACTGAGAAATTCAGAGCGCTCATCTGCAAACTGTAAATGCGCTTGATCTGCAGCAGCTGCCTGCTCCAAAGGTCTTTCTCGTGGATCTTGCGTGGCTAATGCTGATGCAATGATTGTTACTTCCTTTAAGGCATTTTGTTCTTTGGCAGCTAAGAGCATCCTACCAATTCGGGGATCCAGAGGTAAATCTGCTAATTGCTTACCAATAGTAGTTAACTTAAAACTGTGCGTAATGTCTTCATTATCTCTAGCAAGATTTTCATCAAACTCAATGGCGCCTAACTCATCTAGGAGCTGGACGCCATCGGTGATTGCTCGCCCTAATGGTTTATCGATAAAAGGAAATTGCGCAATGCGAGGTAAACGTAGTGCGCTCATACGCAACAAGACTGCCGCTAAAGAACTGCGTAAGATTTCAGGGTCTGTGAATTTGGGACGAGCCTGATAATCCAGCTCGCTATACAAGCGTATACATATGCCGTCAGAAACTCGTCCACATCGCCCTGCTCTCTGGTTGGCTGCTGCTTGTGAAATAGGCTCGATCTGTAGTTGCTCTACTTTGTTGCGATAAGAATAGCGCTTGACTCGGGCTAGACCACTGTCAATTACATAACGAATACCAGGAACCGTTAATGAGGTTTCGGCTACGTTGGTAGTCAAAATAATACGGCGACCATTTCCAGGGCTAAATACTCTTTCTTGTTCTGCGACCGATTGGCGAGCAAATAAGGTAAGCACCTCTGGATGAAAACGTTGCTGCAATACATGATCTTTACGAAGTGTTTCTGCACAATCCCGAATTTCACGCTCACCTGGCAAAAAAACTAAAACATCTCCCGCTCCGGTGGCACCTTCACACCATACCTTGGCAATTTCCTCGGCGACAGCATCTGGAATTTCCTTGGCTTGCTTGGATTCTTTTTTCCCATCTGGCTTTGCATCCGGTTCTAATGGGGAATATCGCTGCTCCACAGGAAAGAGACGTCCACTCACCTCAATCACGGGGGCTAATTTGCCATCGATTGCAAAGTGATCCGCAAAACGTTGGGCATCAATGGTTGCCGAAGTAATAATGAGTTTGAGATCTGGCCTCTTTGGCAATAGCTGCCTGAGATACCCTAATAAGAAATCAATATTGAGACTGCGCTCATGGGCCTCATCAATGATGAGTGTGTCATAAGCTCGCAGCTGTGGATCTCGCTGAGTCTCCGCCAGCAAAATTCCATCAGTCATCAACTTAATCGAGGCAGTGGAACTCGACTTATCTGCAAAACGTACTTGATAACCGACATCTTGTCCTACTGGGGAGCCTAGCTCCTGAGCGATACGCTTTGCTGTAGCGGTGGCAGCAATTCGGCGTGGCTGAGTATGACCTATCAGCTTACCGCCATTGATCGTTCCTCGACCCAATTCAAGACAAATCTTAGGCAATTGAGTCGTCTTACCGGAACCCGTCTCGCCACAGACGATCACTACCTGGTGAGATTGCAAAGCTTCCTGAATAATTTGGCGCTGACTAGAGACCGGCAATTCCTCCGGAAAGCGGATTTCGAGCTTACGTGAGGTGTTGGAAGCAGGCACAGGGTTTAGGCTTGCTTTGGGTTTTTGTTGGTTTATAGGCTCTTGCACCCTATAATTTTCTCACTATGCCGACAAATGCACCAAATCAGGCCTCAAGCGCCGAAGAATCTACCCCCAATTTCCCCTTCGTAGGATGGTTGCGTGACGTTGCGCCCTACATTCACAGCTTTCGAGAAAAGACCTTTGTCATTGCTTTTGCTGGAGAGCTAGTACAAGAAATCGGCCTTGAAAATCTCATTGAGGATATTGCGATGTTGCATGCCATGGGCATGCGCATTGTATTAGTCCATGGCATTCGCCCACAGATTGAAGAACAGTTGATGTTACGGAAGATTAAAAGTAAGTTTGGTAAGAGCGCGCTGAATGCCTACCGCATTACTGATGCTGCAGCACTCGAGTGCGTTAAAGAAGCAGCAGGTGAATTACGTTTAGATATTGAGGCCGCTTTTAGTCGTGGCTTGCCCAATACACCCATGGCTGGATCTCGCATTTCTGTGATCTCTGGTAATTTCATTACAGCGATGCCTGTCGGCGTAGTAGAGGGTGTTGATTACATCCATACCGGTTTAGTGCGTAAAGTAGACTCCACCTCCATCAAGTTATCTTTGGATAGCAATAAGATCGTCTTGCTTTCACCTTTAGGATTCTCGCCAACCGGACAAGCATTTAATTTAGCCTATGAAGATGTAGCAGCCTCCACAGCTGCGGCCCTCAAAGCAGACAAGTTAATATTCTTAAGCCCGTATGAAGGCTTGCTTGATAGCGAAGGTGATCTCATCACCGAACTCTCATTGCCACAACTCCAAGACTACATGGTCGATAACAAAGCGTTGGATATTGGCATGAAAAGCCTCTTGAATATCTCTGGCAGAGCAATTCGTGCTGGCGTAAGCCGTGTTCACTTCCTCCCCTGCAATCAAGATGGCGCATTGCTTGAGGAACTCTTTACGCATGATGGTATCGGGATGATGTTGGCCTCCTCAGATATTGAGAATTTGCGGGAAGCCAATCAAGATGACGTGGGCGGTATTTTGCAACTCACCATGCCATTAGAAGAAGAAGGCATCCTGGCGGCTCGCGGACAAGATGTGATTGAGCGGGATATTCAGCGCTTTTCAGTCATTGAACATGATCGCGTACTCTTCGGGTGTGCTGCCCTCTTCCCATTTCCTGACGGTGTTGGTGAATTAGCCTGTCTTGCAGTGGACCAAGATGTACAAGGCTCAGGTGATGGCGAGCGTCTTCTCAAGCGGATTGAAATGCGCGCTAAGCAAGAAGGCATCAAAAAATTATTTGTTTTAACAACCCGCACTGAGCATTGGTTTTTGAAGCGCGGCTTTAAACGCGCATCCGTTGATGATTTACCTGAAGAGCGTAAACAAATTTATAACTGGGACCGTAAGTCCATGGTTTTAACTAAAGATTTATAAAGAAAGGTATTACAGATGGCACGCATGGTTCAATGCATCAAACTCAACAAAGAGGCTGAGGGAATGGATTTCGCACCGCTTCCAGGAGAGCTTGGCAAAAAGATTTGGAATCAAGTATCTAAGGAAGCTTGGACTGCATGGTTAAAACATCAAACGATGTTGATTAATGAAAATCGTCTTAATATGGCCGATCCACGTGCCCGTCAATATCTTTTAAAGCAAGTTGAAAAATACTTCTTTGAAGGTGGCGCAGACATGGCGCAAGGCTATGTTCCACCTGCAGAATGATTGCTGCAACACAATAATTTATTAAGTTAAATATTGATTAAAAAATATATTTTGATTTGTTGTTGACACTGCATAGCTAGAGGCATAGCATGAAGTTGTGGGATGACAGACTTTGTGTCAGCCACATTGGCGAAAGCCACTTGAGATAAACGCATCTATGCGTTTAAGGGCAACGGAACCAATACTCTTCCGTTTGTCCACGCCATGTCAAGCATGGCAATCAAACCCGATGGGCATACCCCGTCGGGTTTTTTTACACCTAAAATACAATCCGCTCTACACCAACTGCATTACTCACCAAGAGCACATTGGCTTTTTCTTTAGCAAATAAGCCTACGGTGATCACCCCAGCGATCTGATTAATCATTGACTCCATTTGGATGGGATCAGCTATTTGTAAACCTGCCACATCTAAAATCCATCCGCCATTATCAGTAACAAATGGCTCGCTTGGAGTTTGACCTAGATCAGCCCGGGTACTCTTTGCCAATCGTAAAGTCACTTTTCCGCCAAGCTTCTCAAGCTCTCTGGTGACCACTCCTCTGGCCAAGGGGATAATCTCTACAGGCAAGGCGAAATTTCCAAGAACTGAAACTTGTTTTGAAGAATCACAAATACAGATAAATTGTTTAGCCATTGAGGCGATAATCTTCTCGCGAGTTAAGGCCCCACCACCGCCCTTAATCATGTGTCCCGTAGGACTGATTTCATCTGCGCCATCTACGTAGGCAGGAAGACTCACCACGTCATTAGGATCTAAAACCTGAAAGCCATGTTTGAGGAGACGCTCAGTAGTCGCATTCGAGCTAGAGACTGTCCCCGCAAAATGATCTTTATGGGGCACTAGAGCATCAATAAAGCAATTCGCAGTCGATCCGGTGCCAACCCCCAAGATCTGCCCCGCTGCCAGCTTTAAGACCTCGTCTCTTGCCGCCTCACCCACCATCTGCTTTAGTTGATCCTGATTCATCGCTTTGCTCAATGCCTTTACTAGAACGGAGTATTTAATCCATCTATCATATGATAATCACAAGCAATCCTTTGGGAACCCTGATATCTCCATGAATAGCACCGCCTCCGCCTTAAATCAGCTTAAAAAGTTCACTACTGTGGTTGCCGATACTGGCGATTTTGAGCGCATGAGAGAATTTGCCCCACAGGACGCTACCACCAATCCCTCTTTAATTCTGAAGGCCGCTCAGCAAAGCAATTATCAATCTTTGGTGAACTCCGTAAAGGCCGCTCATCCTGGAATGAAACCAGGTGATCTAGTCGATTACATTTTGGTCGCTTTTGGATTGGAAATTCTCAAGATTGTTCCCGGTCGAGTTTCCACTGAGGTGGATGCTCGCCTATCCTTTGATACCAAAGCAACAGTAGCTAAGGCAAAACACCTGATTGCACTGTATGAATCTCATGGGATCGAGCGTAGACGCATCCTGATTAAGTTGGCGGGTACTTGGGAAGGAATAGCGGCGGCAAAAGCATTAGAAGCTGAAGGCATTCATTGCAATATGACCCTCCTCTTTTCATTGGTGCAAGCTGCTGCCTGTGGCGCAGCAAACGCTCAATTAATTTCTCCCTTTGTTGGGCGGATTACCGATTGGCATAAAGCCAAGTTGGCCAGCAATTGGAATGATGCTACTCATGGTGGGGCCAATGATCCCGGGGTCAGCTCTGTCAAAAGAATTTTTCATTACTACAAGCACTTTGGTATCGCCACAGAAATCATGGGCGCCAGTTTTCGCAATACCAGTCAAATATTGGAGTTAGCGGGCTGTGATTTGCTGACGATTAGTCCAGAGCTATTGGCAGAATTACAAAAAAGTAATGCAATAGTTGAGAAAAAATTAGATGCTGCTAATGCAGAAAACATTAACGCACTCAAATTAGATGAATCTCACTTTCGCTTGCAATTGAATAATGATGCAATGGCTACAGAAAAACTAGCTGAGGGAATTCGTAACTTCTGCATTGATACTGAAAAACTAGAAGCCTTACTTGCTCAGTAAAGTGTTTTAGGGCTTCTAGCAATACGAGCAATACGCTATTTCTTAGCGGTATTCATGCCTATGAGGTCATAAGCTGGGCAATTACCAAGCATGCCGGTTGCCAGGGGAATAATACCAATCCAACCCCATGCCCCAACAATACCAAATCCAGCTAAACCCATTAGGGTAACGCCAACAGTCATGCGAAGTATGCGATCTGTGTGACCAATATTACATTTTATATTCATCCCTTCTTAAAGAATTGATTAGCCGATTGGCTTTTTACTTTTCAGTCTTTAATAAGCGCTGTCTTAATGCTTCATACAAGCATACGCCACTTGCAACGGAAACGTTCAAACTTTCCACAACGCCTTGCATTGGGATTCGGACTAACTCATCGCAGGTTTCACGGGTTAAACGACGCATGCCCTCACCTTCAGCACCCATCACAATCGCAATGGAGCCAGTCAGATCGAGGTCGTAAAT
>Ga0194047_10002559_pt1 | contig 10376 bp, 7 predicted proteins | sample JunL225m_MetaG_2_FD_160070 | JGI IMG/M metagenome (GOLD analysis project Ga0194047, IMG submission 160070) | Anoxic zone freshwater microbial communities from boreal shield lake in IISD Experimental Lakes Area, Ontario, Canada - Jun2016-L221-5m | ecosystem: Environmental > Aquatic > Freshwater >...
GGTTGCCTTGAGGTGCAGCGAAAGGAGTACGCCTGTTGCTTTTGCGTCATCAATCTGATCAGCATAAAACTTGCGGAGCGAACGAACATTCATCACGGAGGTGTCGATAATCTCACCAGCAAGAAGTGGAGTTTTATCTTTCAGCACGGTTGCCTTGCCAGCAGCATCAACAAACTCAATGGCAACGGTGGTTGCCTCAGCAAGGGTTACGGATTTTTCGCTGCCATAAAAATCACCGCTGCTCATGCAAGCAACGTGCGATTTTGAATCGTTGCTCCAAGCACCCATTCTGTGTGGATTCTTTTTGGCAAACGCCTTGACTGAGAGCGGGGCACGACGGTCGGAATTTCCTTCCCGCAACACAGGGTTTACGGCGCTGCCAAGCACCTTGGCAAACCTTGTCTGAAGCTCTTTTTCTGCCTCATTTGCAGGTGCTTCAGGGTAATCAGGAATGTTATAGCCATGCTCCTGCAACTCTTTGATCGCTGCTCTCAACTGAGGAACTGAGGCGCTGATATTGGGCAACTTGATGATATTTGCCTCCGGTGTCAACGCCAGAGCACCCAGTTCAGAGAGATAATCCGAAATTCTCTGAGCTTCTGTCAAATTTTCAGGAAAGTTTGCAATAATTCTTCCCGCAAGAGAGATGTCCTTGGCTTCAACATCCACCCCGGTTCCCTTGGTATATGCCTTGAGAATCGGAAGAAGAGAGTAGGTCGCCAAAGCTGGAGCCTCATCAATTTTGGTATAAACGATTGTTGCGTTTTTTGCCATCTCGGTTGTCAGTTTAAAGTATTAGAAAAAAATAACAAAAGAAGCGAAAGTTACTCCTGCAAGAGAGCCCAAAGAGATCACACCTGATCATGACACCATAATCAGGGTGAAAACAGATATACAGATAATGAAAAGCTTTCGATACAACATCGAAGTAACAGCATCAAGGCACATCAAATACCGTTACTCTCCAAACCAGCAAAAAGGCCCTTGAGTTACTCCGCAGGCGCTTGACGGGATGGTGTAAATTCATCAAGACCGACACGGTCGGCAAGTTCCTTGTCATTGAGCACCTCATGAGCAAGCTTGATCATGGGAATAGTCGCTCCCATGGAACTATAACCACCGTCATGGAACAAATTTTGCATGGTTACCTTGCGAGAGAGGTCGCTGAGAATAGTCATGGAGTATTCCGCACACTCCTCGGCAGAGGCATTTCCAAGAGGAGACATAAGATCACTGTATTCGTACATCTTCTCAAAGCCTGGAATACCACTGCCTGCCTTGGTATAAGTCGGACTTTGCGAAATGGTATTGATCCTTATTCCGTATCTTGCAAGCCGTGGTCCATAACTGCGGACAATAGATTCCAGCAAAGATTTTGCATCGCCCATATCGGAGTAGGTCCAGTAATTTCTCTGTGAAGCGATATAGGAGAGGGAAAGAATACTGCCTCCATGATTTATCGCCCCATTTTTCAGGGCATAGGAGACAAGACGATGCAGCGACAGAGCAGAAACATCAAGAGTTTTAAAAAACCACTCATAATTGAGATCCTCATAGGGCATCTGCTTGCGAATATTCTGTGACATTCCTATGGAATGCACAATAAAATCTACCGAACCTATTTTTTCCTTTAACTCTTTGAAACAATTATCGACATCCTCATTTTTTGAAGCGTCACAAACAATCATCGGTGCATTTCCACACTGTGTCGAGAGCTCTCCGATATTACCAAAACGCAAAGCCGCCGCAACATTCGAGATTGCAATCTCCGCGCCTTCCCTGTAGGCATGAAGCGCAATCTGCCAGCCGATACTGCTCTCATCAAGTGGGCCGAAAACAATGCCTCTCTTCCCTTTCAACAAACCATAGTGCGCTTTCTCGGACATGATATAAGCTGATTCTTTAACAAAGACTGGGATAGATTCCCTTTAACTCGACATTATAAACACTGAAGATACAAGATTCCCTTGAAAACCTAAACTGTTTGTCCTGATTTTTTATCTTCTCTGCCAAAAACACTCATATTATATCTTCATTCGTCTCATTGAACGAAGCTTGTCCAGCATGTTTTTATTGACACTGAGCTCGACCTCCTCCTTTTCCACAATAATCTCCTTGAAAACCACTCGAAGAAGATTATCCTCACGGATAAATTTTTCCATTTCAAGACTGTACAACGCTCTCGGCAGGGTGATAATGCGCTGTGCACGATCAACACTCACCACAATGTCAGTGCCCATCCGCTCAACAGTTACCTCTTCAGCATCCTTGAGAAAAGGTATTTTAATGCAGAGCACCTCCCGGTGGTCATCAGTAGCTTCATTTTTCTTGCTCTCAATCCAGAAATTTTTACCTGTGTAGAAGGTCCTGTCGGGAATCTGATCTCCGAAAACCAGTTTACTGATCTCGTGCAGCGCGTCAGGCCCTATCGGCTCAGTTCTCTGCAATTGACACCTGAAAACAGGTGTGGGATAAAAGGACTGATCAATCTCAAGGAGATACTTGCTGTGCAGGTCGGCCCAGAATTCAAAATATTCACCAACCGTTTTTGAGGTTGGAAGAATCTTGTTGATCACAATACCATCAATATTGATACCGTAGAGATGAACAAAGGTATATGCCCGCTTGGTCTCGAGAATAGAGAGTTTTTCAGGATTCAGTACCAGACGGAATGTCACCTCGGGACTGAGGATAAATTTGTTGATATCCTCCATCTGTTTGAGGAGGACATTGACCTCGTTAAAAAAGTCATCGTCAGGTATCGATTTGCCACTAAGCGGACGAGCCAGCGATGACATATTTTTATACAGTTTGAAAAACTGCTTTCCCATGTTGCCACCAATAATAATTTCAGGATAGGCAAGCAGTCGAAGCGTATTACCGGTAGGCGACGTATCGAGCACAACGGCATCCCATTTACCTGACTGCGCCTCATCAAGAAGACGACTCAGGGCAAAGATTTCGTCAAGGCCTGGCTGTGTGGTAAGTTCGGAAGCCATACCGCTGTCAATACCTTTGTTTTTATAGGAGGTAGAGACAAATTTCTGAAAACCGGACATATTCTTCTTCAATTCATACACCGTATCGACCTCCAGCCCGTAAAGATTTGATTCGATCTTCTGCGGATCGTTGCGGCTGATGCGCGTATCGAAAACATCAGAAAGAGAATGGGCTGGATCGGAAGACATAATGAGTACCCTCTTTCCCTGCCGAGCAAGAGCAACCGCCGTCGATGATGAAATAGTAGTTTTTCCTGTTCCACCTTTTCCGGAATAAATGATAACTCGTGTCTGCGACCGGTTTTCCGTCAACTCTCTTGACAACATAAAATTTCCCCTTTTTAAAGCGTCAATAATCTCAAAAGACATCCCACCTCCCGGAAAAAAACAGCGTCTTTCAAGTTGCTATTTTTACCAAGGCTTGTACCAACGGCAAGTTAATAAAACTTCATGAGAAGGTCGCCAACCACTCTTTTTGGAACATGGTGAATACCATTCGAATCTCTGAAGTAACGAACAGAATCATGATCGCTCATCTGGTCAATAACAACTGTTTCCGCTGGTCTGCCAAGTGCAATAACCATAAGAATGGAAAAGGTATCGGGAACCCTGAGCAACTCCCTTATTTTTTTTCGATCAATGGCACCAAGAATACAACCGCCAAGTCCTGAATCCGTCGCGCCAAGAAGAATTGTCTGTGCAGCAATACCACTGTCACAAGCAAAATCACTGGTTATGCTCAAATCGCCCAGCATTACCAGAAGTGCAGGCGGAGACTCATTGTGATCTGGACCAGACCAGTCAGCAAGATATCCTGCCCACGAAAGACAAGGGTAAAGTGCATCAACCTGAGCCGATTCACAAACAATAATATATCGCAATGGCTGAAGATTTCTGGCCGAAGGAACGTAGCTGGCAAGCTCAACAAGTTCCCGCACAGCATCCTCGGTTACCGGACTATGACCGTCAAACCTCCGATAACTGCGACTTTTCGTTACAAGCTCCCTGAATCGCATGAAATGAAGGTTCAAGTTCTCTCCGCCCATGCGGCGGCAGAATATTTTGGAAGCTCCTCCCAGTGACCACATCCTATCCATTCGGCAATATAGTCCACTGATCGGGCATATTGTAACGGAACACTCCCCGGCATCTTCAACCATTCAGCGAGAACTGCTTCATCAAGCCTGTCCATAGCCAAACCATAACCAAGCTCAACCATTCCAAGCGCGTTGGATTGTTGCTCGATCTGCCCATCCAGAGGCCTGAGCAACAGCTTCTTGCCAAGATGAAGCGCCTCACCCGGCAACTCAAATCCGGCATTGCACACCACACCGGTGCAGTCTGTCAAATCACCAAGAAAACCATCACGAGAATAGCCTCTGTAATGTAAGTGGCCCTCATCACGGTTTTCCTGCACCTTACCGTAGATAAAAAAATCATATCCGGTAAAGGAAGAGAGAAACAGGGCAATATCCTCCAGCTCCTCAAACGGGAGATAGACCAGCACCTTGCCCTTGATAACCGTGACCGCATGCTGGGCATACAGAGTCTCGGGAATAACAGGAGGAAAAATTGGCTGATGAAAATGGTTCCAGTGCAACCCTGCATTGTACTGTGCCGGAGCGAAATTCAGGAGAGCATATTTTTCAAAGAAGGTTCCCTCGGCAACGGGGATATCGTATTGAAACGCATATTGATGCCCAAACCCCATAGAGGGAATATTCTTTAACTTCGCTGTCATGGAGGTAATAGGCTCAAAATCAGTAATAATAAGATCAGTGCCAGCAGTATCAAGCAGAACAATATCTGCCATCAAACTCACCAGATCAAGGTGGAACATCGTATTGAAATAATCCAGCTTGCCCTTGTGAGTAATCAACGTCATACCCTTCATCACCCGGTAAGGGGCAAATATCTCAATCTCCTTCAGCTCCTCCTCTTTTCTTCCACTGATGATAACATCCACTTCATGCCCCTCTGCCTTCAGCTTTTTGACAAGCTCACGACTGCGGCTGATATGACCATTCCCCGTTCCCTGAACACCAAAAAGTATCCTCATTACTGCTGAATTTTCAGATTGGCATACTGTACCATAAGAGTCTTCTCCCCGGCACTCCTGAATGTAATGCGGGCTTTCTGCCTGGCCCCGCTTCCCTGGACATCCAGCACAACCCCCGGACCAAAAAGAGCATGATGCACCATGACCCCTTTACGCAGGAGTGAAGGCGAAGATTTCGGAATCACCGCCGATCCACCTCCAGTTGGAGTCGCCGGAATGTGCTGATAGCCTCTCGTCATCAAGGATGACCCGGTGGCAGGCTTCTCCTTCATAAGACGCTCCGACAACAGACAGCCAGCTTCTGTCTGCACTATTGAAGAGTCAATTTCACTGATAAACATTGACGGCAAAGAGTGATGCAACTGTCCATACTGGTAACGACTTTGTGCCCAGGAGAGAAATATTTTTTCCTGGGCCCTTGTCATTGCCACATAAAAAAGTCTCCGCTCCTCCTCAAGCTCCTCTGGCTCATAACAGTGGAGGGGAAACAGTCGTTCCTCAAGACCGGTAATAAAAACCACAGGAAACTCAAGCCCTTTGGCGGCATGGACCGTCATCAGCGACACAAAGTTATCTGAGTCCTGAGACTCATCATAATCTGAAGCAAGAGAGATATTCTCAAGAAAATCTCCAAGTGAGCCACCATCCGGGTTGTGATCGGAAAAGTCTCGAGCCATAGAGAGCAGCTCCTGGAGGTTTTCATGACGTGCCAGCGATTCCGGAGTATTCTCAGCCTGTAAAAGTAACGGGAGAGACGTTTGGTTAAAGAGTTCCGTCAGCACTTCGTACACTGTACTGTTTACAGCCAGGAGCTTCAGAGACTCAATGACACTGCTGAACGAGGCAAGAGCGTTGACGAGGCGTGGCTGAAAACCTGCCTCCTCTGCCTGCCTTATAGCATCATACAGGCTTATCCCCCGGGCATCAGCAAACTCCTTCAGCCTCGTGATACTGACATCCCCGATTTTACGGGGCGGAAAATTGATAATTCTCAACAGAGATTCACTGTCGCGCTCATTAAGGATGAACCGAAGATAGGCAACAGCATCCTTGATCTCCTTACGTTTGTAGAACGAGACACTTCCAAATAATTTGTACGGTATCTTGTGCTGGCGCATAATATCCTCCACCACACGCGACTGGGCATTGGTACGATAAAAGACAGCAAAGCTTTTGAAATCATGGCCCTGGCTTTTGTGGAGAAAAAGTATCTTCTCTCCGATCCTTTCAGCTTCATTCCGCTCGTTATAAGCCTCAATCAGAGTCAGTGGCTCCCCTTCGTGGCGATGAGAAACCAGCTCTTTTTTAATCTGCCGGAGATTGCGGCCAATCACACTGTTTGCCGCCTTCAGAATATTTCCCGTACTCCGATAATTTTCAACCAGTTTGAAGGTTACTGCCTCAGTATAGTCATCCTGGAAGTTGAGAATGTTGGAGATATCGGCACCACGCCAAGAATAGATCGACTGGGCATCATCACCCACGACAAAAATATTGCGATGCTTTGCTCCAAGCATTTTGGCAACAAGGTATTGAGCCCGGTTGGTATCCTGATACTCATCAATCATGATATAGCGAAAAGCCTCCTGCAATTCATGCAACACATCCGGATGCGCATTGAAAAGCTCAAGGGGCTTGATGAGCAAATCATCAAAATCAAGGGCGTTGTTCTCCTTCAGCTTACGGGCATATAATTCATAGATTTGTGAAGCCTTCTGCTGGTTATAGTCACTGGCATTACGATGAAACTCGGCGGGCAAAATGAAGCTGTTTTTAGCCCTGCTGATCAGCCCCTGCACCGTATTGACCGGCACCGACTCAACTGAGATGTTCAGTTCAGTCATGGATTGCCTGATCAAACTTTTGCTGTCATCAGTATCAAAAATTGAAAAGTTCCGCTCGTAACCTATGAGATTGATATAGTTACGGAGCAGACGGGCAAAAATTGAGTGAAACGTTCCGATCCACAATCCACGAGAGCTACCATGATGAAGCAGGGTGTCAACCCGGTGACGCATCTCCCCTGCCGCCTTGTTGGTAAAGGTGAGTGCAAGAATGTTATTCGCAGCAACACCTTCGTTATGAATAAGATACGCTATACGGTAGGTAATCACCCTTGTCTTGCCGGATCCAGCGCCAGCAAGCACCATAACTGGACCGGAAGTGGCAACCACTGCACTTCGCTGCACGTCATTAAGGTCGTTCAAAAAATCCGTCAATACTTCTCTCTGCCTGTTTACAGTTGGAACGCTCCCCGGCTCATCCGACTCGACCAGATAGCGCAAAAATCTCTCCCTGAATTTCGTATAACTTTACCCTTTTTACAAATAACTCCCGAACAAATAACCTTCAGACATAACATACTCTTTTTCACCTCTCAAGCGCTCCCATTTGGTCTGCAGAGTTCGTATATTGTCCCTCAAAATTTTGCCTTGAACCTGAAGACCCCGACTCCATGTTCCCACTTGTCTACGAAATCAACACCAGAATCTGGCTACAGAAACTGAGTATAGAGCATAACCGCTCCGTAACCCTCGGTAACATCCCTGATGAGGAGTTCGCCTTCTTCTCAAGCTGCGGGTTTGATATTGTCTGGCTCATGGGTGTATGGAAACCAAGCCTTTACAGCAAAGCAATTGCTACTGCACATCAGGGTCTTCGGGCATCTTTCCTGGAACATATTCAAACAGTGACACCGGAAGACATAGCATCTTCTCCCTATTCCATTCCTTCATATACCGTCAATGAAGCACTTGGGGGAGAGACCGAACTGCTCACTTTCCGGGAAAAACTTCAGTCGAGCGGCATTAAACTCATGCTTGACTTTGTTCCGAACCACCTTGCTCTGGACAATGCATTCCTTCCTGAACACCCTGAATATTTTATTCCAGTTTGTAACGAGGAGCAGTGCCAGGAGCCGGGAGCCAGCTATGAGTATATGAAGGGAAGATATTTGGCCTACGGAAAAGACCCCTACTTTGCTCCCTGGACGGACTCTCTGCAGCTCAATTACGCAAGAAAAGAGACTCATCGGATGATGACTGAAAATCTTTTCAAAATAAGTTCACTTTGTGATGCCGTCAGGTGTGATGTTGCCATGCTCGTTCTGAAAAGTGTTTTCAATACCACATGGAGCAACCTTGGCGGCTTAATGGAGGAGGAGTTTTGGGAAAATGCAATTGCAGCAGTAAAACTCCGTCACCCCAACTTTCTTTTTCTGGCCGAATCATACTGGAACAAAGAGTGGGAACTTCAGCAGCAGGGCTTTGACTTTACCTACGACAAACCATTTTATGATTATCTCAGTAACGGTTCCGTTAATGTTGAAAAACTGACAGGTCACCTTCTTGGAAATTGGGATTATCAGAAACATCTGTGCCGATTTCTTGAAAACCATGATGAGCCGAGAGCTGCCGAAAAAATCGGACTGAATAACAATGCCGCTGCGCTGGTACTCATGACATCTCCCGGAATGCACCTTATCCATCAGGATCAGATGGATGGCTTCAGGAAAAAAATTCCGGTGCAACTTCTCAGGCAAGCTATTGAACCGAGGGACAAAATGCTTGGAGAGCTCTATAAAAAACTTTTTTTACTGCAGGAGAGGGAGGTATTTCAGGAAGGAAGAATAGAGTGGCTCAACCTGAATGCGCCAAACAACTCACACTGTCTTGGATTTCACCGCTTTACTGCGAAGGAAAATGCCTATGTTCTGGCCAATTTCAGCGGAACTGGTATAGCTCTTGAATTCCAGCACCCTTCCCTTGAACATGATAATATCAAGAAACTCAGTATGCTCAGCACAGAAAACAGACACAAAACAAGCATCAGTTATAGGGAAAAGGTTATGAAGGTGAATCTCGCGCCTCATGAAGCACTGGTCATAACCTGTTTGACGACGGTGGCAACTCTCCAGCAAAAGGAGAAGAGTCTCGCCATGTCATCAATAAATCCTGTTTAATGGCAATTATACTTATGCAAGTCACAACACACACTATTACAGTTCAGACCACAAAGCCGATTGAGATCATCGACATTACCACAGAGGTAACAGCAGCCCTAGCCTCAGTTGGGCTGACTCGAGGGCAAATAACCGTCATAAGCCGCCACACAACAGCCTTCATTAATATCAATGAAAAAGAGGAGCGACTGCTTGAAGATATGGAGACTTTTCTCAAGCGACTTGTTCCCAAAGATGGCAACTATCTGCATAACCTCAATCCGATTGATGGCCGTCACAATGCCCATTCCCATCTGCTCGGGCTTTTTATGAACAGCTCGGAAACCATCCCTTTTTCGGAAGGCAAAATACTGCTTGGGCAGTGGCAGTCCATTTTTTTTGTTGAACTTGACGGTCCACGTAACGAGAGAACAGTGCTCTTGCACATTTCAGGAATATAGCTTTCCAGGCAAGCAAGAAACCGGCAAGGGATAAACATGGTTACAGTTGTATCTATGGAAATAACTCTGAAGCAAAACAAACGCCATGTCCGACTTAGTTTCCGTTACTCAACAGCCAACACTGCTCTCGAAAATTCATTCGCCTGACGATCTCAAAAAGCTCACACTTGCCGAGCTTCAGAGATTGGCAGATGAATGCCGCAGTGAGGTCATCGATCTTGTGTCGGTCAATGGTGGCCATTTTGCCTCAAGCCTTGGTGTCGTCGAGCTGACGGTGGCGTTGCATCATGTCTACAGCACTCCCCATGATAAAATTATATGGGATGTCGGCCACCAGGCTTATGTACACAAAATCCTCACCGGCAGAAAAGAGCTGATGCAGACCAATCGGCAATACAACGGACTTGCCGGTTTTCCAAAAAGATCAGAAAGCCCCCATGACGCTTTTGGCGTGGGGCACGCCACAACCTCAATATCTGCAGCCGCAGGAATCGCTGTTGGAGCAGAACTGGCTGGAAGCAAAGAAAAGGTCATTGCCGTCATTGGAGATGGCAGCATGACCGGAGGTATGGCATTTGAGGCCATGAACCACTTGGGAGAGCTCAAAAGTGATGTACTTGTCATTCTCAACGACAACCAGATGGCCATCTCGCCAAGTACCGGCGGGCTCAGAACCCATCTGATCAACGTGACCCTCAACAAAACCTACAACAAGGCACGGACACTGATCTGGCAATCAATCTCGCTGATCAACAATGAGCTTGGCGAGAAGGCAAAAAAGGCTCTCCGCAAACTTGAGGATGGATTCAAGGCCGCATTGACACCTGGCGCATTTTTTGAGGCGCTGGGGCTGAGATATTTCGGGCCGATTGATGGCCACAACATGGAGCAGCTCGTCAAGGCGCTCAAGGAAATGC
>Ga0194047_10002563_pt1 | contig 10362 bp, 5 predicted proteins | sample JunL225m_MetaG_2_FD_160070 | JGI IMG/M metagenome (GOLD analysis project Ga0194047, IMG submission 160070) | Anoxic zone freshwater microbial communities from boreal shield lake in IISD Experimental Lakes Area, Ontario, Canada - Jun2016-L221-5m | ecosystem: Environmental > Aquatic > Freshwater >...
CGTGCGCGAAACATATTGGGGTCTAGTGCCTGACATGGCAGGCACAGTATTGCTGCAAGGTCTTGTTCGTCCCGACATCATGAAAGACATTGTGATGTCTGCTCGCATCTTTGATGGTCGTGAAGCACATGAAATTGGTGTTGTCACACGGTTGTCAGACACTCCTCGCGAAGATGCATTTGCGTATGCCGCTGAAATCTGCAAGCGCAGCCCTGACGCTGTACGGGGAGCTAAGGAATTGCTCAACCGTATGACCATGGACTTCGCAGCCGCCCAATTCGCAGCTGAGCGTCGCATCATTGGCAGCCTTGTTGGTGGCCATAACCAGCGTGAATCGGTGATGAGCGACTTCGAAAAGCGCGCTCCTGCCTATATCGACGCCAAGTAAGCCAATAATCCCTTGGTGAGGGGCCGTCTGCCTCGGTAGTCTTGAATCTGCTCGGGCCAGCGTTGTCCCGGGAGAACACATTTTGATTCTCCGCCGTGCTCGCACGGTTCCTGTAAGGACTAAACGCTTATGAACCCAGATCTCCCGCTTGCCCACGGCTTGTATGACCCACGTTTCGAACACGATGCATGTGGTGTTTCTTTTGTGGCGAACATCAAAGGTGTGCGCAGTCGCGAAATTGTTACTCTCGGTATTACTGCTCTGTGCAACATGGAACACCGTGGTGCAACAGGTGCAGAAGCCGACACAGGCGACGGTGCAGGAATCTTGATTCAAGTTCCCGATGCGTTCCTGCGTGCTGTTGTTGATTTTTCACTTCCAGTAGCTGACGCGTATGCAGCTGGTTTGGTTTTCTTGCCAGCTGACCCAACGCGCGCTGCAACGGCTGTTGCAACGGTTGAAAAAATCATGACTGAAGAAGGCTTGCGTCCCTTGGGTTGGCGCGATGTTCCGATCAATCCTGATTGTCTCGGCGCGTCAGCCCGCGCGATGATGCCAATCATTCGTCAGTTCTTTGTGGATGACCCTGCTGGTGCGCACGGCATTGACCTCGATCGCAAGATTTTTGTGCCACGTAAGCGCATTGAATCTGCCCTTGTCGGCGACATGCGTACGTACTTTTCGTCATTGTCGTCGCGCACATTGGTCTACAAGGGAATGTTCACCACTCCCGAACTTGGTGACTTCTTTCCTGACTTGTGGGATGACCGCATGGAATCATCACTGGCTTTGGTACACAGTCGTTTTTCTACGAACACATTCCCGTCGTGGCCACTTGCGCATCCGTATCGCTACATCGCCCACAACGGAGAAATCAACACAGTGCAGGGCAACCGCAACTGGATGGCAACACGCGAAGCATTGCTAGACAGCGACATGATTCCTGGTCTTGAGCGAGCATTCCCCATTTGTTCACCAGACATGAGCGACTCTGCAAGCTTTGACGAAGTGTTGGAACTCTTGCATCTGTCTGGTCGCTCATTACCGCATGCATTGTTGATGATGATTCCTGAAGCGTGGGAAAACAACGAAAACATGGATCCTGCACGTCGGGCCTTTTATCGCTTCCATTCCTCGTTGATGGAACCATGGGATGGTCCAGCAGACGTCGCATTCACTGATGGAACATTGATTGGCGCAGTTCTTGACCGCAACGGACTGCGTCCAGGTCGTTATTGGGTCACGAACGATGACCTCGTTGTTCTTGCATCAGAAGCGGGCGTTCTTGATATTGAGCCATCGCGAGTCATTCGCAAGGGCCGTTTGCAGCCAGGAAAAATGTTCCTTGTTGACACCTCGCTTGGTCGCATTGTTGACGATGAAGAGATCAAGTCTGATTTAGCTGCGCAGCATCCATACGAGAAGTGGTTGACAGAAGGTCTTACTGAGTTGTCGTCGTTACCAGCTCGTGAGCATGTTGTGTACAGCAATGACAGCGTGATGCGCCGTCAACAGATGTTTGGGTACACCGAAGAAGAACTCAAGGTAATTCTTGCTCCCACTGCACGTACCGGAACCGAGCCGCTTGGTTCGATGGGAACAGACACCCCGATTGCAGTGTTGTCGGACCGTTCTCGCTTGTTGTTTGATTATTTCCAGCAGTTATTCGCGCAAGTCACTAACCCTCCGCTTGATGCAATTCGTGAAGAAGTTGTGACAGCTATTGGCACCAGTGTTGGACCGGAAGCAAACTTGCTGGTCCCTGGACCAGATAGTTGCCGTCAGCTTGTTCTGCCGTTCCCAATCATTGACAATGATGATTTAGCAAAGATCATTCACATCAATGATGACAACACGCATCCACATCTTGCTGCTGTTGTAATTAGTGGTCTGTATCGCGTTGCCGATGGTGGAGCCGGTCTGCGCTCTGCTCTTGATGACGTTCGTGCAGAAGTGACTGAAGCAATTATCAATGGCGCGCGCATCATTGTGTTGTCAGACCGCAACTCTGATGAAGTGTTTGCACCGATTCCATCGTTGTTGTTGACAAGTGCTGTTCATCATCATCTCATCCGTGAAAAGCGTCGTACGCAAGTTGGCATGGTTGTGGAATGTGGCGACGCGCGCGAAGTGCATCACATGGCGTTACTAGTCGGCTTCGGTGCCGGCGCAATTAATCCTTACCTCGCATTTGAAACCGTTGAGAACATCATTTCGAATGACATGTACTTGCTCGGTTCGATGGACCCATTGAAGGCCGTGAAGAATTACATCAAGGCATCTGGCAAAGGTGTTTTGAAGGTGATGTCGAAGATGGGTGTATCAACGGTCGCCTCATACACGGGCGCCCAGATCTTCGAAGCAATTGGTTTGTCTACTGAATTGGTAAACGAATTCTTTACGGGAACTGTGTCGCGCTTGGGCGGAATTGGTCTTGATGAAATTGCCGCTGAAGTTGCAACACGTCATGCATTGGCGCACCCAACACGTCCTGATCTTCGCTCGCATCGTCGTATTGAACTTGGCGGCGAATACCAGTGGCGTCGCGAAGGGGAGTATCACCTCTTTAACCCAGAGACTGTGTACCGCTTGCAGCACGCCACACGTTCAGGTCGTTACGACGTGTTCAAGCAATACTCACGGGACGTTGATAACCAGTCGGAACGTCTAGCAACATTGCGCGGATTATTTCACCTGCGCACAGGTGACCGTCCGTCTATCTCTATCGATGAAGTAGAACCAGTGTCAGAAATCGTGAAACGTTTCTCCACTGGTGCTATGAGTTACGGCTCTATCTCTGCAGAGGCACACGAGAACCTCGCAATTGCAATGAACCGCTTAGGCGCAAAGAGCAACACTGGTGAAGGTGGAGAAGACCCAGAGCGGTTTGTTCCGATGGCTAATGGCGACTCAAAGCGTTCATCAATTAAGCAAGTGGCTTCTGGTCGCTTTGGTGTCACTAGCGAATATTTGGTGAACGCCGATGACTTGCAGATCAAAATGGCACAGGGCGCAAAGCCCGGTGAAGGTGGACAGTTGCCCGGATACAAGGTGAACCCAGCGGTTGCAAAGACGCGTCACTCGACTCCTGGGGTTGGACTCATTAGTCCGCCTCCTCACCATGACATTTATTCCATTGAAGACTTGAAACAACTCATTCATGACTTGAAAAACGCAAACCCATTGGCACGCGTTCATGTGAAGTTGGTAGCAGAAGTTGGTATCGGCACAGTTGCAGCTGGCGTCAGTAAAGCAAAAGCAGACGTTGTGCTGATCTCAGGTCATGATGGCGGAACTGGTGCTTCTCCATTGACGTCGTTAAAGCATGCAGGCGCCCCATGGGAACTTGGTCTTGCAGAAGCTCAACAGACACTGATGTTGAACGGTCTGCGTGACCGCATTGTGGTGCAGGCAGACGGCCAGATGAAAACTGGTCGCGACGTCATTATTGCAACACTGCTTGGTGCAGAAGAGTTTGGCTTCGCTACGGCACCACTAGTGGTGAGCGGGTGCATCATGATGCGTGCGTGCCATTTGGATACCTGTCCTGTCGGAATCGCAACGCAGAACCCCGAATTGCGCAAGCGGTTTAATGGCCAGCCCGAATTTGTCATTAACTTTTTTGAATACATTGCAGAAGAAGTTCGTGAGTATTTGGCTGAACTTGGTTTCCGCACCCTGAAGGAAGCTGTTGGTCACGTTGAACTCATCGATGCTGAGAAGGCTGTGAATCATTGGAAGGCACAAGGCTTGGATATTTCTCCGATGCTAGTGGTTCCTCAGAATCCATATTCGTCAACTCCGTACATGTCTGTTGCCCAAGATCACGGTTTGGCAGACGCTCTCGATAATCAGTTGATTGCGTTGTCAAAAGCTGCACTGGCAGATGCAACCCCAGTGTCTATCTCGTTGCCGATTCGTAACGTCAACCGCACAGTCGGAACAATGCTCGGCTACGAGATCACAAAGAAGTGGGGCGGCGAGGGTTTGCCAGATGGCACTATCACCATCAACTTCACAGGCTCTGCGGGTCAAAGCTTCGGAGCATTCGTGCCGTCAGGCGTTGACATGCGTCTCGAAGGCGACAGCAATGACTATTTGGGTAAGGGATTATCCGGTGGTCGCATTGTGTTGCACCCACATCGTGATTCTCCGTTCGTGGCAGAAGACAACGTCATTGCGGGCAATGTCATTGGTTACGGCGCAACTGGTGGTGAAATATTCATTCGCGGCATGGTGGGCGAGCGTTTCTGCGTTCGTAACTCAGGCGCAACGGCAGTAGTTGAAGGTGTTGGTGACCATGGCTGTGAATACATGACTGGCGGCAACGTTGTCGTGCTTGGTGCAACTGGTCGCAACTTTGCAGCTGGCATGTCGGGCGGCATCGCGTACGTCTATGACCCAAAGAATGAGTTCTCTGGAAAAGTGAACTATGAAATGGTTGAGCTCGAGACCGTCGAAGGCATTGATGCCGAATGGTTGCGCACGACTATTGCGCGTCATCATGAATTCACTGGTTCAGCAGTTGCACAGCGAGTTCTAAACGACTTCGAAACTGAGGTCACGCATTTCCGCAAGGTAATGCCACGTGACTACAAGCTGGTTCTTTCTGTAATGGCCTCTGCCAAAGCAGATGGTTTAACAGAACAAGAAACGTCCGATCGAGTGATGGAGGCTGCCCGTGGGTGAGACAACAGGATTTCTAAAGTGGGGTCGCAGCGGACCAACACGTCGACCAGTGGAACTTCGTTTGAAGGACTGGAAAGAGGTGTACGAACCTTTTGATGGCGAGATTCTGAAGAGCCAAGCTGGTCGATGCATGGACTGCGGTATCCCGTTTTGTAATAACGGCTGCCCGCTCGGCAACTTGATTCCTGACTGGAACGACTTGGTGTATCGCGAACATTGGCACGATGCCATTGAACGACTTCACGCCACGAACAACTTTCCGGAATTCACAGGACGTCTGTGTCCTGCTCCGTGCGAATCAGCATGCGTGCTTGGTATCAACCAAGACCCAGTCAACATCAAACAAATTGAAGTATCGATTATTGATCGTGCGTGGGCCGAAGGTTGGGTGACACCACAAATTCCTTCGTTGCAGACAGGAAAGCGCATTGCTGTTATCGGTAGTGGGCCTGCAGGTCTTGCAACTGCTCAACAGTTGACTCGTGCCGGACACTCTGTCGTTGTGCTTGAACGTGCTGACCGTATTGGTGGCCTGCTGCGCTATGGCATTCCTGAGTTCAAGATGGAAAAGAGTCACCTTGACCGCCGCCTCGAGCAGATGCGTGAAGAAGGAACTGAGTTCCGTACAAATGCAGATGTCGGCGGCTCTGTTGATATGGAAATCCTCCGTGCATCGCATGACGCGATTGTTCTTGCATGTGGCGCAACGTCATGGCGTGACCTCCCGATTCCTGGGCGTGAACTTCGGGGCGTGTACCAGGCAATGGAATACCTACCAATGGCAAACAAGGTGCAAGAGGGCGACGATGTGTCCCAGCAGATTGATGCCAAGGGAAAGAACGTTGTCATCATTGGTGGCGGCGATACTGGCGCTGATTGTTTAGGAACAGCTTTGCGTCAAGGTGCTACGCAAGTGATTCAACTTGAGATTATGGCTCGCCCTCCAGAGACTCGTTCTGCCGGCAACCCATGGCCGCAGTACAACATGATTTATCGCACATCGTCAGCCCATGAAGAAGGTGGTGAGCGAATTTTCAGTGTCAACACTGAACGGTTTGTTGACGATGGAAACGGCAACGTGCGTGCACTGTTGATTCATGAAGTCGAAATGGTCGAAGGTCGATTCGTGAAAAAAGAAGGCACTGATTCTGAGATTCCTGCCGACCTTGTCTTTCTTGCAATGGGCTTTGTTGGTCCTGATAAGGGCTCGTGGCTTGATCAGTTGGGTGTGAACCTTGATGAGCGCGGCAATATTGCTCGTGATCGCGAGTATCAGACAAATGTTCCTGGCATCTTTGTGGCAGGCGACATGGGTCGCGGTCAAAGCCTCATCGTGTGGGCAATCGCAGAGGGCCGCGCATGTGCCGCTGGCGTTGACGCTTATTTGATGGGTGAAACATCGCTTCCGTCGCCGATTCTTCCTACTGCTCGCCCTTTGATGTGACCGTGGCAGAACCGAAGCGCCACCAGTTGGCTGCTCTCAGGCTCTACTGTTGTTCATTGTGTTGTTGACCCGCGTTATTCCGAAATCGAAGTCCTCGTCTGTGGCGTTGACGTTGGTCATGGTGTCTACTTTTGGTTTCGCCTCCTGCGGGGGAGACACGCTCGGTGTCGCCACCACGGTTGTCAACGTGACACCTACAAACTTTGCAACCATTCCTCCTGTTGCAAGCACGTTGCCAGGCACCACCACTTCATTGCCGTCCAATGCTGTCGGTTCTGAAACGACGTACACCGTAGTGAAGGGAGATTCGCCCCTCGCCGTAGCCAACAAGTTTGGTATTTCGCTGACAACACTGTTGGCCTATAACGGGTACGTGACCCCCAGCCAATTTCCATACCCCGGTCAAACCTTGAAAATTCCACCATCAGCAGTAGTTGCTCCTGTTGATCCGAACGCGCCAACGGTGACAAATCCGTCTTCACCGGGCGCCACTAATGCGCCTGCTGCTCCTGTGGGACCAGGTTGCGGAAGTCGACCTGCTGGTACGTACACCATCTCAAAGAACGACTCGTTCTACAAGATCGAAAAGAATTTCTGCGTAACGCTTGGTGCATTGCTCACTGCCAATAATTGGCCAGATAGCAGTCAGATATTGCTTCCGGGCCAAGTCATCAATATTCCTGCCGCCGGCAGTTAGTGCTGTGTGTTGCGTTTACGTCGAGAGTGACGTTCAAGCGCATGAACTATCAGCTCATCAATGAGATCGGGGTAGGCAAGTCCTGATGCTGCCCACAATTTCGGGTACATCGAAATTGGTGTGAAGCCGGGAATCGTGTTTATTTCGTTACACAGGAATCCACGACCGTTTTCTTCAAAGAAAAAATCCACACGCGCCATGCCTTCACAATGCAGCGCTTCATAGGCCGCAATTGCTAACGCACGAACAGTGTCAGATTGTTCAGACGTCAGTCGAGCAGGAATATTTAATGTTGCGGCATCAGTGACGTACTTATCTTCGTAGTCATAGAAATCATTACCAGGAGTAATTTCACCAGCAACTGATGCGCGAGGTACGCGGTTACCGATGACGGCCACCTCTATTTCTCGTCCATTAATTGCTTCTTCGCACACGATCCATTGGTCGTACGTAGCAGCAAGTTGTATTGCTGTGCGCAGTTCATGTAAGTCATGTGCCTTAGAGACACCAACGGAAGAACCCATGTTTGCTGGTTTCACAAATAGGGGGAGCCCGAGAGTAAGGACAACGTCATGTACGACATCTGGCGTAATGGTGTCTTCTCGCACAGTGATATGACGAGCTTGCGGAATGCTTGCTTGCGCGAACAGTGATTTTGAAACGCCTTTGTCCATTGCAACTGCGCTCGCCAAGACCGCACTGCCGACATATGGCAAATCGAGCATCTCGAGGAGACCTTGAATTGTTCCGTCCTCGCCAAGTGGACCATGAAGAAGCGGCATCACAACGATGGGGCCAGATTCAGCTAACAGCGAAAGAACGGTTGACGTAGTCACAGTCCCAGCAGCGATGAGATGCGTCGGTACTGAAGCAGGGTCAACGCCACCGCGAGACAACTGTGGCATGTCGGGCAGGTGCCATTGTCCGTCTCGGGCAATAGCAACAGGCACGGTGCGATAGGTATCAGGGTTCACTGCGCGTAGAACATGGGCTGCGGTGACACAGCTCACGTCATGTTCAGCTGATTGTCCACCAAAAATAACCACAAGGGTGGTGCGCCGGTCGGTGGTGTCCATCGGTAAGACGGTACTCGCCACTAGGGTCGTTCCATGCTCATCACTGCCTCTGAAGTGGCGTCAGTTGCTCACGGAACGCTTGTGGGGCTTGATTGTGAGGCTTCGGGGATCGCTTTTGATTCTCGTAGCTTGATTCGCGGTCAGGCGTTTGTGGCATTGAGCGGTGACGCTGATGGTCACGATTTTCTACAGCAAGCCACTGATAATGGAGCTCCCTTTGCCATTGTGCGACGTGGGAAATCAATCGGTTCGTTGACATGTATCGAGGTTGACGATTGTGACGCAGCATTAACAACACTTGGTCGCCATTGTCGAGACCGACTTGCAGCGACTCTTGACGGGCGCGTGATCGGTATCACCGGTTCAGTAGGAAAGACGAGCACCAAAGATTTAGTACTGGCAGTTTTACAGGCGCAGTATTCGAATGCACACGGGCCAGAGAAGTCGTTGAACAATGACATTGGTGTTCCGGTCACGATTATTAACTCACCTGATACGTGTGACGCTCTGGTGTTGGAGATGGGAATGCGCGGACTAGGCGAAATTACGCGGTTATGCGACGTTGGCAATCCTCAGATTGGTGTGATTACCGAAGTGGGTGATGCTCACAGTGAACGAGTCGGTGGAATTGACGGAGTTGTTCAAGCTAAAGCAGAACTGTGCCGAGCCTTGCCATCGTCGGGAGTTGCGATTGTTAATTCGGACTCTGTCAATGCCATGAAAACAGTGCACGGTATTTCTGCTCGGGTCGTGACATTCGGATCATCTGAAACTGCCGCAGTTCGGTGGGAGACGGTCTCTGTGGATGAACGCGGATGTTGTGCTGTGCGGTTCACTGCTGGAGAGAAGAGTGCAATCGGTGTTGTTCCACTGCCGGGAATTCATATGGCATCAAATGCTGCGGCCGCAGTTGCAGTTGGTATTACGTGTGGAATTGAGATCGAGAAATGCGTCGCAGCATTGCTGAATGCACAGAATGGTCGCCAACGCATGCAATGGGTCACTGGGAAGAGCGGATTGCGCATTCTTGATGATTCGTATAACGCCAATCCGATTTCGGTAACGGCTGCGCTACGCACGGTGGCAGAAACGTCGGCCTCGCAGAGATATGCAGTGTTGGGTGTAATGGCAGAGGTGCTTAATTCGTCGAAGGTGCATCAAGAGATTGCGGCGTTCTGTCAACGTCTTGGAATTACATTGTTGGCACTAGAGACCGATTTGTACGGAACCAATGCATTATCCGTTACTGATGTCTCATCAACATTGGCTGGTCTTGACGCAGACGCCGTTGTTCTTGTCAAAGGATCGCGTGTTGCGGCTGCCGAACGCGTTGTTCAATCCTTGATGGGTTGAGGATCAAATTTTTGATCTATTTTTTCGATGTTGCACCACCACGATAAAAACAAAGCCCACAGCGCACCCATGTAGAGAACTGGGCGAGAGCCGATGGCATCCATCACTGGACCAAAGAGTGCGTTACCCAGTGGAATAGTTCCACCAAAGGCCATGAACCACAATGCCATGACGCGAGCACGAATATTTGTCTCAAGGCGACTTTGGAACACAGTCATCAAGGAAGTTGTTGTTCCGAAATAGGCGACACCTAAGAAGAACGCAGTGATGAAGGCCAGAGTTGTGCCACGAATTGTTGCAAACATGGTCATTGAAATTGCAAATGCTAAGAAGCCGGCACGAGACACCTTTCTTTTGTCAAATGGTGCGAGCACAGTGCCGATTGCAAGGGCGCCGAGGAGTGCGCCAAAACCCCACGTTGCATACAACCATTTATATGTGACTGTCTTTGGCTGAATGTGGAACGTTAAGTCGGCAACAGCGGGAAAGAGGCCAACGAAAGGCAAACAAAACATGGAGAAAGAACTCATTGTGATCAACATGCGACCAATTGATGGACGGTCTCGGGCGACTCGAAAACCTGCCGTGAATGATTTGAGTCCCTGTTCGCGTTGCTTAACGTGAGGAGGGATTGTGATTTTTAAAACTGCCCACGTCACAAATAGATACGTGGCCGCGTTAAAGATGAAAACCTGACCAGCAGTGACGCCCCAGC
>Ga0194047_10002564_pt1 | contig 10360 bp, 15 predicted proteins | sample JunL225m_MetaG_2_FD_160070 | JGI IMG/M metagenome (GOLD analysis project Ga0194047, IMG submission 160070) | Anoxic zone freshwater microbial communities from boreal shield lake in IISD Experimental Lakes Area, Ontario, Canada - Jun2016-L221-5m | ecosystem: Environmental > Aquatic > Freshwater...
TGTCCCATTATTTTGGCAGAACCGCATTCTTTCCAAAGGGCTATCCATTCTTCGTCAGGCAAATAATAATGCGTCATTGAATTCCCCTTATACTATAAGTTACGAAACACTAACATATTAATATGGCATACGCTAAAAAAGTTGATAAAAACCAAGCACTTGTTGTTAAAGCACTACGAGATTATGGTGCTGATGTATTCTTATTACACATGGTTGGGGGCGGTATACCTGACCTAATGGTGTGTTATGAAGAACATACTATTTTAATAGAAGTTAAGGATGGGGCAGACAAAAAGCTAACCCCCCAACAAATAACCTTGTTTGCTGGCTGGAAGGGTGGCCCTTTACATAGGGTAAATTCTGTGCAAGAAGCTGTAGAAATGTTAAAATTGTACGAAATGGAGTCTTAATATGAATGAAACTCAAAATGTCGCTATGTTTGCCGCTACTTTACTGCATAGCGCAACAAATACTCATTTCTTCCATTGGTCTACAAACTCTTATTCCCAGCACAAAGCATTAGGCAATTACTATGACGAAATAGTAGAGTTAGTTGATAGCTATGTAGAAGCCTATATGGGTTGCTATGAGCAAATTAAAAACTTTCCAAGCGTCTACCACCAGCCTAAAGAACCGCTTAAGTATTTGGAATCATTAAAAAATTTCGTGGCTGAAGCCAACGCAGATTTGCCGCAAAAACAAGAATTAATTAACATTGTTGCAGAAATACAACAGTTAATTGACTCTACAATATACAAACTTAAATACCTCAAGTAAGGAATTACCATGCCATTAGATAAGTCTGGGTCAGCCCAAAGCGTAGGCAAAAACTACAAAACTGAGGTAGCCGCAGGAAAACCCAAAAAACAAGCGCTTGCTATTGCATTGTCAGAACAACGAGCACACGCTAAAGGCAAAGTAAAGTCTAAGCTAGAAGCTGCTTATGCAAAGCACATGGAGTCCAAATGATTACCCTACCAGCCGTTAAAGGTCAAAAAGACAACCGCAAACAAGAAGAAGCAGTAGGCGGTAAGGGCGACATTCTTAATGAAAAGATTAACCAACGCTTAAAGCGTAAAGAAGCATTGGCTAAGATGATGAATAAGCTGCATGACCCTGACATTGGATAACTCCCTGAGTAATCCCTGAGTTGCTCCCTGAGTACACATATATAGACTCCCTGAGTAACTCCCTGAGTCCGCATATAGAGCTTTACTGAGCCATTATTTGCTTTAAAGATAGACAGGCCATACCAATATGATTAGGTGGCTTCTGCGCCCCTGTTTCCCATCTGGTATATGTAACCCTATGCACTCCTAAAAGCCTCGCAGCGCTCGATTGTGTAAGTCCTAGCGCCATTCTCCATTTAAGAAGACTGTATTCCATAAAATGCCCCGCAAAAAGAAAAGGGGGCGAACCCCCTTATTGTTAGTAACTCTTAATACTCTAAGCCAGCACAGTCCATCATATTGCCCTGATTAGCTATAAGCAAAGAGCGTAGAGCTTGAACTGCACTTTTAACCATATAACGATTGCAGTCAGGCTTTTCTAATTCTTTGACTATGAGGTACAAAGAACCAAATAATTCGTCTGTGTCGTTATAAGCCATGTATATGGCCTCTTCTAAATTGCCTATTTTTCTTTCAAGCTGCTCGACTTTAGTCAATGGCTTGGCTTTTACTGTTTTTGCTGTAGTCATGTTTATTCCCCTTTGTTTAAAGATTGCAGATAGGCCATGATTGGCACTACCTGGTACTTGCTGCGATTGATTGCATTTGCTACTGATTCGCTAAATGTTTCAAAAATAGCTTTTTTAGTGGATAGCTCCACGATTACCCATGAAGTCATAAATCCTCCCCAATTAAGCGACCTGTATCAACTTTGTAATTGTGCGCCAGCTCATCTAATAGCCTAGAAAGCTCAAAGGCCATCTCTTTCTTGCTGCCGTCTAATATGCCATGCACACGCTCATAGATATATTGAGTGGCTACGCTACTATTTCCCCATCCGTTCATGTTAATTCCCCTTTTAAATGCGTTTAAATGTAATGTATAGCGGTTAAATACCAAATAAAGTAAAAAACCGCCAAAAGAAAGATAGAAAGTGCAACCGCTTGATAGTTTTTCATATAGACACCTTTGAATCCTTAAAGCAAAACACCATACCATCAGGTGTGCCTCCATATGTCATATCATCAATAGGCCATTGCAAATCATACTTTTTAACTAATGCTTGTACGGCTCTAAAATAGACCATTGGTTCACTATCACCATATGGATAAGGAATAGTGACATGAATATCTTTATTAGCCCATGCCTTGATTCTAGAACCCCTGTGATTGGTTGGCCCTATGTACTTTGTCTGTATACCTAGCATTTTGATTCCCCTTTAAAATTGACTGTCTAATACATTGATAAGTACTTCTACATCATTTGACTGTATAGCTTGCACCACATCATCATTTTCTAATGCGATTGATGGTTCAATGGTTCTATCTACACACAATGCAATAAACTCTGATTTAGTCATTTTAAATTCCCCTTTAATTGACTGTTAAACTGTGCTGCTGTTATGAATTGTAGCGTTGCACTACATACAGTCTATTAGGATTTACCCTATGTTTGTATATTTATTTGATATTGTTGTTTTTATGCTATAGTGCCTCAATAGAATCAATGAGTTATAAATATTGATAACACTTTTATATAGAAATAGTATGGAAACCTCCAAACCTATGACAAAAAGTTATAAAGAAATGACCATCAATGAAGATGGAACAAGTGTAAAACCCTCAAAATACCCTGGTTTAACTAATGCTGGTAAAGGTAGACCGCCAGGAACTCCAAATAAAATAACCAATATAGCGAGAGAGGCCATCGCTAAATTTGTTGATAAGAATAGTCCCCGTATGCAAACATGGTTGGAGGATGTAGCTCAAGGCATACCAAAGACAGACAAAGAGGGCTGTATTAAGTATGACAAAGACGGCAATATCCAATGGCTAGTTCCCCCTAACCCTGAAAAAGCCTTTCTCATGTTGCAGGCCGTGATGGAATACCACTTACCCAAATTAGCTAGACAGGAAGTCGTTGGAGATGAACAAGCCCCTCAGAGAATGGTCATAAGCTGGAAAAGACCAGAATGAGTGATGGAGTCCTAGAAATAGAAATGGATTATTGCCCTCGGAAGGTCTTTGAGGATTTTCATGATAGGGTAGAGCGCTGGAGTGTCATAGTAGCCCATAGGCGGTGTGGTAAGACTGTATTGTGCATTAATGACCTTATATATAGGGCGCTAATAGATGATAAGGAAGATGGGCGCTATGCTTACCTCAGTCCCTACTACGCCCAAAGCAAGACCATTGCCTGGGATTACTTAGTACGCTTTTCACAGCCTGTATTGGCTAAAGCTAATCAGTCAGAGTTATGGGTGGAATTAGTCAATGGGGCAAGAATTCGCTTATTCGGTGCTGATAATCCTGATGCCTTGCGAGGCCTTTACTTGGATGGGGTGGTCTTAGACGAATACGCAGATATGAAACCTAGCATATTCGGAAGTGTTTTAAGACCACTTCTTGCAGACAGAAAGGGCTGGGCCACATTCATAGGCACACCTAAAGGTCATAATGCCTTCTGGGAAGTTTATAACAATGCTACCCAAGATAAGGCCTGGTATGTCAAAGTCCTAAGAGCAAGTCAGACAGGGCTACTTGAGCAGTCCGAATTAGATGACGCTGCCAAGACAATGACTCAAGACCAATACCTTCAGGAATTCGAGTGCGACTTTGAAAGCGCTATATTGGGCGCTTATTACGGCAAGGAGATGCGTCAGCTTACTGACCAAGGCAGAATACGAGATGTAGAGTATGACCCTCTATTCCCTGTCCATACCGCATGGGACTTAGGCTATTCAGATGACACCGCTATATGGTTCTTCCAAGTAGTGCATGGCGAGATTAGGTGTTTAGACTACCATTCTAGTAATGGTCAGCCTGTCGCTTTTTATGCTGGAATTATTCAAAACAGAGAAAAAGAGAGGGGTTATGTGTATGGTACTCATTGGCTACCCCATGACGCTAGAGCTAAAACCCTGTCAAGCAATAGAAGCGTAATAGAACAATTAGGCGATAAGATTCCCCTAAAAACAATCAAGATAGCCCCTAACCTTAAACTCCAAGACGGAATACAAGCCAGCCGTCTAGCTTTGACTCGCACTTGGTTTGACCATAAATGCGCTGATGGTATAGAGTGCCTTAGACAATACCAGCGTCTATACGATGAAGACTCAAAGTCATTCAGGGACAAGCCTAGACATGACTGGACTTCTCATGGCGCAGATGCTTTTAGGTACTTAGCTCTTACTTGGAAAGATGAGGCGAAAATTGTCACAGCAGAAGACCCTATTCGTGGTGTCTTTGTCGGTCAGACTGATGTAAGCCTTAATGAGTTATGGAAAGAAACCAAAGTCAAAACTGACAATAGAATATAAAAAAGGTAAAATAAGCAAACATTTCGCCAAATATTCAAACATTAAGGCAACTCTATGGCAAACGATAAAGCAACGGTAGACCACTCATACGAAGATTGGTACAAAACGATTATGGGCTATGAGCGCTCATATAAGCGTTGGGAAGCCAGAGTAGACCGCATAGTAAAGAAATACAAGGATGACAGTCGTTACGACAGAAACCCTAATGCTAGGTTTAATATCCTATGGTCAAATGTCCAAACCATTCAGCCAGCTATCTTTGCTAGACTTCCTCGCCCTGATGTAAGCCGTAGGTTTAGAGACAATGACCCTATTGGCAGAGTAGCTTCAATGATGCTTGAGCGAGCTTTAGAGTTTGAAATTGAGCATTATGGCGACTATAAGTCAGCTATGAATAACAGCGTATTAGACCGCTTATTGGGTGGTCGTGGTGTTAGCTGGGTGCGTTATGAGCCACATTTTGAAGCAGACGAAGAACAACCTGACGATGGCTTTGAGGTTACAGAAGATAGTGATGAAGCTGAAACTCCTAAAGGTATGGACAATGAGTCCCCCGAAAGAATTGAATACGAGTGCTGCCCTGTAGACTATGTTCATTGGAAAGACTTTGGACACACTATTGCAAGGACTTGGGAAGAAGTAACCGCAGTATGGCGTAAAGTTTATATGTCTCGCCCTGCTCTTGTTGAGCGTTTTGGCGAAGAATTAGGCTACAAGATTCCTTTAGACACTAAGCCTGATGACTTAAAACAGTCTTACAAGTCTGATGACGGAGTATATGAAGCGCTGGTATATGAAATATGGGACAAAGAAACAGGCAAAGTATTGTGGATTTCTAAGTCCCTCGGAAAGATATTGGATGAACGAGATGACCCTTTGGGTCTTGAGAACTTCTGGCCTTGTCCTAAGCCTCTCTATAGCACACTCACAACTGACAGCCTTGAGCCAATTCCTGACTTTGTTATATACCAAGACCAAGCTAGAGAATTAGACGCACTCTGTGACCGTATTGACGGCTTAATTAACGCATTGAAAGTCAGAGGTGTTTACGATGCTTCCGCTACTGAATTACAGCGTCTATTCTCCGAAGGTGAAAACAACACCTTAATACCTGTCCATAACTGGATGGCTTTCGCTGAAAAGCAAGGCATGAAAGGGGCTATTGACCTTGTAGACATTACCCCTTTTGCTACTGCACTACAGTCTTGTTATTCCGCTATGGAACAAGTCAAAGGGCAAATTTACGAATTAATGGGTATTGCCGACATTCAAAGAGGTCAAACTGACCCTAATGAAACGCTTGGCGCACAAATTATTAAGAGTAATAACGCAGCAGGTCGCCTCAAAACCATGCAACACGCTGTTGTGGACTTTGCTACCAGTCTTTTGTCCATTAAAGCGCAGATTATTTGCAACCATTTCACCGATGACACGCTAGTTAAGATTTCAGGCGCTATGCAACTGTCTGACCAAGACAAACAGCTTATTCCACAAGCTATTGCACTCTTGCGTGATGAAGCAGCTAAGAATTTCCGCATAGAAGTCACCTCTGACTCTATGATTTACCAAGATGAGCAGCAAGAAAAAGCTGACAGAATGGCATTTTTGGCTGCTGTAGGTGGATTTATGCAACAAGCTGTCCCAATGGTACAAAGCAACCCTGAATTAGCGCCTATGGCATTAGAAATGCTTAAATTTGGTGTAACGGCATTTAAAGCAGGTAAGCAATTAGAAGGAATTATTGACGAAACTGCTGACAAACTGCGTATGCAAGCGCAACAAGCACAAGGACAGCCTAAACCGCCTACTCCTGAAATACAAAAAGCCCAAATGGACAATCAGTCCAAAATGCAACAAATTCAAATGCAAGCACAGGTAGAGCAAGCTAAGTTACAAGGTCAAATGCAACTTGAGAAGGCTAAACAAGAATACCAGGCGCAAGAAAACCAACTTAAATTCCAACTTGAGCAGCAACGCAACCAAGCTGACAGAGAAATGGAGCTAAAAGTAGCCCAAATGAAGATGATGACAGAGAGAAACACTCAAGTATTGCTGGCTCATATTAACAATGGCGCAAAGATTGAAGTAGCAAGAATTGGCTCTGATGACTCTGACGGCTCACAAGCCTATATGAATGAAGAAGAATTAGCTAGGGCGCAAGAACACCCAATGCAACCTATTGCAAATGCTATTGGTCAAGGAAATCAACAAATGGCACAAGCAATTAGCGCTTTGGTAGATACAATTAATGCTCAACATAACCGCCCTAAAACTGTGGTTAGAGGTCAAGACGGCAAAATAATCGGAGTGCAATAATGGCTATTAAAGTCGTACACACTAAGGTAAGTACAATACCTGACGGGGATGACACATCTCTAATACGCCCAAGTGATTGGAATAGCGACCATACTCTTACAGGTTTGGGGACTATGGCAGAGCAAAATGCCAATGCAGTAGCTATTACTGGTGGCACAATGTCAGGCGTTGCTATTACTGGATATATACCCAGTACCGAAAAAGGTGTAGCAAACGGAGTAGCTACTCTTGACTCTGGCGGTACAGTACCGCTTTCTCAACTTCCACCGCTAGGTGATTTAAACTACCAAGGTGCTTGGAACGCTTCAACAAATACCCCCACATTAACTTCTTCCGTAGGAACTAAGGGTTATTACTATGTTGTCAGCGTTGCAGGTACAACTAATTTAAACGGTATTACAGACTGGCAAATAGGCGATTGGGCGGTATTTAACGGTTCTGTATGGCAAAAAATTGACAATACAGACGCAGTTACAAGCGTAAACGGCTATACAGGTACAGTCGTATTGACTGCCGCAGATGTTGGCGCAGTCCCTTATACAGGTGCTACAACAGCCGTAGACTTAAACGCTAAGACATTAACCAATATTGCTCATTTAGGGCTTAATTCAACTGCCGTACCTGACATTCTTTTGCGAGCTTATGGAGACAATAACTCCACTTCTCGTATTGCTATTCGTGGGTATTCAAGTAATGCTAGTAGTTCTTCTATGCGTATTGCTAAATTTCGTGGCACTTATGCTGCACCGCAAGCACCGCTTAGCGGAGATAGTTTAGGTAAGTTTGAATTAGCTGGTTATGGTACAACTTCTGCAAATGGCTATCCACAAGCATCTTATGAAGGAGTAGCTACAGAAAATTGGGGTGCTACAGCTAGAGGTGCAAAGGCTTTATTTTATGTAACCCCTAATACTACGATTACACAAGCTGTTGCCCTTACTATTGACCAAGATTCAAAGGCTACTTTTGCAAACACAGTAACAGCTAACGGAGTTTTATTAACAGGTAATACAGGCACAGTTACGAGTGTTGCCGCAACTGCTGGAACAGGCATTAGCGTAAGTGGAAGCCCTATTACGACTAGCGGTACTTTAACGATTACCAATACTGCACCTGACCAAACAGTAGCTTTAACTGCTGGTACAGGCATAAGCACTAGCGGTACATACCCTAACTTTACGATTACCAATACTGCCCCTTCTAGCGGTGGTACTGTAACTAGCGTTACTGGTACAGCACCTGTAGTTTCTAGTGGTGGCACAACTCCTGCTATTAGCATGGCTGCCGCCAATACTACAACTAATGGTTATTTAACTAGCACGGATTGGAATACATTTAATGGCAAAGGTAGCGGGTCAGTAACTAGCGTAGCTCAGTCATTTACAGGTGGTTTAATTTCTGTAGCTGGCTCACCTATTACTACTTCAGGCACTTTAGCTTTAACTGTAGCTGGTACTTCAGGTGGTATTCCATATTTTTCTAGTGCAACTACATGGGCTACTTCTGCTGCTTTAGCTGCCAATGCTTTAATGGTTGGTGGCGGTGCTGGTGTTGCCCCTTCTACTATTACTACAGGCACAGGGGTAAATACAGCTTTAGGCGTAAATACTGGTACTGCTGGCGCATTTGTAGTCAATGGTGGTGTTTTAGGTACTCCGTCTAGCGGAACAGTAACTAACTTAACTGGTACTGCAAGCATTAACATTAATGGTACTGTAGGCGCAACAACCGCTTCTACAGGCGCATTTACTACGCTTTCAGCTTCTTCTACTGTTAGTGGTACAGGCTTTTCTACTTATTTGGCAAGCCCACCTGCTATTGGCGGTACAGCAGCCGCAGCTATTACTGGCACAACCATTACAGCTACTAAGTTTGTAGGAGTTTCTGGGGGCACTTTTTAAGTGTTTCAAACAGCTTTCCAAGTCAATGCGTTTCAAAATGACGCATTTCAAATTGTCATTACCCCTGTCGTTACAAAGAATGGCGGTGATGACGCACCTTATACAAGGGAAGAATTAAAGCGCCTTAAAGGTATTCAAAAGAAATTACGCCAAGCAGAAGAAAAGCGCATTGCAGCATTAAAAGCTGACCAAGAATTACGCAAGCAAACCATTGCTGATTTAGTAAACCCACCAGTTGCAAAGAAACAACAAACTAAAGTACAATCCAATCAAGAAGTTAGCGTTGATATACCGTCAAACCTAGCAAATATTGACCGTTACATCGCTAACCTTGTTAAACAACAACAAGACCTGCAAAACGCTGTATTAATTAGAGCCGCAAAACTTCGCTTAGAGCAAGAGTTAGCAGTCCTAGAAGCAAAGCGTCAAGCAGAATTAGACGATGAAGAGGCCCTATTAGCACTTATCCTGTAAACCCCCACGCAAAATATAAAGAAGCCTACGAGCATTTGCACCAAGGGCGCTATGACGCTGGTTTTAGGCTATTTGAATACCGTTGGCATCCTGAAGTCCTTGCCAACCAAGTAAACGAATACACTAAAAAACCGCCAAAACCTAAAATATGGCGTGGAGAATGTCTTTTAGACAAGTCCATTGTTATTCAAATGGAGCAAGGCTTTGGCGACATATTTATGTTTGCTAGGTTTATTCCATTTCTTAAAGTTATGGGCGCACAAAAGGTTGTATTGCTGACTCATGGCTCATTACTAGGTGTTTTGGGGCAATTTGAGTGCGTTGATGTCCTTACAAACCAACCTGAATGTCCTGATGTAGTGGAATGTGACTACTGGATAGGCGACATGAGCCTTCCTTACTATATTTCATGTGCTGACAAGTACGCAAAAGCATTATTCCCCATTAATAACAAAAAAATTGTAGGGTCAGAAGGTTATTTAGACGCAAAACCTTCCAATATTGAGCCAAAAATAGGGGTAAATTGGGGCGCAAGTCGCAACATTTTGTTTCATATTAAGTCTATTCCTGACCACCAAATGTATAGCTTGGTAGGGGATAACTGCTATTCCTTGTCTCCAGACCATGACGGCTTTTTTCACCCTCTTCCTAATGACGGTTGGAAAACCGACTGGAAGGTCACTGCAAGCCACATGAAGGCTATGAAAGGCATTGTGACAGTAGACACAGGCACGGCTCATTTGGCAGGAGCATTGGGCGTTAAAACGATTGTCTTGCTACCCAAAGAAGAATACATTTGCTGGCGCTGGAAAAACGCAAAATGGTACGACTCTGTTATTGCATTGCGTCAAGAAGAATATGACAAAGTACCTGACTTAATAAGGAGAATGTAATGATTTGCCCAAATTGCGGTTATTCAGAAGCTAACCATGTTGTAAAAAAACAACAGTCTGATGAAGAATTCTTTATTGAATGGTGGACACCAACTATAGGCGAAGAAGCTGCAAAGGCTTCTTGGTTAGATAAAGTTGCTATGAAAACTAGAGAAGCCCCTATGGTGATGTCTGACATTGAAGGCCATATTTCTATGGCTGACGGTCAATGGGTGTCATCTCGCTCAAAACACCGAGAAAACCTAAAGCGTAATGGCTGTGTCGAATTAGGCAATGATGTACCAATGC
>Ga0194047_10002565_pt1 | contig 10360 bp, 10 predicted proteins | sample JunL225m_MetaG_2_FD_160070 | JGI IMG/M metagenome (GOLD analysis project Ga0194047, IMG submission 160070) | Anoxic zone freshwater microbial communities from boreal shield lake in IISD Experimental Lakes Area, Ontario, Canada - Jun2016-L221-5m | ecosystem: Environmental > Aquatic > Freshwater...
GGATAAATGGTACTTACATAGAAATCATCTGGAGCTACCCCAGGCTTATTGACCTCTTCAATCTTGGCATCGTTGGCTTCTTGAAAAGATGGGACAGCTCCCAGCTCAAGCAGTTGGGACATGATTTCATTCATTGATTCGGTAGATGGGGCGGATACCCTGACCTCGGCTGCTGAAGAGCTCTGTCTCTCAATTCCAAGGCTAAAATTGAGCACCTTGAAGCTACCACCACTTTCTACTACTAGATCTAGAGCCTTGCTAAGTACTCCTGCATCCAACAGATGTCCCTGCATCTGAATCACTCTTGTTTCGATCAAGGTATTGGCATGAACATCTTCTAAAATTGGTTCGGTGAATCTCAATGTTAGACATTTGGCTGCCCCGCCTGCTTTTAAAAATTCACTCAATGGGGTTTCTATCACCTCAAAACCAACATTGTTCAATTGTTGCGTGAGTGTTTTGCTAATTTTGTTCATGACGATTGTTCTGCCAATATTGACAGCATTGCAAGCAAAATTTACAGCATCGGGTTCTTCTACAATGATTCTTTTTTCCTGAGCAATCCTCATCTCAATCAAACGATTAGAGTAAGCATCAAAAGCGCCAGGATAATAAAGCAAATATCCACCACTTAGAGGACAAAAACAAGTATCTAGGTGATAGAACCTCTCATTGATCAACCGAAGAGATAGCACTTCTATATCTAGCCACTTTGCTAAATAGGGATGAGAATCCAATTCAGAACGAAACCCATAGCCAGCCCACAACCAGCGGCCTTCTCGATCAAAAAGGGCATCTCCAGCTCCTTCAAAAGGTAAATCTTTGGGTAGTTCGTAAACGGTAAAGCCTTCTTCTTCAAACCATTTCTTAAAATGGGGCTCTTCGCCTTGACGTTCTTTATGAAAGAATCGACTAATTACCGCAACATTTCCAAGAACCAGTCCGGCATTAGCTGTAAAAACCATATCAGGAGAACCTTTTTGTGGAGTAACAAGCTCTACACTGGATCGATCTTTAAGTATTTGGTAGAGTCCTTGCCACTGGATTACAGCTTGCTCTTTAGAAGATTTATGAATATTTCCTTCCATCCAGGGATTGATTACATAGTCCACATCATAGTAATCAGGAGCGCACATCAGAATACGAATTGGGTCTGACATAATAATGTATTTTGGAATTGCTAAGAGAATTCTGACTTATTCTGTAACCAATAGACTGTCAACAATATAACAAATTGAATGTAATCTTCCGAAAATCAATGCAATAATCATTAAATTAATATTTTATTAATCAATGATGTCGCAATGAAACTGACACGTTATCAGTGGATGGTGCTGTTTGCTGCTTGGTTAGGTTGGGGTTTTGATATATTTGATGGAATTTTGTTCAATTATGTAGCTCCCAACTGTGTGCCAACACTTTTAGGCTTAACTATAGGTTCTCCAGAAGCCAAGGGGGCTACTCTTTACTGGACTGGTCTAATCACTTCTGCTTTACTGATAGGCTGGGCAGTAGGCGGCATAGTATTTGGTTACATTGCCGATCGTATAGGCCGCACCAAAACTCTCTTGCTAACAATGTTGCTTTATGCTCTCGGTACTGCTAGCTGTGCTTTTGTCCCTAATATCCAAACTTTATTATTCTTCAGGCTCATTGCCAGTTTAGGTATTGGCGGGGAGTGGGCTGCAGGCGCTGCTATGGTCGCAGAAGTGATGCCCAAAAAATATAGAGTGGAAGCAGGAGCCTTGCTCTATACTTCTGCCTCAATGGGCTTATTTCTGGCAAGTTCTGTCAATTATCTAGTATCTAGGGTTTTATTCTCTGCTAATCCAGAGATATCTTGGCGCTATGTATTTCTAGCTGGATTGATTCCTGCTTTATTTGCTATATCTATTCGTTTTTTTATCAAAGAACCCGAACTATGGCAGTCTCAAAAAGGACAAAAACCACCGGCTATCCAAGAAATTTTTGCCCCAGGAATCAGAAAGGCAACTCTCAGTGGATTGTCTGTTTCAGTGATAGCTTTATTGACCTGGTGGAGTTGTAACAGTTTTATGCCTGTAGTGGCCAGTGGATTGGCCCAAGTTGCTATCAAAGCCCAGGATATACCAATAGATAAAGTGCAAATGGTGATTGAAGACTGGAAAACCTCCATCACCAACAGCTTTAACATAGGAGGCTTGATTGGTACTCTCTTGACTATCCCGGCAGCTAAAATTCTAGGCCGCAAATGGATGTTTAGCATATATTTTGTGCTTTCAAGCTTAGCTGTTACCTTTGCTTTTGGCGTTGTCCACAATAGTAACCTGGGTATCTGGTGCTGGTTGTATTTTGCAATTGGACTGACGGTATTTGGTATCTTTGGAAGTTTTACTTTCTATCTACCGGAACTATTTCCCACCAGATTGAGAGCTACTGGCTCAGGTTTTTGTTACAATGCCGGACGGATCATTACGGCAATTGGACCTTTTTTGGTTGGACAGATTGCCTCTGGCAAAACCAATGTCTTGCAAGGAGCCTTCGGTGTGCTCTTTATCATAGGTTTTATTCCTTTAGTCGGTATAGTTCTGATGCCTTGGGTTATAGAAACCAAATCTCAACAAATAGATGAAACTTCGTTATACTAACAACATAAATTCACAAGCTATAATCATGAAAAGACTATATCTTCTGCTTTTTGAAGAAGACAAGATCCTCAGTATAGCGCTAGGACAATACAGGATAGTTCCAGTTTTTGAATCTCAAGAAGATGCTCTGGCTTACAGTCCAAACATAAAGAATCCCTCTAGGGTTATTTCTTCAGAATTGGCTGATCTCATCAGCTATGCCAAGGACACCGGCTACAGTTTCAAATTGGTAGCCAAAGGGGGGAGATTTAGCTTTCCCCAAGAATGGTCGGAATTGGTGGAGTGGTCATCCCGCAATTATGAGACTCAGAGACTGCGTGAGGCTTTTATTTTACTTTTCGAATCTGGCAGGGAAACTGAAGGGGTTCACAGTCTCAAGATCAATCGCTATGACATAGTTCTGTTATTTGAAGCCCAAGATGATGCAACGCGCTATTGCCTACTGCTTGAAGCTCAAGACTTTCCTGTTCCTACTGTAGAGCAAATCTTGGTAGAAGATGCCATTGAAGCTTGTGACAGTGCCGGTTATGCTTGGCAGATTGTCAAGACCGAAGGACTCGCCTTGCCTCCAGAGCAAAACCTTGAGCAATTGGATTGGCAACAGGAGCAAGCAGAACAAGAGCAACAAGATAGCGACTTGGAAGATCTCGAAAATATACGACGCAAATTGGAAGGATTGCTTTAGATAATGAGCAAAACAAGGGGACATCTCTTAACCGAACAGAATAATCCAAAGAGTGATAATTTGGATCAGCTTTCACCTCTTGAACTAGTGGAGCTTTTTAATCAAGAGGATTTATATACTATCAAGTCCATTGAGCAGGCAAAGTTTGACCTGGCCAAGGCCATTGAAATGATCACATCTAGACTTTCTGCCGGGGGTAGATTATTCTATGTTGGAGCCGGAACTAGCGGAAGGCTGGGTGTCTTGGATGCTGCTGAATGTCCGCCCACCTTCTGTACTCACCCCGAATTGGTTCAGGCTATCATTGCTGGCGGAGAATCAGCCTTGGTGCGAAGCTCAGAAGGATTGGAAGATAGCGCGGCCGAGGGTGAGGAAATCGTCAAAATCAGGGGAATCAACGAGAAAGATGTATTGGTGGGGATCATGGCCGGCGGGACCACTCCCTATGTTCATGGCGCCCTACATGGAGCAAGAGCCCTGGGCGCTACGACCATAGCCTTGGCTTGCGTCCCTCAGGAGCAGGTAAAGATTGAGGCTGACCTGGATATTCGTCTGCTTACTGGTCCAGAAATTGTTGCCGGCTCTACTCGTCTCAAGGCTGGTACTGCTACCAAAATGGCTCTCAATATTCTCTCAACAGGGGTCATGGTGCGTCTGGGTAAGGTTCATGGTAACCGTATGGTGGATGTCTCGGTTACCAACAGTAAATTGCAGGATAGGGCATTGCGTATTTTAGAAGATCTCACCGGTATAGCTCGTCATGAAGCCGAACATCTACTAGAAAGTAGTGGACAAAAAGTCAAGCTGGCTCTTTTGATGTTCTGGAGTGGATTAGATGCTCAGCAGTCCCAGCAGTTGCTAGATCAAAATCAGGGAAAACTAAGATCTGCGCTCAATTCTCATGGAAAATCAACATAACTAATGAGAGAATTTTCCACTATTGCCCCTGAAGATCTTACTCAAATAAAATCTATTTTTGGTATTGATACTTTTTTTGCCACTGAAACGGCTTCCTATCAAGATGGGATTATTGTTAAAGGCAATTTGCGCGGAGAACCACAAGAAGCCTATACTAAGCTTTCTGCCAAGCTCAAGAGTCTATGCAACGATAAATACAATCTTTTTTTGGTAGAAAGTACCGAAGATAAACCGATTGTGATAGTCTTACCCAGCAATAGTAATCCAGCTACTACCAATTTATCTCAAAAAAATCTGGCCTTGGTGCTCTTGGTTGCTACGATTTTTACCAGCTTGGAAGCCTCTTCTGCCCTGCTGGGTTTTGATTTTTTTAAACAAACCAATCGTTTTGCAGAATCTTTTCCCTTGGCTCTAGCACTGCTGGCTATTTTGGGAGTACATGAACTTGCTCATCAAATCATGGCCAAGCGCTATGCGGTTAAATTGAGCATCCCTTTCTTTTTACCGACTTGGCAAATTGGTTCTTTTGGAGCTATCAATCGTTTTGAATCACTTGTGCCTAATCGTCAGGCGCTTTTTGATATTGCTCTGGCCGGACCAGTGGTCGGGGGTATCGTTTCTCTGATCATTTTGCTATTTGGATTGTTTGTTTCCAATGCTGCCAGTATTTTGCAAATTCCCAGCGCGATATTCCATAGTTCTTTACTAGTGAGTATTTTGGCTCACTTTGTTTTAGGCAATGCTTTAAGTGAACCCATGATCTATATCAGCCCACTAGTTCCGTTGGGTTGGCTAGGACTGACGATCAATGCGCTCAATCTTCTCCCGGCTGGCCAATTAGATGGCGGAAGAATCGCCTTGGCTGTATACGGCCGTAAGATCGCTCGCCTGATTACCTTGGCAACTATCGTCATTTTAGGATTAGTAATCTTGGGTAACCCGGAAAATTCACTCGCCCTCTATTGGGAAATGGTCATTCTCTTTTTGCAGCGTGAGTTGGAAAAACCTAGTCTCAATGAAATCACAGAGCTAGATAGTACTAGGGATTTGCTGGGCTTACTTGCCCTATTTGTGTCATTAATAATATTAGTTCCGGTTACCCCTTGGCTTTCAGCTAGATTTGGTTTATAAATCTAACGATATTTGATCTTAAAGTAAAGTATAACCATCATCAAAAACAGAGTGACGCCATTAGCAAGGATAATCGCTGGAGAATTCTTGGCCAACCCATAGAGTAGCCAGAGAAATATTCCATTGGTAAAAATAATGATCCAGGGAAAGGAAAGATCTCTCGCTGAACAGGTTTGCCATACACGCAATACTTGAGGCAAAAAAGAAAGAGTAGTCAATGTACCGGCTAATAAGCCTAGCATTTCTACCGGATTGTTCTGGATCATAGTAAAAATGAGATAAAAAAGAAGGAGGTAGTTCCTTCCTTCTAATTAAATCAATATTTAAATTAAAAACTAGACAACAACGGTTTTTTTGCTAGAAGATGAAAGTTCTCCTTTAGCATACTTAGCTGCATAGTCATCCAAGGAAATTTGCTTAATTTTACTAGCATTACCTGCAGTCCAGAACTGACGATAGCGATCAGCGCAAATTTTCTGCATGTATTTGATAGAAGGCTTGAGGAAATGACGAGGATCAAATTCAGCCGGATTAAGTGCTGCCGCTTCACGGATGGCCGCAGCGAAAGCCAAGCGGTTGTCGGTATCGATATTTATTTTGCGAACACCACATTTGATTCCCTTTTGAATTTCTTCAACAGGTACACCGTAAGTCTCAGGGATTTCTCCACCATATTTATTGATAAGTTCCAAGAGATCTTGAGGTACAGAAGAAGAACCATGCATTACCAGGTGGGTGTTGGGCAAGAGTTTATGAATTTCTTCAATGCGGCTGATTGCCAGAATTTCCCCTGTTGGTTTACGGCTAAACTTATAAGCACCATGACTAGTACCTATTGCTACAGCCAAGGCATCTACTTGGGTTCTTTCTACAAAATCAGCAGCTTCAGCAGGATCAGTGAGCAACTGTTCTTTAGAAAGAGTACCTTCAAAGCCATGTCCATCCTCTTTGTCGCCTTTGCCGGTTTCGAGGGAGCCCAAGCAACCCAATTCACCTTCAACACTCACGCCTATAGAGTGAGCAACTTTAACTACTTCTGCAGTAACCGCAACATTGTACTCGTAGCTAGCAGGAGACTTGGCATCCTCTTCCAGAGAGCCATCCATCATGACACTGCTAAAACCATTGCGAATAGCTGAATAACAGGTTCCAGGGCTATTGCCATGATCTTGATGCATAACAATAGGAATATGAGGATAGGTCTCGATCGCTGCAAGGATCAAATGACGCAGGAAATTCTCTCCAGCGTACTTGCGTGCTCCACGAGATGCCTGAAGAATTACAGGGCTATCGGTCTCATCCGCTGCTTGCAAAATTGAGAGGATTTGTTCGAGATTGTTGACATTGAATGCTGGGATTCCATAATTATGCTCAGCTGCATGATCTAATAACAGCCTTAAGGGTACCAGTGCCATAAGCTTCCTCCTAGATTTCTAAATAAAACGTAAGTTAAGTAAGTTTTCTTTCTTTAATGAAGATCTTAAGATAAATTTTACATTTTTGCTCAAGATTTTTTCTTAACTAGGGTTTAGAATCGAGCAAATTAGGATCAACGAGAGAAAGCAAGATGAAGATAGGTGTGCCTAAAGAGATTAAGGATCAAGAATTTCGTGTTGGACTGAGTCCTGCTAGCGTTGAAGTTCTCAAGCACAATGGTCACCAAGTCTATATTGAAAGCGGAGCTGGAGATGGTGCCGGCTTTAGTAATCAAGATTATCGCGATTCAGGCGCTTGTATTTTGGATAATACAGAAGAAATCTGGCAACAGGAGATGGTAATCAAGGTCAAAGAACCCTTACCTGTTGAATACCCTCACCTTAGATCTGGTTGCCTTCTTTTTACCTATCTTCACTTAGCTGCAAATCGCAGACTTACTACAAGATTATTAGAATCGGGAATCAACGCCTATGCCTACGAGAGCGTAGAATTAGCTGATGGCAGATTACCACTTTTGACACCAATGAGCATCATTGCTGGTCGTTTAGCGGTTCAGTTTGGGGCCAGATATCTGGAAAAACAACAAGGAGGTAGGGGAGTTTTATTAAGTGGTATACCTGGGGTAGCATCTGGAGAGGTGGTGATCCTAGGTGGTGGGGTTGTTGGCACAGAATCGGCCAGAATCGCAGTGGGAATGGGTGCTAGGGTTACAGTACTAGATGTTAATCCTGATCGACTTCTCTATCTTGAAACCATTTTTGGCTCGCGTGTTGAACTGATTTTAAGTAATTCAGTCCAGATAGGAGCGATTGTACCCAAAGCAGATTTGCTCATTGGCGCTGTATTATTACCAGGACGCAAAACACCTATTCTGGTTTCTAGGGATTTAGTCAAGCAAATGAAAGCAGGCTCGGTGATTGTAGATGTTGCGATAGATCAAGGGGGCTGTATAGAAACCTTAAGAACAACTTCGCATTCAGAGCCAACCTATATTGAGGAAGGTGTGGTGCACTATGGCGTGCCCAATATGCCAGGAGCGGTTCCTTGGACTGCAACCCAAGCGCTCAATAACAGTACCTTACCCTATATCTTGAAACTGGCTCAAAATAAAAAAGACGATCCTGCCCTTTCTAGGGGAGAAAATGTACGAGAACACCAACTGATTCACCCAGTCCTAAGAGAGATTTTTGCAGATCTGACATGACCGATACTAGTGGGAACCAAAGGAATATATACGAAACCTTGCAAGCCCAAGATCCATATTTACAGGATTGCTGCCAATTGGTACAGCATAGACTCTAAATTGATAGATACCGGCATAAGAGGGATTTTGAACAGCTTCTAGAGAGATTGTAAAATTTCTTCCTGGCCCAATAGGGTGAACAAAGGTGACGGTTATAACGCTGGTATTTGGATCTTGCGATACAGAAGCGATTTGTATTTTTTGCCCTCTAGCATTGGGAACGCCTAGAAAAGCGACAGTATTAGGCAAATCAAAGAGGACTTGATCGATATTGGATTGAGGCTCTATTAAAATCCGAGCAATTGCTGTATTAGAGTTTTCAGGTTGAGAAAATTTGAAATAGTAATGCGCAGAAGGAATATATACTTCTTTAAAAGGTGCCTCTTCTCCATTGAAAGTAGGAGGTGAACCAGTAAAAAAGTTCTGTTGCTGAGCTATTGCTGGTAGTATCGGAGGAATCCACCAAAGTGCAAAAATCAATCCTACTACATTGCGAATCAGCATAATTTTATTAAATTTATTAAAGTGGGATTTCTATATCAACTCTTTGAGAAATTACACCCCTACTGGATTTGGGCGGCATCGGCAGGCAATAGCTGGTGTGAAAATCCTGCTGTACTTTGTAAGTCAATCTTTGGGAGACCTCTTTAACAATCTTGTTTAGTAATTTATCCCCGCTACTTTGCACCAACTGACCCGGGAGAAGATCGACAAAATCAGGAAATTCAACTGCAATTTTAAGATCTAAATGCCAAGTCACTCTAGTAGATGGTATCTCTAGCAAGTTCATCTGCTCAAGTTTCATCGTAGCACGATAATCAATCTCATATCCCTGGGGCTGGGAATCTGGGACTGGGATGCTATGCATAAGATAAAGAGAATTTTGGGGTGGATGGAGTATCACTGCCATTTTAGGCTCAACTTGATAACCAAGCGCGCCGAATTTACCTATAACAATTAGATATTTATCATCCCCCAAAGAAACTGTATGCATTGGCTTGGCACAGCGCTGAAACCAACCTTTATGGGCATTGAAATAATCGGCTACCGTTTCTGGATCACAATAAAGATCCATATAGCCCTGAAAGCCAGCATGAAACAGTTTTGGCTTTTTTGGTTCTCTTTGTTCAGTCATGTTGGACAGCATCTTTGAAAGATGAAATGTAGATCTGCTCTTCAATTTGGACTACCCATGTTTTCCTGCGAGAAGAAAGCTTAGTATATATGTATGCTTTTTTGGAGAAAGATACAAAACTTCACCATTTTGACAAAAAAAAGTCATATGGAGTTCACAACGCCTTCTTATTATGGAGTCATTGAACAAAATAATTCAAATTTGTGAGGATACCATCCAATGTTTAAAGCTATTTCCGTTGCAATGTTAGCTGCTCTTTCTGTTTCTTCCTTTAATTTGGTAGCTTCTGCTGATACCATGGCTAGCCCTATGGCTTCTCCAAAAGCTACAATGTCTGCTAAACCAAAAGCTACTAAGTCTCCAAAAGCTAAAACTACTGCCAAACCAAAAGCTACCAAGTCCCCTGCTCCTTCTCCTACTAAATAGTAGATATCTTCTAAGAGTATTGAGTCCATCCTTCGGGGTGGGTTTTTTGTTTACTTATCATCTTACTCCTTGAGAATTGCATTGATCATAGCAACTGCAACAAGTGGAGCGGTAACAGTTCTAAGAATACGATTGCCTAAACTCACAGAATTAAAGCCAGAAGCTAAAAATATATCAATCTCCCTTTGGCTCCAACCTCCCTCTGGTCCAATAGCCAGTAAGATTTCCCGCTCTTGGGGTATTGTCGATTCTCCAAGGTGAGGTATTCCATTATCACGGGTTAGGCAGAGATAGGCCCAGATTCTCTCTAGATCCAAGTTTGATATGGCAACAGGTAGTTCTACTGGTGGCAATATCTGTGGAACAATTTCACGTTCGCACTGTTCTGTAGCTTCTTTGGAAATCTTACGCCAGCGCTCAAGCTTTCCTTGGCTTGGCAAGAGCAATGTCCTTTCAGTGCAGATTGGCATAAAACTTGTAACTCCAAGTTCAGTACAGCTTCTGATGATATCCTCAAATCCACTACCTTTAGGTAGAGCGACCATTAAATGAATTTTTCTGGAGATCTCGTTGTGTTGCTTTAAAGGCTCCAATATTTTGGCCCTTTTGTCTTCTAAACTCACCAGAAGAGTAGTTCCTCTCCCATCGAGTGCTATAAATGTTTGACCATCTTGCAGTCTTAGCACCCTCTTGAGATAATGTAGCTGCTCTGGGGAAAGATGGATTGTTTGCTCTTCTATTTGAGCACTATCAACAAC
>Ga0194047_10002567_pt1 | contig 10353 bp, 11 predicted proteins | sample JunL225m_MetaG_2_FD_160070 | JGI IMG/M metagenome (GOLD analysis project Ga0194047, IMG submission 160070) | Anoxic zone freshwater microbial communities from boreal shield lake in IISD Experimental Lakes Area, Ontario, Canada - Jun2016-L221-5m | ecosystem: Environmental > Aquatic > Freshwater...
AAATTATATAGAGTTCTTGTTTTTACCAAGCGGTTATCCCTACGGGATAAATATTTAAGGTTGAAGCCTTGTGAAATAAACTTAGCTACTATTAGCGTAGAATGCTGCTCCATCGGGGCAATAGCTTGGTAAGAAAAATATAGTTTATTACTTTTGTCCTGTAAGGACAACCGCTTATAGCTTATGACAAACACTTATACTCGAAAGCTTAGTTGCAACGAATTTTGGATTTTATTAATTGAACACATTTAACGCAAACTTTGCCTGTGTTCTTCTTTATCATACTTTTGTACAAACATTTGTAAACATGAACGGCTTTTTTATCTCGACAAAAACAACTGAAGAATATAAGTTTTTAAACGACTTGCTAAAAAAACTACGCATTCAAAGTACACCATTATCAGAAAGCGAAATTGAAGATTTAGGAATGTCGGCATTGCTAAAAAAAGTTGACAGAACAAAAAAAGTTAGCCGAGATAAGGTGATGAAAAAATTGCGTTCGTAATGAATGTTGAATTTTTAGAAAAGTTTTACAAAGATCTAAACAAGCTTCAAACACCTGTTAAATTAGCTGTAGCCAAGGTTATCGAAAAAATTGAAAAGGCCAACAGCATTTCTGACATTCAAAATATCAAAAAACTTTCAGGACATAAATCTGCTTACCGAATAAGAATTGGCGATTACCGAATTGGAATTTTTGTGACAAATCATTCGTTGGAATTTGCACGTGTTGTTCATCGAAAAGATATTTATGATGTATTCCCTTAATTATTTTCCGCTCGCAAGCTGAGTTGCAACGAATTTTGGATATTATTAATTGAGAAATTTGCCCCATCGGGGCATAAGCTTGGTAAGAAAAATACAGATTATCACTTTTGTCCTGTAAGGACAACCGCTTATAGCTTATGACAAACACTTATACTCGCAAGCTGAACTGCAAAGGATTCTTGATATTATTAATTAATCAATATCCCGGCTTCACAAATTCTTTGTTGGTATCGCCAATAAATTTTAGGATTTCTTTTCGGCCCTTTTTCTCATTTGCAGAGGTCTGAAAAACCGGAGGGAGCTCGTCCCAATATTCTAAAACTTTATTGGTAAAATCTTTGAAATTTTTATTTCGTTCTTTCTGATTGAGTTTATCAATTTTGGTAAACGTTATTGCAAATGGAACACCAACTTTTCCCAAGAAATTAACAAACTCCAAATCGCTTTTTTGTGGTGCTATACGAGAATCAATCAACACAAAAAGATATTGCAGGTTCTCGCGTTCACGCAAATATTTTTCGAGCTCATCTTCCCATTTTGTTCTCAATTCTTTTGAACGTTTTGCATATCCATATCCAGGCAAATCAACCACATACCATTTATCGTCTATCAAAAAATGATTGATGGCAATTGTTTTTCCGGGGTTTGATGATGTGCGTGCTAACTCCTTTTGGTTACAAAGCATATTGATGAGCGATGATTTTCCAACATTCGAACGGCCAATAAAAGCATATTCGGGTTTATCGGGCTTTGGGCATTCGCTCGTTTTTCCTGAGCTAGTAACAAATATTGCTTTCTTTATTTCCATTAATAATTTCTGAAACGGTAAATATAAATTCGTTGTGAGGCTTGTTTCAATCCTATGATTCCGTATGATGAATTATAATATAAACTATCGCCATTATTGTTTACAAACGACTGTAAATTGTAAAACATTTTATTGCCAAATTTTAACGAGTCGAACCAAGTTAGCGAATCATTATAGCCAATATTTCCAAGTGGAATCTTAAAATAAGAACTGTTTGCTGTAATTTTTAATGTTGTGTCGTAAATAGATGCTGTTGCCGAAAAATTAAATTTACCTAGCGTGTCGGAAAAACTATAATTCCAAATTGCATAAGCCAAACTATCATCCGGACATTCAGGATTATTTTTAACCGGATTGCACTTATACCCTTTTACAACTGTAGATCCCAAACACCATATTGTATCTCCGGCAGTATTGATATAACGGGCAGTATCGGCACTCCCTGTAAATGGAAATAAATTTTGTGTACTCGAAAAACTGTATTGATAATATACCGGCAAGCGACAAGGCAAATCTGAATTTGGCTTGCATCCCGACAAAATTATTGCAAATAAAAAAACTACGACTGTAAAGTATTTCATACTGATGATGTGCGCAATTTAACAACAAAATCGTTTATGTGCCTATTTCGTTTATTTTTGCAACGTTTTGGAAAAAGAAATTACAGAAATTAAACCCGATAATTCATCGGAAGCTTCGAAAAAAGAACAGGTTGAAGAAATGTTTGACAGCATTGCTCATCGTTACGATTTTTTAAATCGCTTTTTATCAGTTGGTATTGATAAAGGCTGGCGCACAAAAGCCATCAACTCACTGAAACCCGTTAACCCAAAGTTGATACTCGATGTTGCTAGCGGCACCGGTGATTTAGCCATTGCTGCTTTAAAACTTAATCCTGATAAAGTTATCGGAATCGATATTTCGGAGTTGATGCTTGAAGTTGGCAGAGAAAAAATAATGCGCCTGCATTTAGACGATAAAATTGAATTACGCAGAGGCGATTCGGAGAATTTACATTTCGAAACATCGAGCTTCGATGCCATTACTGTTGCTTTTGGAGTAAGAAATTTTGAACATTTGCAAAAAGGAATTGACGAAATGTATCGTGTTTTAAAACCTGGTGGACGAATAGCCATTCTAGAATTCTCTAAACCAAAGTCGTTTCCTTTTAAACAGGTTTATCAATTTTATTTTAACAATATCCTTCCGCTATTTGGCCGTATGATTAGCAATAGCAAAAATGCCTACAGCTATTTGCCCGAATCGGTAAAACATTTTCCGGAAGGCATAGACTTTACAGCATACTTAATTCGTTCGGGATTTACTCAAACCAATATTCAACCTTTAACTTTTGGCATTTGCAGTTTATATACCGCAGTAAAATAATTATAACAATTAGCGTAATGTTTTTCGCTATTCGATTGGCAGCACAGCCAAATTTGGAGCAGTACGACCTAAAACGTTTACATTTTGGTTTTACACTTGCGGCAAATAATGGCTCAATTAGAATCGATACAAAAACAACATCTTTTAACGGAACTGATAGTTTAATGAATGTTAAAAGCACTTCATTTCCGGGCATTGGCTTGGGTGCCATTACCAATTTACGATTAGGCGATTACTGGGATTTGAGACTAATGTTTCCGGTAATTTCATTTGTTGAGCGCGACTTAACTTATCAGTTTACAAACGTTCAAAAAATCATAAAAATTGAATCGGCATATTGTGACGGTTCGTTGTTGTTAAAGTACAAATCTGCACGAAGAAAAAACACACGGCTATATGTGATTGCAGGATTACGTGGAAGTTACGATCTTTCATCAACAACAAAACAAAACCGAAGTATGGCAGCACCTGTTGTTTCGCTTATACCAATGACATTTGGGTATGAAGGGGGATTTGGACTCGATTTGTATTTCGAATATTTTAAATTTTCGCCAGAAGTAAAAATCTGCAACACCTTTGGCAATGCCATGTATCATGATGGCTATATTTATACCGAATCGGTTGCCCGAATGGCTCCGCAATTGGTACAGTTCTCATTGCATTTTGAATAACCTTAAATGAAATTTACACTTACAAAAACTGATACACAATCGAAAGCGCGTGCAGGAATTATTGAAACAGGAAGAGGCACAATTGAAACGCCAATATTTATGCCTGTTGGCACACAGGGTACTGTAAAAGGAGTTGATCAAAAATCGCTGGACGAAAATGTAAAAGCACAAATTATTTTATCGAATACATATCATATTTTTCTTCGTCCGGGATTGGAAGTAATAAACAATGCTGGAGGAATTCACAAATTTATCAATTGGAAAAAACCGATGCTTACAGACAGCGGAGGTTATCAGGTTTTTTCTTTAGGTGATTTGCGAAAAATTTCTGAAGATGGCGTTTGGTTCCAATCGTATATCGATGGTTCGAAACAATTTTTTTCGCCCGAAAACACCATTGATACACAACGAACAATTGGTGCCGATATCATTATGGCATTTGATGAATGTACACCCTATCCGTGCGAATTTGATTATGCTGAAAAATCGATGCACATGACCCATCGTTGGCTAAAAAGATGCATCGAACAGTTTAATAAAACAGAACCATTGTATGGCGTTGAGCAGAATTTATTTCCCATAGTTCAAGGAAGCACATACAGAGATTTGCGGAAACAATCGGCCGAATTTATTGCCGAGCAAAACATGAATGGAAATGCAATCGGTGGATTATCTGTTGGCGAACCGGCAGATGTGATGTACGAATTAACTGAGCTAGTATGCGATATTCTTCCATCATCAAAACCTCGCTATTTAATGGGTGTTGGTACTCCCGAAAATATTCTCGAATGTATTTCGCTGGGAGTAGATATGTTTGATTGTGTAATGCCTACACGAAATGCTCGTCACGGATATATTTTTACATCAAACGGAATCATCAATATCAAAAATGGAAAATGGAAAAATGATTTCTCTCCACTTGATGAATTATTTACACCTGATTACTCGAAAGCATACTTGCGTCATTTAATTTACGCACACGAAATTTTGGGAGCTCAAATTGCCAGTCAGCAAAATTTATCATTTTATTTATGGCTAGTTGGCGAAGCCCGTAAGCATATTATTGAAGGCGATTTTATTTCGTGGAAAAAAGCAATTCTTCCAATAATTTCAAATAAGATATAATTTAGAATTTGGGCTAAAGCCCTTTTATTTCTCTTCTTTGTATATACTATCTAAAGGTCGTGACAAGACTTTGTAGCACTTAATTTATTTTATAAATAACTGTTGTTTGGTTAATGTTTACTGGATTAAGCCAATGCATTACTTTATCAAGAAAACTTGGATCAATGGTGGTTTCGTAAGTAATTTGAGGATATAGTTTTTTAAAGTTCGTGATTCGCTCATCAATATTTTTTTCTTCTAAAAACAATACAAATTGTGGCTTACATTTACCTGTTGAATCGAGGTAATTCTTCATTTGTTCGGCTGGTACATTTTGGTAAAGATCATATTGTATTGGCCATTGTTTTTTTAGATAAAAAAACGGCATAGAAACATTTCCATCATGATTCATGTTTTCAACAACGAAGCAATGAATATCGCGGTATTTTGAAAGATAACTCATAGCATCCACTCTATTTTTTTTGCTGGATGAAAGTGTTAGTCCTAATAGCAAAACAGAATTAAGCACAACAAAAAACATCCATGACCCTTTGTATAATTTTTGATTTCTCTTCCAAAACGATGATTGCTCGTAAAACTCTGTCCATGCGGCAATACCCATCATGATAATAAATGGCAAAACCGGAAAAATAAATCGCTCTTGCTTGTTTGGAAAAATAGAATGAAACACAAAAAATGCCAATACTGGCAGAAAAATAATGAGGTGTTTTTTCCAATTTCTAAAAACGCCAAAAATCAAAAACAAACTCACTGGAGGAATAAGCAAACCTGATACGAGAAGAATATAATTATACCAAGGTGCTGTCCAATAATCGTTAGCATGTTGCAAATTGTAATTTGAGTATTCCATAAACTCAGCAAATGGTCGTTTCCAAATAACCATATCTACTCCACCCTGCAATAAAAAAACACTTATCAAAACTCCAATTCCAAAAATAACAGTGTGGTGAAATTTCTTTTTAAACAATAATGCCAATCCTAAGCCACCAATAAATGTACTTGTTTGAAAACGTATCGAAAATGCCAAACCTATAACAAATCCTGCCCACAGAAATTTCAACAATCTATCTTCTTTATTATTTACAATCAACCAAACACCCATCATCAAAAACGGAACACAAAAAACTTCCACCAAATTCCGAACACTCATCATCGGAATAAACCAGAAAGTTGCCAATAACCAACCGGCACTTATTGCCGCTTTTTCGCCATACAATTCACGAATAATCTTATATCCGTAATACACAACTATCAAAGAAAATAAAGCTTGAAGCAATCGAATGATGAACATTTTAGTTGCAGGATCATCAATACCTATTTTCTCGCAAATTGAAAATGTTCCATATAAAATACCCGGATAAGTAAGACTGTGTCCACTGGGAGTTATGTTTAACCCTTCAACAGGTAACCAAAAGTCTCGGTTCGTTCCGTCAATCCACGATTGTGCAACCTCCACTGTAATAAAATGATCATCGTGCATACCATAACCTGTAGAAAAAATGGCAGCCAATAATCGAAAAGTGAAAGCAACAAGCATGATGCACTTCAACGAGTTTTGACGATAATATTCTATTATTGCAGCAAATGACATTTGTGGCGTAATTTTAGTTTACAAACAAAACTAAATTTATTTCACACCAATCACAATTTTAACATGAGGCTTCTGCCAATACTTGATGCATACATTATTAAAAAATTTCTGAAGACTTTCTTCTTCACGATTTTTATTTTTGCTTTCATATCGGTTTTTATCGATTTGTCAGAAAAAATTGATGACTTTATCAAACATAAGCCATCTCTATTTGCCATTATTTTCGACTACTACATCTGGTTTATTCCTTACATCGTTACGCTTTTGTGTCCGGTATTTGTATTCCTTTCGGCTTTATTTTTTAATTCAAAAATGGCTCAGGATACCGAAATTATAGCCATTTTGAATACAGGGATTTCTTATAAGAGATTCCTTCGACCATATTTTATTGCCTGCACATTTTTGTTTTGCCTATTTCTTTTCAGCACTACATTTTTAGCTCCGCATTGCGATAAAAAACGTTATGCTTTTGAAGATTTATATGTAAAAGATAAAGTTAATACACAAACTGAACACATCAATTGCCAAATAAATGAAGGTACTGTTTTACACATGGAATCGTTTAATTACCTCGACAGTATTGGATATAATCTTTCGATGGAACATTATGAACTGAACCATATTACACAACGTATTTTTGCTACACGTTTAATTTGGGACAAGAAATTAAATATGTGGAGTTTAGAAAATTACCAGCAACGCATATTTAATGGTGAGAATGAAATTGTATACAAGGGTGCTATTAAAGATACTGTTTTAAATATTAAACCAAATGAGTTTATTGTTAAAACTCAATATATCTCATCAATGACAAACCCAGAACTGAATGAATATATTCGAGTTGAAAAAGAACGCGGCTCGCCACTCATCAATAAATATTATGTTGAGTTGTACAAACGTGTTGCTACTCCTTTTTCATTTTATGTAGTATCGCTACTTGCTATTGCCATATCTTCACGTAAGTCGAGAGGTGGAACAGGTATACATTTAGGCATCGGAATTTTTGTAACATTTACATTTCTACTCATCGTTCAAATATTTAACACACTCGGAATAACAAATGTGATGAACCCTGCAATTGCAGTATGGACACCTAACGTATTGTTTTTAACAGGTGCAATTATTGTTGCAGTAAAAGCACCTAAATAATTTGATGAAAGCTCATAAATATTTGTGGCTCCACTTCATCATTTTACTTTGGGGATTTACTCCTGTTCTCGGAAAATTGATTTCACTCAATGCTTACGATTTGGTTTGGTACCGATTAATATTTTCTGTTATCAGTTTATATATTTTTATCAGGTATAAAGGTATCAGCTTACGAGTAAGTCTTAAAGATTTTATCGAAATATTTGTAATCGGATTATGTGTTGGTGCTCATTGGTTTTTCTTTTATCATGCAATAAAAGTGTCGAATGTATCGGTGTCGTTAGCAGGATTTTCAACCATTACCCTTTTTGCCAGTATTATGCAACCAATTATTCTTGGCAAAAAATTTTACCGAACAGATTTAATTTATGGAATAGTAATCGCCATCGGGTTAATCATCATTCTCAACTTTGAGAAAATATATTTTATAGGAATTATTTACGGTATTTTGGCTGCACTAACTGCTGCATTCTTCGGAATTTATAACGGAAAACTCATTCTAAAAAACAATGCATCAGCCATCACGTTTTATGAATTTATAGGTGCAATTGTATTTATGTTTTTTCTTAAAACATTTACGGAAACCGAAACATATTTCGTGCCCATTAACCTTGCAGATTTATTGTGGTTACTGGTATTGAGCATTGCCTGTACTACACTTGCCTTTACATTGAGCATCGAAATATTAAAACAATTTACACCACTTACAGTCATTATCACCAACAATTTAGAACCAGTTTACGGAATTGTTTTTTCGGTAATTATTTTCGGAGAGTCGGAATACATGACACCTGGATTTTATATTGGAGTAACTATTATTCTCATTAGTGTTTTCACCTATCCATTTATTTCGCAGAAACTAAAAAATAAAAGTTGGAAGAAAGAAGTTGGAGGTTAGATGCGGGATACAATATTCATGATGCAAGATGCATGATGTTAGTTCGAGTATGTAAAGAACAACAAATTGAATATTAGAAATCTCTTTACTAAAATTCTTACATTTGTTTTACCATCAATCATACCATGAGAAAATTTTCTATTCCTTTTGCACTATTTTTCTTCTCGGCAATATTATCATTTGCTCAACAAAACGGATTAACTTACAGCACCACAACATTTAACATTCCACTTGCTGCAACCTTCGACATGAGCGAAAAAACTATTGATTTCGACTCGAAATTATTATTGGTAAAAGCTGCATTCCCTTCTCCCATAAATGAAGTAAAACAGAAAAAAATCCAACTCGACTCGTTACGAAATATTTATTTATCGAAACAAATAAAAAACAGTAATCCATTCTACCAAAAAACGGCTGCTGCAACGCCAACATTAAGTACAAATTTTATTGGCAATGTTACTCAAGGTACTCCAAATGATAATGATATTGCTGTGAGTAATGGCGGCAAAATTATCAGTGTAGCCAATACAAATTTATTTATGTATAACGACAGCGGTACAACAGTTGGTAGTAAAAACCTAGCAACATTTGCAAATAAGTTGGGCTCATTAAACCGAACGTTCGATCCTCGAGTTATTTACGACCGAAAAAAAGACAGGTTTATTGTGGTTTTTTTACAAGGTTCGACAAGTGTTGACACACGAATTATCGTTGCCTTTTCGCAAAGCAACGACCCTATGTTAAAATGGAATTTTTATGTTATTCCTGGAAATATTACCAACGATAGCAGTTCCTGGAGCGACTATCCGATACTGGCATTATCAGATGATGATTTGTTTATTACGGTTAATCGAGTAAAAGATAATACACCTTGGCAAACAGGTTTTATCGAATCATACATTTGGCAGGTAACAAAACAAAAGGGTTACGACAGTGTAGCGAATTTGGCGCCTAAAGTTTATCACGATATTAAATACAACGGTAAAGCAATTTGGAATATTTGTCCGGCACGAGGCGGAACAACTACACACGGACCAAATATGTTTTTGGTTTCGTTGCGACCAAGTGATCTGCAAAACGACACCGTTTTTTTGCACGAAATAACCAATTCACTTTCATCAGGAAATGCACAACTCACTACTAAAATTTTGCGCACCGATAAAAAATACGGATTGATGCCAAATGCCATTCAGCCAAGCGGAAAAAAATTGCAAACCAATGATGCCCGTGTTCTTTCGGCTTGCTAAGAGCAAGATTGGGTGTACTATGTTGCCAATACAATTGACACGGTAAAATTTACTCCTGCTGTTTATTTCGGACGAATTATGAATACCAATACATCAACACCAACTATTCATGGAACCATCATCAGTTCAGATACACTTGATTTTGGTTATCCATCAATTGCGTATGCAGGTGGAGGAATTGACGACCGAAGTGTGATGATTAATTATTCGTATGTTTCGAATACACAATTTCCAGGTGGAGCTGTCACATATTGCGACAGAAATGGAAATCTATCACCCATGTTTATTTATAAAAAAGGAGAAACGAGTGTTGCCATACTTGCCGATTCGGTAGAGCGCTGGGGCGACTACACAGGCATTCAACGTAAATATAACGATTCTGCCTATTGTTGGGTAAATAGTTCATTCGGGTATCAAAATGGTAACCGCACATGGATAGCAAAGATTAAAAACAATGATGCAAAACTTGCAGTTAATGAAATTCAAAATGAATTGTTCAATTCGAAAATTTATCCAAATCCAACTGCCGATTATTTGAGTGTTGATTTTGAATTGAAAGAAAATACAATGCTCGAATTTAACATGATGGATTTGAATGGAAAGCATGTTGCATCGCTTTTGCGCGATAAAGGAAAAGCAGGTTTGAACAGATTTACATTTCGTGTAAATGATTTAAAAGAAGGAATTTATTTTTTAACAATTAGCAATGG
>Ga0194047_10002568_pt1 | contig 10352 bp, 10 predicted proteins | sample JunL225m_MetaG_2_FD_160070 | JGI IMG/M metagenome (GOLD analysis project Ga0194047, IMG submission 160070) | Anoxic zone freshwater microbial communities from boreal shield lake in IISD Experimental Lakes Area, Ontario, Canada - Jun2016-L221-5m | ecosystem: Environmental > Aquatic > Freshwater...
ATCCCACCAGACGCAGAAAATGGGCAGCCGCTCCTTCCCGCTCGCTCTTGTGTACTCCACGCAGTTTAAGGGTGAAAAGCACATTCTGTCGGGCGGTCATCCAGGGAAAGACGGCATAATCCTGAAAGATCATCGCAATATCATGCTTTGGATTGTCCCGGAACAGACTGTTGGCGATGGGAGAAAGAAAACGGTATTTTTTTCGATACTCCTCCATATCCTTTCGGGTAGCTGGGAGCGGCTCCAATACCAGCTTGTCGTCGATCCAGACCTGCCCATCACTGGGGGCCTGCAGGCCGGCCAGGATTTCCAGGAAGGTAGACTTGCCGCACCCACTCGGCCCCAGCAGCGATACAAACGAACCGCTTTCAATTCTGAGCGAGACCGAATTGAGAGCCGTAAATCCCTCTGCAGTGCGGTCGTCATTGATTACCGAAAAGAATTTGCTGATCCGTTTTGCCTCTATCATGCCATCACCTGCCGATACGCCAGACGGCCAGTTTCAACTCTATGTATTTCATCACCTCAATCAGAAACCAACCGATAAAACCGAGCAGAACCATGCAGACCACCATCCGGTCGATCTGGAAATACTCTTTAGCTTCCAGCAGCAGCCAGCCAAGTCCCGAACGCCCACCGTACATCTCCGCTATAACCAGCATGATCAATCCCAGCGCAATACCGATCTTGATCCCCATGATGACGGAACCAAGGGCGTGCCAGATATAGACTCGGGTGATCAGGGTAAACTCGCTGGCACCGAAGACCCGCGCAGATGCCAGATAACGAGGGTCAGTCTCCTTAATTCCCTGATACGTGTTGAACAGTATCGGGTAGAATACTCCCAGAAAGATCAGAAATATCTGCATCGGCAGACCGACTCCGAACAGGATGATGGTAATCGGAACCCAGGCCGGTGGCGGCACCGGAGCCAGAATCTGAAACAGTGGCAGGGCATGTTTGCGGATGAAGAGGTTCCATCCCATCAATACACCGATCGGAAAAGCGGTTACCAGTGCTAGCAGGAATCCGGCGCCGAAACGTATCGCACTTGAGGTGAGATGCTCGACCATATTGAGATCAACGACCATATCCCGAAAGGTAATGGCCACAGATGACGGCGGCGGCACAAGAGTTCTCGGCACGATCCCAAGACGCGGCAGCAGTTCCCAGAGAATCAACAGCGGAATCAGCACCGTCATGAACTCGCGGGAAAAAACACTGCCGAAGGAAGCGCGTACAAACACCTCCAGTTCGCGCACCAGCAAATTCCACCAGCGCAGACCGCGCCGTGAAGTGGCGCTGTCGCGGATTATCGAGTCAACAGACATCGCTGTTCTCCCAAAAGTTTAATCTGCTCCGGAGAAACAGTTGCAAAGCTGGCGGTGGGGTACTGTTCCAGAGCAGCGGCAGGGTAGCCAAGCTGAGCAGTGATGGCCTGACGGAGCTGAGACGGCGGCAGTTCACTCGCTGCATTCAGAGCTGTAATCAGCGGCTTGACTCGCTCGACCGACTGCTCCCTTACCAGCAGAAAGTATTCGGTCTGGGCTATGGATGGCGGACAGCAGTCGTCGGCCCCGGCTTTGATATCCCAGTTCTGATAGATGATCTTGTGCCCCTGAAGCTCAGCCAGTACGGCGTGAGCACCTTTGACCAGCGCTCCGTCAATGGCCTTGGCTTCCAGAGCCGGAAGCATGTCGGCAAAGGGCATGTAACTATATTTTAGAGACTTCGGATCCAGCCCATGCCGAGTGGCGTCCTTGTTGAACTGATGATTAAGAATACAGTCAGCCTCAAGAGCCGCTATCTTTTTACCGGCCAGATCGCTCAGCCGAACCTTAAGATCCTTACGCACGATCAAAGTGGCACCGTACGGAAACTGGATCGCCCCGGCCACCTTCAGCTTCTCGCCGCCGGGCGCTTTGATCAGTTTGAGAGCCTTTTCAGTCTCTACAAAACCGGCATCAATCTCACCGGATATCAGGGAGTAGCCGATGTCGCCGCTCGTGCCGAATTTGGTCAACGCCCACGATTTATCCTTAGCCTGAGCCACATAGAGCGGTCCGAGCAGAGGGTTTGGGCTGTAGCCGATTCGAGGCAACTTGATCTGAGTTGCAATAGTTTGCGACGGGTTGTGATCTTTGCAACCGTCCAATTGCAAGGACATTATCAGCAGAAGTACAACAAAGAAGATCTTGTTCATGTCCATCCTTACATCGAATATTCCTTGATAAAGCATTTGAAACACTGAGCAACGGAGCAACGGAGTAAAATCTGAGAAGAATATCTTTTAATAATCTCTCTTTAGAATCACCCGTTAGATGAAAACAGTTTATTGCGTGAGTTGTCGATTTCTCTGTTGCTCCGTTGCTCTGTGTTATTCCAAATCCAGATTGCTACTTACCCCAGGTAATGCCTTTGAACTCGGCGGCATACAACTTGGTGCCGGGATTTTCCTTGATGTTTTTAAGCGAAACCAGTTCGTTAGCCAAGGCATCCAGCCCCTTCTCCTGAATCACTGTGGTGAACTTGAGACGACCATTGCCATGCTTGATGGCTTCTTCGGGAGCACCGGTGTATTTTTTGGCAATTTCAACAACCTGCTTGCCGGCCGGGTCCTTGAGAATAATGGCATTGGCCTCCTTGATAGCTTCCACAAAACGCTTGAGTGCTTCCGGGTTCTCTTTCAGGTAACCGGTACGAGCGTTGATAGTGCGGCAAGGAACCTGGGAGGCTGCATCGCGCAGTACCACTTTATAACCTTTAAGTTCAGCAATGCTGACATGCGGCTCTTCCAGAATTGCGCCGTCCACTTTTCCTGCTTCCAGAGCAGCAATGGCGGGGCCTCCGGCAAGTTTTTCAAGAATATATTCCCCGCCGTTTTCACGAGCTTTCTTTTCGTAAGCAATAACAGCTTCACAGGTTGGGGAAATACCGGCGATGTGCTTCCCTTTCAAATCTTTCCAAGTATTAATTGGCGAGTCCTTCTTGACGAGCAGTACCGAAGTACAGGGTGTTTTTACCTGCGAGATGATTTTGAGCGGAGCGCCATTGGCGATAGCAGCAATGGCTACCGTCGGGCAGGACCAGAATACATCGGCCTGACCGGAGACAGCAGCATCACGGGCGGCGGAGAGTTCCTTTGCATCCACGATGGTGACATCCAGGTTGTGCTTCTTGAAAAGTCCCAATTCCTGCGCTACATACAGGTTCAGGTGGTGTGTGGTTTTGGCGTCAGATACGATGATCTTGGCCGGTACTGTTTCCTTGTTGGCGGTCGCCACTCCTGAAATGCCGATGGAAAGGGCTGCTACTGCGCCTAGTGCTACTGCTAACTTGATGGATTTTTTCATGCGGTGTTCCTCCTTTTTTTATTGCTGCTGTGGTATGAAAAACTAAAAAGAGGTCAAGGATGGAGAGCAAATCTGCTCTTTCCTTGACCTCCAGTTTTTCTGGTCAGTCATATCTTTTTTGAACTTGTGATTCCGGGATTTTTACCCGGAGTTATGCTTAATCTGTTTGCCAATCTATCAAAGAGAAATCGTGGTGTCAATATAAAAATTTATTGTCTATAGGTTTTATATTTAAGTTTCCATTACCGTATATAATCTATTCAGGCGGCAATATCATGAACAGCAGCTTCCGCCCACTTTTCCCAAATTGTGATCCCGCAGCAAACAGTAAATATACCAGGCGTTCGGAGTCAGCAATCCTCTGCATGATCGGTGAGGTAAATTTCATATTCCAGTCCAATCATATGCCGAGACCCTACTCACGGGCCGTGTACCACGTTTAAAAACGAGGGTACTTTCGAATTCAAGTTGCTGAAGATGGGGCAGATTTTTGCTCATACAAATTTCTCCTTAGCAACCAGGACTATTCGATCCAGCCACCGCCCAGAACCCGATCACCATCGTAAAGCACAGCGGCTTGACCCGGAGTGATGGCTGTCTGGGGATGGTCAAAGCAGACCCCGAATCGGTTGTCGGAAAACTGTGTGACAACACATGGGGTAGCGGTATGACGGTAACGTATTTTACAGCTGGCACGGAACTCAGATGTTTTCGGCTTGATGCTCCAGGTGGCGTTTCCGGCCGTCAGAGTCTGGTGATATAAATCTTCACGCCCTCCCACCACGACACGATTTAATCCTGTGTCAAGGGCAACAACATGCAGCGGATGCTTCCAGGCAATCCCGATCCCTTTACGTTGTCCTATGGTGAATTGGTGAGTACCAGAATGCTGCCCGACGACCGTGCCGTCCCTGGTGACAATTTCACCTGATTTGGAACTGACACCGTGAGTCTCAAGAAATTTCACGTAGTCATTATCAGGAATGAAACAGATCTCCTGGCTCTCATGTTTCTGGGCAACCGGGAGCATAAAGTCGGCGGCCAACTGCCGCACCTTGCTTTTTTCAAGCATCCCCACTGGAAAAACGACATGTTGCAACTGTTCTTGCCTCAGGGTGAAGAGAAAGTAGGACTGGTCTTTAGCTGGATCCAGGCCGGTCTTGAGGCAAAAACCACCGGAATCATGTTGCTCCACCCGAGCGTAATGCCCTGTCGCAAGCAGATCGGCCCCCAGTTCATGGGCCTTTTGTAACAGGAGATGGAACTTGATCAGGTCATTGCAGCGAATGCATGGATTAGGCGTTTTGCCGGAAGAATATTCTGATATGAAATAATCGATTACCAACGTTTTGAATTCAGCTCGCATATCGATGACTTCGAATGGGATACCCAACTTCTTAGCCACCCGGCCTGCGTCAAGCACATCGTCCAGCGAACAGCAGGTCTTTATTCTGCATCCTGGTTCCTTTGGTATCGGATCATACAGTTGTAGTGAAACCCCGGTTACATTATAGCCCTGCTCTTTCAGTAGTGCTGCACTGACTGAGGAATCGACACCGCCGCTCATGGCTATCACAATATGCTTGCTACTCATGTATGGTTTTTGCCAGGAATCATGCTAAACCGTATTGAAAGAAGCTGGGTAGCCGGAGTTGCCTCGTATTATATGGCGTGAAAACGCAATTGCAGGAAGTGGATTGAACATGGCGATCATACGGCTGCCCGGTTAATGCGGCAACCACACGCTCTTTGGAGGTCATGGTTTCCTTGAGTGCGCTCATTTCAGGCAGCCTTTCTGTCGTCCAGAATTCTGAAATCGGAAAAAATACCTCGATACGGTTTGTGTAAAATCTCTATCTCATCAACCCTCCCTTTTTTTGGCCCAAAAGCGCACCATGAAATCAGAGCATCTACGGCGTTTTCCTCTCCTTCAAGACACGCTTCAACAATGCCGTTATTCAGATTGCGCACCCATCCGCTCACACCCAAACAGGTTGCAATCCGTTTTGTCTGTTTGCGATATGATACTCCCTGTACAAAACCTTTGACCAGTATGTTTTTTCGTATCGGCATACGGTTCACCTCCAGTTCAGTTGTTCCGGTGGCCGGCAGCAATCGGCTCATGGTAGCGCGTGTAAACGTCCATCGCCTGCCGCATCATGTCGGATATGCTGAGCGCTTGACGGCATGCAATGTTCTGCAACTCATGTCTCTCGATGTCACTGACTCTCATGGAAATCACATTGTTACGAGGGGTGTCTTTATATTTGCCCATGATGTTTTCTCCTTTCTCCATTCGTTTTGCTAAAACTCGTACTGAATACTGATTACCGGCCCGTCGCTCAGGGCTGCCCGTGTTTTTGAGTCTGTATCACCGGCATGCGCATATGCTGCAATAAGTGTCAAATTTGGATTAACAAACCAACCTACGTGCGCATTGAAGTAATTGGCATTCTTAAATGTTTTGAACAGAGCTCCCTGTTTGAATTCAAAGCCGATGGCAATATTTGGCAGGGGCAGGATGTCAATATTTCCGAAGAAGGTCTGCTTGCGCTGCTCATTGAATCCGAGTATGCCGTTTACCTGTCCGCTGGTGGAAAGCACGCCAGCTGAAAGCAATACAGGTTTCGGCAACTCTGGAATTAGTTTGGTGGCAACCACATAGTAATCAAGTCCGTCTTGTGTAACCTTTGGGCCGGTTTTTAAAGAGGTGTTCTTGTAGATTGTTCCCACGGAAACAGCCGGAATGAATTTTGTTCCGAAACTGTTTTCTTCAAGCAATAAGACCTTGGCACCCACATTGTTTTTATGCGTGTTACGCCCAACAGCACCAACAGCAACTGATTCGTAGCCGTATGAAACTTCCAGACGGTTGCCGAATGTTTCGGCAATGCCGCCGGTAAACCAGTCAATGTCAGAGTCATTCAGATTGACATACCATACGCCGATTCTTGGCTTGCCGATGTCAACCGGCCCAATCTTCAAACCATCTTCACCCTTCTTGGGTGCCGTAACCGCCGGATACGCCAAGGGGTTAAAGGCCACCCCCCCGACACCTTCAAGATTGATAAACGGAACGCCGGCCTGGGCCGAACCTGTGAACATACCTACCGTCAACGCCAATGCAGCCATTACAATTGATACTTTCTTCATGATCCATCTCCTTTTCATTCTTTGGTATTTGGGATAATTCCCAATGTGTTTTGTAAAAAATGAGGCCGGCCCCTTTATTGGAAATACCGGCCTCCAGTTTCACTGGTCAGCCACCGTTGGCACCGCAATAGTCGCCCCGGTTCTGCCTTCATAATTTCGTTTCCAAATCTCTGTTTGGAACCGAAGAACAAAACTTCAATTATTTCCCGGTAATCAGGCTCTTCACTTTGTCAATAAACCCTTCGACTGGAGCTTTTTCTCCGACCTGAGCCAAGGCCTGATCCAGATCGGCGATGATATCGTCAACGTTTTCGATGCCGACAGACAGCCGGATAAAATCCGGCGTTACGCCTGTTGATACCTGCTCTTCCGGGGTTAATTGTGAATGAGTTGTAGATGCCGGATGGATAACCAAGGATTTTGCGTCGCCGATGTTGGCAAGCAGTGAATGCAGTTTAAGAGCGTTTATAAACTTCTTTCCATCCTCAATTGTGCCGTCTTTGATTCCAAAACCTACCAGAGCACCGAACAGTCCTTTGAGGTGATATTTTTTTGCAAGCTCATGAGAGGGGTTATCCGGCAGACCGGGATAATTCACCCAGCCAACCTTGGGGTGATTTTTAAGGAAGTAGGCGACCTTGAGAGCGTTAAAACTGTGGCGTTCCATGCGCAGATGAAGCGTTTCCAGCCCCTGCAGGAAGAGGAATGAATTGAACGGCGATACCGCCGGTCCCAGATCCCGTAGCAGCGAGACGCGAATTTTGATAATGTAAGCAATCTTACCCAGTGCCTCCCAGAAATTGATACCGTGGTAGGATGGATCAGGAGCAGCAATTTCAGGAAATTTGCCATTTCCCCAGTTGAAGGTACCGCCGTCAACTATAACTCCGCCTATGGAAGTGCCATGCCCGCCGATGAATTTGGTGGCAGAATGTACGACTATATCGGCGCCATGTTTGATCGGATTTACCAGATAGGGTGATGGCGTTGTGTTGTCGATGATCAAAGGGATATTGTTTTCATGGGCAATTGCAGCCACTTTTTCAATGTCCAATGTATCCAGCTTGGGATTACCGACCGACTCACCGTAAAGTAGTCTGGTCCTGGGTGTAATAGCTTTGCGGAAATTTTCCGGGTCGGATGGATCAACGAACTTCACCGTGATACCCAGTTGTGGAAGAGTGTAGTGAAACAGGTTATAGGTTCCGCCGTAGAGGCTGGTGGCTGAGACGATCTCATCCCCTGAGTGCGCTATGGTCAGAATCGCCAGTGAAATTGCTGACTGCCCCGACGCAACTCCCAACGCTCCCACACCCCCTTCAAGGGCTGCGACTCGCTGCTCGAATACATCGGTAGTCGGATTCATCAGACGGGTGTATATGTTGCCAAACTCCTGCAGGCCGAATAGCCTGGCGGCATGGTCGGCATCATTGAATACATATGACGTTGTCTGGTAGATGGGAACCGCTCGTGCGTTGGTGGTCGGATCCGGTTTTTGCCCCGCGTGCAGGGCCAGGGTTTCTGCTTTGTACGTAGTCGCTTCACTCATGATTGTTACCTCCGTTGGTTAATGTTACGCCGAAGCGCCATACTGTTTTAAAAGCCGTAGACATCGTTATCTCCTCCAATTCAGAAACATTCAGATTGACGCGCCATCAGTAACCAGACCATTTTCAAGTGCAAACAGACGGTCAGCCCATTCAAGTGCCCATTTGCTAAGTTTTTCCTGTGATAACGCTTTCGGCGGTTGCCTGACGGTCAACGAACGTGATTCATCAACGATATGGTTAGACAGACGTCTATAGAAGTACGCCTGGTTCGATAGTGGCGAAGCTTCGATAACTGTTTTCCCGTAGAGTTCGCATTGACGAACTATAAGCGAGCGAGGAATCTTTCCAAGTATGTGAGTGCCGGTACGCTTGGCAAAATCAGCAATGAAAGATTCTTCAAACGAGTTGGCAATTCCGTTTGGCAACAAGCCGCCGAAAGGTAGAAGCACATTATTGTCGGCAAGGCGCTTCACCTGCTCCATGATCGAGTTAACAGCCTTAAGTGAGTTGAAATCAGACGTAGTGACCGCAAAGATTCGATGCAAGTTGATCTTCTCACTTAAAGCTTTTATTACCCCGCAGGCATGATCACCGGATATGTCGTAAAGCACTAAGTCTGGGAACAACGCCGATATCAGGTCATGTTTCAACAGAAGATCAAGAGCCTGCGATGCATCTGTTGCACCCTGTTCGACTTCCGATCTGCCCAGCTCAATGCAGTAAATATCTTTGAAACCACGTCGTATGACGGAATCGAATGTTATGCTTCCGTTCTTCTCAAGCTGATTACATACGGTGGGAAGCGGGATGCCCCCGTTCAGGATGCTGCATGAGTCGCCTTTCGGGCCACAGCCGATCAGCAGGACTCTGAAACCAGCCTCAACAAGTGCAGCGCTTACATTAGAAGTCAGAGTCGAAGTGCCGACGCCCCCTTTACCGTACAACACGATATGTTCTGTCATGGTCGTGCTCCTGTTTTTCCTGCAAATAAAAAGGCCGGAGCGCACCCTGATGGGTATCGTCTCCGGCCTCCGGTCTTTCCGGTCAGCTCGGTTCATGTATGGAAATATTAAAAAAAATCAGTTACCGCAGAGGACGCCGAGGAACGCTGCGGAAAATTAAAAGGTTAAGCCCATAAAAAATTTAACCTTTTTGGAGACGAAAGTAATATCAATAACTACTTGTTTTCTCTGTGTTCCTCGGCGTCCTCTGCGGTGCAACTGCCGTTGATAGGTTAAATGCCGCTTCCGTCGATATGCCCCGCCCTGTTAAGGCGGATCTTCTCATTTTTATCTACCTGGATGACCCGACCATCCTGGACAACCAGAGTAATCGTCCCGAAGCGGATTGTTGTCAGCGCCTCTCGCACCAATCGTTCAAGGTCCCGGCTCCAGGTTTCAGGGGAGGGCTGTAACATCAGATACCTTCAAACAGTGCCGTGGAAAGATAGCGCTCGGCACCGTCAGGCAGAATTACCACAATAGTCTTGCCGGCAAACTCGTCAAGCTTGGCAAGTCTGACTGCGGCGGCTACTGCGGCTCCGCAGGAGATACCGACCAGCAGACCTTCTTCTCTGGCGAGGCGTTTGGCAAATTCAATTGCATCTTCACTTGAAACCTGTTCGACCCGGTCGACTATTGACAGATCGAGAGTATCGGGAATGAAACCTGCTCCGATTCCCTGAATTTTGTGCGGTGCAGGCTTGATCTCCTGACCGGCAAGTTTCTGGCTGATGACAGGACTTTCCTTCGGTTCGACCGCAACAGATATAATCTTCTTGCCTTTGGTATTTTTTATGTACCTGGAAATTCCCGTTATAGTTCCACCTGTGCCAACGCCGGACACTAATACATCTATCGCTCCGTCAGTGTCATTCCATATCTCCGGCCCGGTCGTTTTCTCATGAATTTCCGGGTTGGCCGGGTTTTTAAACTGCTGTGGCAGGAAATACTTTTCCGGTTCGGCGGCGGCGATCTCCTCAGCCCTGTTAATGGCACCCTTCATTCCTTCAGCGCCCGGGGTCAGGATCAGGTTGGCGCCAAGTGCCGCCAGAACCCTGCGCCGCTCGATGCTCATGGTTTCCGGCATGGTCAAGGTCAGTTTGTAGCCGCGTGCGGCGGCCACATAAGCTAAGGCGATACCGGTGTTGCCGGAAGTCGGCTCAATAATCTCGACTCCGGGCTTCAAAACGCCACGCTTTTCTGCATCCCAGATCAGGTTGGCACCGATGCGGCATTTGACTGAATAGGCCGGGTTGCGCCCTTCAACTTTGGCGAGGATGGTTGCTTTTGAACCC
>Ga0194047_10002571_pt1 | contig 10344 bp, 10 predicted proteins | sample JunL225m_MetaG_2_FD_160070 | JGI IMG/M metagenome (GOLD analysis project Ga0194047, IMG submission 160070) | Anoxic zone freshwater microbial communities from boreal shield lake in IISD Experimental Lakes Area, Ontario, Canada - Jun2016-L221-5m | ecosystem: Environmental > Aquatic > Freshwater...
GCCACCCATACCCGGCGCTGGAGCCGCTTCTGCGCATGGGCAAGGGCCGAACACGGCATCCGCGATGCCATGCATATTGATCAGGACGTCATCGAAGACTACGCCGCCACCCTGCAAGGGCAGGTCAATGAAGAAGCCCTTAGCGTCAGCTACGCCCAGAATCTGCTTTCGACCCTGAACACCGCCCTCGAAGCCATGCGACGAGACAAGCTGGTCAGGCTGAATTCACCTTCCGAATGGGTTGGGCTGCGCTCCCTGGTGAGAACCGATCCACCGGACGGCATGGACTGGGTGCAGGTCGACGCCCTGATCTTGCGTCTGCGCAAACTCGACTACCGACGAGCGGCGTCGGTCGTGCGACTGGCACGCAACTTTGGACTCCGTTTGCGTGAGGCCGTCCTGGCCGATCTTCATGAATGGCGCCGTCAGGCCAAGATGTTTGGCAGGATCGATGTCCGCGAGGGCACCAAGGGCGGTCGAGGCAGGGAGGTGGAACGCTGGGTAGCCGTCAGCGAAGACGGCATGCTGGCGATCGGTGAGGCCATGCATCTGAGCCAGTCGCTGGGCTGCGAGCGCAATCTTCTGTGCCCGGAAGATTCGTTCGACTCCCTGGTCAATAACGGCGAGATCAACCTAGCGCGCCGGCACCTTCATGAGTTCGGAATCAAGGGGTATCACGAACTGCGTGCCGCCTGGGCCTGCGAGCGCTATCTGCAGGAAACTGGCTGTCCGGCGCCGGTGATGCAGGGATGCCAAATAGCGGATCCCGCTGGGGATGCCGAAGCACGCCGGATCATTGCCAGGGAGCTGGGGCACGATCGCATTGACGTGGTGGCCGAATACATCGGGGCTCGGCCATGAGCATCGCCCTGTTGTTGAAGCGTGCGCTGCCGGGAGCGAAGGCAAGCATCAATGGGCATATCGATCGGGGCCAGCGGATTGCGGTGGCGATTCAGGAGCGATTCCAGATCAGCGAGCCACACCAGTGGCAGGTGAAACATATGCGCTGGGTGCTGGAGCGATGGGCCGAACCGTTGTCTTCCAGCACTCACTACGATTATTGGCGAACGGCACGGGCCCTGGCATCGGTGCTTGGGCGGTGGCCGGATTGGGAGCCCCATTTGCGCGGGCCATGGTGCCGACGGGGCGTGGGTGGGCGGCCGGCGAAAATTGGTCGAGGCAAAAGGCAACAGACCAAACTGGAATTGTGATCAGAGTCACTGGCAGTGTCGGGTGGCAGTGTCGCGGCGCGGCAGGAGCGGTTGCGACATTCGGACGCCATCAAGATTCTCGGGCAGTTTTTCGGTCACGGTCACAATCGATCACCAGAATATCAACCAACTCCGGAAGTGCCTGCTATCCTGCACCTGCCAAGTGGGTGCATCCGTGTGACCGGCGGCTTTAGGGCTGCGTGCCAAGCCCTTCCATGATCGCTGGTAGCGAAATTGGAGGCCTTGGACGGTGGTCGGCAACCGGCCAGAACCGGTCACCGGAGTTTCTCCTTCATACCGGACGTTCGATCGGGATGGTTTTTCCTAAGCCGACAGTGAATCTGTCTGGGTTCAATTCCCCGCCCCTTGGGGCGCTCACTTTTGCAGTTGTCCTTGGCGTTTATACCTCGTGGCTTGCCGCGAGGTTCTTCATTCGGGGCCACCGATTTCTTCTAATTTTTTTCGAGACTGACGCGGGAGCACTCATTCACGGCGGCCTCCGAATTCACTCTCGAGTTCTACCGAAGCTCAACTTCCAACTGGGAAAGTGGCAGGCCAAAGGCACCGGTCCAACATTCTCCCGGCTTAACCGGCCAGGCGTCTGTCCAAGTTCCGGTGGTGACAACATCGCCTTGCACCAGATCAGGAGCCTTCGGACATTGGCGAAGCTCCGCGAGGAAGTGGTGTAAGGCTTGAATCGGGCTGTCCAGCACGTTGGCCCCGCAGCCTTTGTCGATGATCTGATCACCCTTCATCAGGGTGACCTGAGTTGCGGCCAGAAGGCTGTTGAGTTCATTGGCACTGGTTGCTATGGTGTCCATCGGAACCCTGCGACCGACCAACAGATGAGCATGCAGACCACCGTCCGCCACGGAATCGGATGCCTTGAACTTCCAGTCCGGCAAATGAGACTGAACGATCTCGAAGCCAGGTGCGACCCACTCAATGGCATTGAACAGATCATCAAGCGATGCATCGGGTGCAGGTGTTGATTTCATGCCAAATACTGTCTCTGGTTCGATGCGTGGTTGGCAGCTGCTCCCGAGTGAAATCTTGCCGCGCCCCTCACAGAATGACAGGGTAGTGTCGTATACCGCACCCCAGATGGGCGCATAGACGTTGTAGCGCGACCAGATATTGCGGTTGGTGAAGCCAATCTTGAAACCGCGGGGGATCTCGCCACGTGCGATGCGAAGATCTCGAACTGCCAACGAACTCTGGTACGCAGAGGACAGGCCAAAATCTGCCGCGTTGCTTGAAGGTTCAACCCAGAACTGACCGTTGTCGTAGTGGGCGAGGATGGTCTGTGGGTTCATTGGTAGGGTACGTTGGCCGTCAGCTTTCGCTCAGGAAGTGGACAAACACTGCTGCAGGCCCTGGACGAATAGATCCTGTGGCAAGTTCCTGCCGATAAATACCATCACGCTATCGCGGTTGTCCTTTGGCCCCCAAGGTTTGCCCGTTTCTCCGCCCATGAGCATATGCACTCCCTGGAACACGACCCTGTGCTCATTGCCAGCCAGCCACAGCACACCCTTGTAGCGCAACAGATCGGGGCCGTATTCCTGAATCATGCCCGCGAAGAACTCCTCCAGTTTTGCTCCATCGAAAGGCTCGTCGGCACGAAATACAAAGGATCGGACAGCGTCGGCGTGTTTGTGCTTAGATTCTTTCAGGAAGCCGGGCTCGATCTCCAGAATGGCATCCAGATTAAATCCACGAATATCGAGGATGTCCTCTAGCGGCGTGCTGCCGAAATGTACCGGCTTGATTGGTGCGCGGGGATTCATTTTGACTAGCCGCTCAGTGAGGCTCCCCCGCGCTTCCGTGCTGACCAGATCCGTCTTGGATAGGAGGATACGGTCGGCAAACCCCACCTGCTCCTGCGCTTCGCGAAAATCATCCAACTGCTTGTCGGCGTGCTTTGCGTCCACCAGAGTGACAATGGAATCGAGGAGATAGTAGTCGCCAATGTCCTCCGCCATGAAAAATGTCTGCGCCACCGGTCCGGGGTCAGCCATGCCGGTGGTCTCGATAATGATGCGCTCAAAGTCGAGTTGCTTGGCTTCGCGCTTCTCCTGCAGTTCGCCCAGGATGCGTACCATGTCGCCGCGCACGGTGCAGCAAATGCAGCCGTTGTTCATCTCGATGATCTGCTCGTCCGCATCTTGTGCCAGCAACTCGGCATCAATGCCCGCGTCGCCGAACTCGTTTTGGATGACTGCGATCCGGTGGCCGTGCTGCTCCTTGAGTATGCGATTCAGGAGCGTGGTCTTGCCGCTTCCCAAAAAGCCAGTGAGAATGGTTACCGGTACAAGTTCCTGTGGTTCCATATCTGGCCTGGGTGATCTTTAGCGCATTTCGAATTGACAACCTTCACCTGGGTGGCCTGTTCGGGTGGCCAAAGTCATGCCCCGAACGTAAACCGCGTTCCGGTCGAACTGAGCAACACCCGCCCCGGCATTTCCTGCTTCGCCACCTCGTAGAACGGGGTGCCTGTACAGTGCATCGGAATCAGGTAGTCGGGGTTGATTTCCTTCAGTGCAGCGACTGTACTGCGGACATAGTCCAGCGGCATCGGCATCAGGTGGAAGCCACCGAGAATCGCGTGTACTTTGCTGATGCCCGATACCTTGATGGCGCCGCGCACGGAGTTAACGATGCCGCGGTGCCCGCAGGACGTCATGATCACCAGCCCCTTGCCTTTGATGTTGAAGCAGGTGGCTTGTTCGTGCTGAAAGTCGTCCGGTACGATGGTCAAGTTTCGCTTCTCAGGAGGCAGGCCATCAGGTGCGCAGCCGATACCGTCTTGCTGAATCCCGATTTTCATGCGAGATGGTTGCGCCGGCTTCTCGAAAGACACCTGTGGGAGAAAGCCGGTGGTGAAACCGTGGTCGGCGAGTAGCGACGGCCGCTCGGCGAACAGCACTTGGAGTCCAGCATCCGCAATCGCCTTGCGGTCCAGCGCGCCGAAGTTGGTGGGCGTATTGGCCGGGCCGGTTTCGCGGCTGCAGAAGCACTCCTCGCCACCCAGATATAACGGCAGTCCTGGTTTCAGTCTCTTCTTGTGTGCTGCGAGAAATCCCACCATGCCACCGAAGTGATCGTAATGGCCGTGGGAGAGCAGCAGGGCGTCGAGCTTCGCCATATCGATGCCGAGCAGGTCGAGGTTATTGTTGAGCGTGTTACCGGTGAAACCGAAATCGATGAGCGTCTGCCGCGTCTCGACCCCTCGCGCCGATTCCAGATGTAGCGATAGGCCCCATTCGCTCTGTAGCGAGCGCGGTTGGTCGGATGAGGGCGGACGCCCGAATCGTTGTACCGTCACTTCCCCAAAACTGCCGGACGATTCGAACAAGTGGAGATACGAGTCGGTCACGACGCGCACCGACAGGCGGTCCACTTCGGGCATTGTGCTTGGGAGCGCCTGAGCTGATGCGACGCGGATGTTTGAAAACACGCCACCGGCTAGGCCGAGGCCGCCGATGCCCATCGCTGTCAGTAGCTTGCGTCGCGCTGGGCTGCCTAGGTAGTCGCTCATCATCATCTCCTCTGGAAAACGCAAGACAAATAGTGTGCTACGTCCCACGGCCTTCTATACATACGCCGGTTGCGCGCACATGGAGTTAATGCCTTGTCTGATTCTTCTTGGTATTGATGAGTTTCACAGCCGTTCCGAAAAGCCATGAAAGTCGTGCGAATACACGGTCATGCTAGCCCTTCCCTTTCAGGATAACAATCCATACGAAAGACATAGAACATTGGACTGGCCTTTGCTCGACCCCGGGTAGATCTCGGAGAATGACGCTTGAATGGCAGCAACAACACTTTGTCATATGTGTTTTCGGACGAGATCGATGATCGGTTGAATGTCTTGTGCAACTTGCGCCTCGATTAGACGGGGTCCCTTGCTGGTCAGCGCCATTTCGAACTGCTGGTGAAATTCCGCCGCGGACGTTACGCGGCACGCCGGCACGCCCTGTCCCTCTGCGATCTGGACCCAGTCGAGCGTCGGATTGCTGAGCCTCATCATCGAATGCATTTTTTCGTTGGGATCGCCATCGCGCACCCGTGCCAATTCAATATTCAGGATTCCGTATTCGTCATTCTTGAGCAGGACTACAACGACATCGGCTTTCTCCCTCGCCATCGACCAGAGCGCTTGGTTGGTCATCATCGCGCTTCCATCGCCCTCGAGGACGACTGTCTTGCGGTTAGGACATGCGATTGAAGCACCCAGCGCCAACGGGAGTCCGCCGCCGATGGCAACCCCGCACAATCCATACAGATAATCGTGCGGTCGTGCGCCTTGCGTACGCTCAAACAATGTGCTTGCCATCGTGATCGATTCGTCCACGAGAATTGCATTCTCTGGCAACAACACGCAGAGACTCTGACCGATGGCTTCGGCGGTCAGCGCCCCCGCAGGTGGAGCACTTCTTGTTCGTGACTGACGAACTGCTGGCACGGACGATCCGCCGACTGCATTCGCAAGATCGTTCAGCGCAGACAGCATGTCGTGATCAACAGTTGCCAGCGTGGTCACTTCGCAGCCCTTGGGGGTTTTGACGCCGGGCATGTCTTTATAGGCATAGGTCACAGCTGGGACAAGCGCGCCGACGAGAATGAGTTGTTCATAAGGCGCCATGAATTTCAGTGCCGCCTCAGCGAAATACGGGATTCGCTGCACCGGAACCCGGCCCTCGCCCCGGGCGAGGCGCGACGGGAAACCGTCCACCAATATATCGGCCCCTGTTTTTGCTGCAATTTGCCCCGCCAGTTCCAGTCCCTCGCTATACAGGACGTGGCTGCCCAGCAGGATGCCTGACCTCTTGCCATTCAGCAGCAGGGCGGCAACTTCCTGAATGGTCTCCGGCGCGGCTTTCAGCGCTGTTATCGGCTCGGCACGTGCTGGCGGGGCAACCGCCGGTTCGGCGCTGTAGTTGCTGGGCGCGACTATTGTGCAAATTTTCCCGGCGCCCATTTGGGCGTAGCGTGATGCCTCAGCGCCGAGTACGGCTAGGTTGCTTGCCGAGCGGGCTTCCTGCGTCCAATGCGAGACGACGCGTGCCAAATCTACGATTTTGCCGTTGATTAGCTCATGCTCGGGATAATTGCTCTGATGGTAGGTCGCGTTGGCACCCACTACGTTGATCATCGGGACGTTTGCGCGGCCCGCGTTGTGGATATTCGCGATGCCATTCGCGAAACCACTGCCCGCATGCAGCAGCGTCAGCGCCGGCTTACCTGTCATGCGTGCATACCCATCGGCAGCGCCCGTCACTGTGTTCTCCTGCAGGCAGAGAATTGTGCGCACGTCGTTAGTCCGTCCCACTTCGAAGACGAACTGCATCTCGGAGGTACCGGGATTGGCGAAACAGGTATCCAGTCCGGCTTCTGCGAAGGCTTTAAACAAGGCTTGTGCACCATTCATGGGGGCCTTGGGCTGACTCAGGACTTCCTGGGTGGCGACGCCTGATGCCCGGTCTTCCGGGATTCGGTGCATGGCTAGGGTGGTCATCGTTTCTCTCCTTTTCTGCGTGAATGTGCGTACCTACGCAATCTAAGCCAATCCGCTTCGCAATGGATTGCGAAGTGTTGCCGATTGGTGGCAGAATACGCAATCCAGTTGCGCAGAGGAACCGGTGCTATGAAGCCTTACGAGCTTGATGCTGCGGACCGTCGCATTCTTCGTGAACTGCAAAACGATGGGGCGTTACGAAACGATATTCTGTCGGAGCGTATCGCCTTGACCCCGGCGCCGACGCTCAGGCGGGTGCGCGCCCTGGAGGCAGCCGGCGTCATCAAACGCTACGCCGCGTTGCTCGATCCTGAACGCGTCGGACTCGCAGTCCGGGTAAAGGTAGACGTGCGACTTGCCTCTCAGACACGCAGCGAGATTGACGCGTTTTCCAAGGCAGTTTCGGCCATGCCCGAAGTCGTAGAGTGCATGGTCCTATTCGGCGAATGGGACTTTCTCTTGACCGTCGTAGCTCGGGACGTGGATGATTATCAGCGTTTCGTGTTCGACAAATTATCCAAAACACCAGGCATCGCGACCTATCGATCGACACTCATTCTGCGCATGGTCAAGCACACCACGGTGCTGCCGGTGTAATGTTCTGCCCGCTCACTCATTCAAGGGATAAGAAGATCTCTTCCGTGTCGGTTCGCGTTTGATCCCTGCTCGTCGGCCTGGTCGTTGCGTTGTCAGCGCCGCGCCTTATCTCGCCGTTCAGGGTAGTGCCTCCATTCCCCTGAGGCGACGCTTGTCATGAAATGGAATAAAGCGCCTAATCCATCTAGCCGACAAACGTCGGGAAAAAAACAGAAAGCCGTGCGGCATTCACGCCCAACAATTGGGGGGGGGCAATTATGCACAAGCAAGTGATCGTAAATGGCGTCAGCCTCACGTACTTGGAGCAGGGGCAAGGCGTGCCGGTGGTCTTTGTTCACGGTGCAGTAGGGGACTCCCGGGCGTGGCAGTTTCAAGGTATTGAGGCTGCAGAGCCTTACCGCTACATTGCTCTGAATCAACGTTACTTTGGTGCGGCCCCGTGGTCAGACACTGGTGCGAAATTTTCTGCGGCGACTCACGTCGATGATCTCGCCGCGTTTATCCGTGGGCTCGGATCGGGACCGGTGAACCTCGTCGGCTGGTCTTACGGCGGTGCTGTCTCACTTATATTGGCGGTAAAACATCCGGAGCTGATCAGCAGTGCGTTCCTGTTTGAGCCTGCGCTTGGTAGCGTGGTGACTGACCCGGCTGATGCGGAGATCCTGGCCCAGGATCGAAAAGATATGTTCGCTCAATGTGCCGTAGCTGTAAAAGCGGGCGACTATGCGACAGCAGTTCGGCTCTTGGTCGACGGCGTGACTGCGGTCCCCGGAACCTTTGATGCATTTGCCCCAGAGATGCGAACGGTGCTGATTGAGAATGCGCGCGTACTTCCGCTAATGTTCGCAGCGCCCCCGCCGCCCTTGGGCACCTGCGCTCAACTGGCGCAAATCAAAGTGCCTGTAGCCATCGCGCTGGGGGACCTTACTAGACCTTTCTATCGGGTCATCGCCGAGGCGGCCAGCCGCTGCATACCAGGATCGCTTCTCATCAAGATTCCCCAGGCACGGCACCTGTGGCCTACCCAAGACCCGTCCGCATTTAATGAAGTGCTTCTTGGCTTCCTGCGAAGTAATTGACTTACGTGGCCTGACAAGGGGTTCATCGCGTCGGACTGTTCGTTTTTTAGCGCGAAGGGGTCTAGTGACCGAAGGTGGATGGGAAGCTGCTATTCCAAACTGGTGCCTATCCGCCACTGAAAGCTCGATCCTCCGAACCAGCCATTGCCGTACCGCAGCTTCCGGCCAGAAGCCGACCTAGCCGTCGCTCTTCCAATTCTCAGGTTCGTTTGCCGTGTTTTCTCGGAACCGGACATGGAATCTGCGCCGTCACGTCTTATCCCCTGACCGGGCCCTACAGGCACCCTGCCGTCACATTGCTGTAACGGGCGGATGTTAGTTTCATACGTTCGATCGCGGTAATGTGTCATGGAAAATCGGAAGTCGGAAAGGGTTCAGTTTTTTCAGTTGGGAGCCGGTAGCAACATCCATCCCGTGTGGGTGTTCCGCCAGACGAACCCCGACGCGGTGCTAGGCTTGTTGCTCGATATTGGGGCCGATGGCGCCAAGATCCTCACTGATAAGGCACATGATCTTGCAGGTCAAGCCTATCGGCTGATGATCCACGGGGGGAACGTTCCTAACGAACCGACGCTGACGATTAATGGCCGGTGTCGTTGGTCGCAAAACCAAGGCACGCTGTACATCAATAATGGATTGATTTTCGACGAAACGATAACGGGCGACGAGCTACTCGAACTAGAGCGTCAGAAACGCGAATTTGGTTGGCTCCGCTGTGAACTGCTGCCCCTTACGAACCATCCTGAATTGCAGCGCCACGCGGTCTAAGCGCTGCCAAGATTCCAATCAACAGCTCCGGGGCAGGAGCGGGCCGTAGCTTAACTCCTTGCCCCGTCCTTTTTGCCGTGCTTGTCTGCACGATCCACGACTTCGGCCCATTGCTTACGCCAATGCTGCAGATCTTCGTCCTCAATCTGAAGTTGCAGGGCAACGGCTTCCAGCGATTGAATTTCGGAATACTCCAGTCGGTGGGCCAACTTTCTGCGCATTCTGGCCAACAGGCGCTCCGCCTCTTGCCTGCTAAATGACATCGCTTTTTCAATGTACTCAGGTGAAGCAGTTTTCAATTTCATTGCGTCGCGCCCTTCCCGTGATAAATAGACCGCAAGTCTACAAGCTATGCTAAGTCATAGAAAGGGCATTGCTTGAAGCGGCAATTGGCAAGGTCTTACCCTTGGCGCTTCGCTGCTACACAACGGACGCCGACCAACGCTGCATCCGGCCAGAAGCGGCCGTTGTGAAAGCGTCCCTGAAGCTGCCATACAAGATGCTAGTGTTCCATCAAAAAGGGCGACTATGCATGCTCAGTCCGGAAGGCGATTGGGAAATGAGATTTCCAGCACCACGCAGCCGCCCTCTGTCCTGAACGGACCATGCAATTCCCCTGGTGGCCTGCTTGCATAGTCACCGGCTTCAAGCCATCTGCCAAACGCGGTATCGTAGAGCCGACCGCTAACGATCAAAACTTCTTCTGGGTACTTGTGGGTCTTGCCTCCAAAAGGAGTCGTATCGGCGCCAGGCAGAAAACGTGTCAGGCGGGTGTATTCGCCTGTGACCTCGTCGATGCTGAGCGTCACCTCTTCGGCCATATCCTCTAGCCCGTTTACTGGCGTCCACTTCGAGTGATTGTCTGAGGAAAGAGTGTTCCAATACGTGGCGGTGGTTTTAGGCATGAATAACCTTGTTCTTTCGAGACGGGGGACGTAGATTTTGGATGCAGCAAGTGTAGTTCAAATGAGTATATGCGACTGCCTCGCTGCTGTCAGTCGAGGCCAACTACAATGGACGTTTCTAGGCTGTCTGCTTTCTGATGGAGGCGATTTCCGGTTTGGGCACGTCACTGCCGGTGGCGAGTGGCAGCTACCGAGTAGCGAAAATTCGATGGCCGCTTTCCGGCGGCGATTTCGGGAAGTCGAATGAGTAAGTCCGGCCATTA
>Ga0194047_10002572_pt1 | contig 10339 bp, 10 predicted proteins | sample JunL225m_MetaG_2_FD_160070 | JGI IMG/M metagenome (GOLD analysis project Ga0194047, IMG submission 160070) | Anoxic zone freshwater microbial communities from boreal shield lake in IISD Experimental Lakes Area, Ontario, Canada - Jun2016-L221-5m | ecosystem: Environmental > Aquatic > Freshwater...
GCGTACCACATTGTTACGTCAGCAGTTGCACCGCCACCTGGGTGATAGAATTGGTACTCAGCAGTAAATGAATACGTACCGGCGTATGAGAACTGAATAGTGTTTGTGTTAGGGCGTGTGATACCACTGGCTACGTCTGTGGTGTTAATAGTAACAACGTTGGCTGTAGTTGTTCCACCACTGCTCTGAGTTGTTGTGTCGTAGAAGTTACCGTAGTAACCTAGTGCTCCACCGGCTCCAGTAATACCCTGGTAGCCTTGATAGCCCTGATTACCTTGTACGCCTTGGTAACCCTGGTTCCCTTGATTGCCCTGGAATCCTTGTACGCCTTGATTGCCTTGATTGCCCTGAAAGCCTTGATTACCTTGGTACCCTTGAACTCCCTGTGTCCCTTGGTAACCTTGATTGCCTTGCGTCCCTTGGTAGCCTTGTGAGCCTTGCACGCCTTGAAAGCCCTGCGTGCCCTGTACGCCCTGCGTGCCCTGGAATCCTTGATTGCCTTGGAAACCTTGCGTTCCCTGAGAACCTGTGGCTCCGGTTACACCTTGTACGCCTTGAGCACCAGTGGCCCCAGTTGAGCCCTGATACCCTTGGTAACCTTGTGTGCCTTGGAATCCCTGTGCTCCAACAGAGGCAAGAATAATAAAGTAGGTAGTGTTAGTTGGAAGTGTTCCAGCAGTTGCACCAGTTAGGAAGCAGAGGTATGTACTTCCTTGGTATGTAAAAATGTCACGCTGTACGTATGTAGTTCCAGCACTCCATGCACCTTTAAATACTGGGGCTGCGGCTTGTGTACCTTGGTATCCCTGGTAACCCTGATACCCTTGGTTCCCTTGTGGTCCAGTAAAACCTTGGTTACCTTGTATCCCTTGAGGAATAGTAAAGTTAAGAATTGCGGCACCTGGTGTACCAGTGTTGCTAATAGATACACCCGTACCCGCTGCACCTGTGGCAACAGAGCCAACGCTTAGAGAGCCCTGGTTACCCTGGAACCCTTGGTATCCCTGGTATCCACGGTCACCCTTGGACTGAGTTAGTGAGTCGTCAAATGTCCAGTAGTACTTAGCGTTAGTAGAACCGACTGGGTAGGTAACGCAGATGTAGTAGTCAACGAGGTCGTTAACGACGAGTTCCCATTGTCCAGGTCCACCGAACTGTGTGCCCGACATAACGGGGCCGAAGAAGTCGGTGTTAAGAGTAGCGGCAGGAGGTGCCTGACCTGCGATAGGTGGCGTAGTAAATAGCGATGCTTTGTAGGCGTAGACAGCCGCATCGTTTAGGAATCCAGAAGGACCAGCAACTACACCAGATAAAGTGGCCATTAGATTACTGCTTCTCCTCGGTTAATTGCGCCCTGTGTTTCGTCAAGTCGTTTGCCTAACTTGCTGTCACCCTTTAGCGTGCTTCCTGTTTCTACTTCCCACTTCGATACTGCACGGGATTCGAGTGCCGCAGCACCCTTAACCGTCTTGGGCTGTAGCCCGTCCTTGCGTAGACGCTTGTAGGCTGCCACGTCGTTGTGCATAGCCTTAGTGTCCATGTTGATTACACCAGCGTTAGAGCGTGTAGGCATAGCAGATGGTGACATGCTGACTGAAGCAGCCTTGCAACCAAAGCAGTTCTCTGGGTGTAGCCCCATGTTGTGTGGTGTTGCGGTCATGATATAAGTGCTCCGTATCCAGCAGCGGTTAATGCAGCGACCTCAGCGGCCGTTACGTATTCTTTGCCTTCATACACTTTAGTAATGTAAGGGTTCTGTGAAACAGATATGTGCGTTAAAACTGGTGGGATTACTTCGTAGTCTGTGTACCAAGAAGTAACGTAAGGAGCCGATGGGTCATACGGGTTGTATGGGTACGGAATGTTTGTGTTTGAGTTCTCAGCCGTAGCAGTGTCTTGAACAAACGTTCCATCTGATAGCGCAAAGACGTTAACGTACCTAGCCCTGTTGTGGTAGTAACGAAATAGCCTGTTTGCTAACCCCCGTGAATCCGGAAGAATCGCAGGATTGTCATAGACCTTGGGTGGCGTAAAGTATGCCACTTAGGTACTACTTCTTGCGTCCGTTAGCCCCGATGCGGATTGCCTCAATAGCGTCACCCATACGAGCACCACCAGTTGTCTGATACTCAGCAGCCTCAGTGGTTGCTTCTCCGACTGGCATGTTCACACGGTCATTACCCATAAGGCTCTGCTCAAGCAAAGTAGAGGGACGCATGTCAACAACAAATCCAGCCTTCTTGGCATCTACGCCGTAAGCACTGTCATCTAAACGACTTGGCATTATAGTTCTCCGTATGTCTTAAAGCCCTCAACAGGAGGAGCGTCTGTTGCTGGAGCATGCTCCAACTTGATAATGTCTTTTAGAACAACGGCTTCCTTAACGCCACGAGCAGTGTTGCGCTCCATGCCACGGTTAGGCTGACCATTTAGGCCAGTGCCAGTAGTGGTTGTAGGGTCCATAGTTCCACGGAATAATTCCATGTTTACTGTTGGGAATGCTGAACGTGATTCCATTATGTCCACCTTGGGTCTGTCATGGTGCAATTACCGCAGCAGCATGGGTCTGATGTTTCGCCTTTAATTGCTTTGGCGTCGTTTGCTTTTGCACGAGCAACTCGGTTTGGAAGTGGTGTACCTGCTTGATTAGCAGATTCAAGTCCCATTGTAAGTCCGTGCCCTGTAGGAATGGTCATTCCGTTATCCTTCGTTAGTTTCGTATTGGTGTTGAATAGAAACGGCTATGCCGAGTTTGTCGGTCAGACGACCACAGACAAGACATTGAATCTCATCTGCAGTCGCCTGCACGTCACGACTATTGCATACTGCGCAAGCACGTGGCCACGACATAACCGTATCTACCTAACTACTGACTTAAGCCAGTGGTGAGCCGGACTCACCGAGGTCAATTGCTGGCTCGTAAGTCGTTCCAGTCCCTACTGTTGTAGAGATGTCTCCACCAAGGAGCGATGACGACTCGATGCGAATGATTGAAGCCTGACGGAAGATTCCGTAAGCACCCAACCAGTACCAACCAAGTGGTACGAAACGACGGAGACGGTCAGTGATTGGTCCTGGTACAACGTGTGGGAAGGCACCATTGCCATCTAGCGTTGAGTACGTCTTAGCAAGAGCCTGACGACCAAGAATCATTGTTCCGTAAACGTTAGTGCTTGAAGCACCGGCACCCTGGAATACAGGAGCACGAGGTGTTTCAATCCAACGGACACCTTCGTAAGCACCAAGTTCACCAGTCCAGATTTCGCCTGGCTGTGCGTATACGTGTGGTGCACGCCATCCCTGTACGTTGCTGCCAGAGATAGATTCTCCCTGAAGGTCAGCCACGAGGTCTGGGTGGATGTATCCGACGTACATTCCTCCGAATGTTGGAACGTTCTGTGAACGGAGACGGGCACGAGCAACACGAATGTCAAGTGATGACAGTGTTGAACTTGCTGTTACTCCAGCACGTGTTGTAATTGCAGACTGTAGAGTTGTTGCTCCGAGTCCCGATGCGTACTGTACGTTTGTTCCCTGGTCAAGTGCTGCACGTGCAATTGTGTCAATTGAAACACCAGCGTTGTATCCAACTACGTTGGCTACGATTGGGTCAATGTCTACGTATGATGTGCCACGCAACTTGGCAGTGGTGAGTACAGCGTTACCGTATTCTGCAAGTGTCAAGGTTACCTGTGAGTCTGAAAGAGCGACAGTCGAAACGTCGGTTGTTTCAGTCAAAGCGGCAGCCTGAATTGGCAGGTCGTTAACAATTGTAAATGCTACAGATGCACCTGGCATACTCTGGTGAGTAGGCTGGATGTCTGCTGCAGCGTCAAAGTACAACTCAGGACGTAGGGCGAAGTACGCCATACGGTCATAAGCGGCCTTTGAAAAGTCTAGGGCACTGGACCCTGTAAATGCGTCAGCCATTTTGGTTGACTCCTTTTCTTTAGTGGTTTAAGTTTTTAGGCTTAGAACGCACCACGAGAGGAATAGACACCCAGTTTCTTACCTGAGTCTCCTTCAACGATTCGCATGACTTCTTCAGGAGTAGACGCTGAGGCAAGTGCTTCCAGGTACATCTGCTGGGGGTCTGGCATCGCACCAGAGTTTCCAATAGTTGCACCCTGCGCCCTGCGGAGAGCATCGAGTTCTGAGTCATTTGATGATACGTCTTCTGTTTCAGATTTAAGGATTCCGTATTCTTGAGCCGCTGCACGAATTGCTTCTTGCGAAGTTTCTCCGTCATACGCCTTTCGGAATAATGAACCTACACCTGAATCTGGAATCCCTGCCTTTGAAAACTGGACTTCACGCTTCTGCGTTTCTAGTTCAGCCTTAAGACCGTCTAATTCCTTGCGAGCCTTCTCTGCCTCACGCAACTGCTTCCGAATGTTCGGGTCTAGCGGCTGACGCTCAACAACTTCTTGCTCATCTTCTTCGTATTCATCAAAATCGGTCATACTAATCGCTCCTTGCGGGTACGCACTTTACCAGAGGTTAATAAAGCGGATAATTTTCAGCACTGTAATACGCACCTGGGTCATGCCCTCCCAAGCGGGGTTGATAGTTAGCACGCCTGCGGCCACACAGGGCCAACTACCTACGTCCATTGTATCATTAATGGCTTTAATGTTACGTCTTTGCGGAACCTAATCCTGTAACTCCCTTGGCAGTTTCAGCAAAACCACCACCCTTTTCGAATGGGGCGGTCCTTGCCTGGGCTGCACGTTGGACTTCCTGCTGGGCTGCTACCTGTCCGGTACCACCGAATCCAGCAATCTGTGAACCAATAAGGGTTGTAGCGTCAACGGTAGGTTGGGCCGCTCCAGGGGTAGAAGTCATAAGTGCCTGTCCACGCTGGGCTGTCTCAACGGCTGCATTAGCCTGACCAATAGAGTATTGACCTGCAGTAGCCACATTGGACTTACTGCCCATTGCCAGTTCATTAGCCATGTCCTTAGTAAAGCCCTGGACACCTTGACCCTTGGCATAAAGTTCTTGAGCGTTTAGGTCATCCTGAATCTTGGTGTACGAGTTCCTAGGGTCTAGGAAGGCTAGCGCAATGTGCCCTGGGTTTACCCCGTATTGCTGGGATAGGGCGTTACGTACTGACTGAGGGGCTGCGTTAGCGGCCTCGTATGCCAATGCTGCACGCTGACCCAATTGAGTTGGGCTGACGTGACTCATAATCATGTTAGTAATTTCTTCATTACTAATAGTGTTAGCAGGCATACCATAGTTTCTTAGAACTTCTTTGTACTGAGAAACCAACTGGTCATACTGGGCTGGGCTTTGTACGGCAATACCTGTACCAGTCTTTTGTGCCTGGATAAGTGCTGGGTACGCTGCCTGAAACAATGCCGCCGTGGTAGCCAACGGGTTCTTAGGGTCCTTCTTAGGGTCAACGTTGTAAAGCGCAGCAATAATAGCCTTACCGTTAGGGTCACGGTTAATGGCATTAGTAAGTTCTTGCTGAACTTTTGGCGTGTTAAGTTGAGGCCACATTTGTAGGAATGAATCTACATAGTTACTGGCTGCCTGCTCACGGCTAAATGTCGTGTAAGCATCAGGGGCATTAGGCAATACACCCTTACCCCCACCAGTACCAGTTGACCATACAAAAAAACTTTTGTTACCTGAAGTACCGCCACTAGCAACATAAGCATCTGCTGGTGGAACTACAGACAGGTTGCCTACGCTTGTGTCAGATGAAAGGTGTTTAGCGTATATTTTAAAACCTTTGTCAAAAGCAGTAGCAAGGGCAGCGGCATCATTAAGGTCAACTAGACCTGTGTACTTAAATCTAGTTATTAAAGAACTTACCTTAAGTGCTGCCGCAGGAGGAAGTTTCTTGTTAATAGCAAGGTCAATAAACTTAGCCAAGTCTGCTGTTGACATAGGGTAATATGTTTTGTTATTAACGCTGTCAACTACAGGCTTTAAGCCAAGTGCCTTACCAATGTCATCGCTAACGTTCATGTACTTGGAATTTGAAACCCAGGAATATGAACCCCATAAAGTAGTATTGTAATTCTTAACGCCTCTAAGTAAAGGGCTACTTGAGGCTGAGCCTGAACCGCTTAATGTAGCCATTATTGTTGTACTCCCATTCCGTGCATAGCAGCGTTCATTTCATTTATTACTTGACCATGTAATTCTTGTGCGTGGTCTGTTTCATTGTATTTAAATGCTGGGTTGGTCATTAATTCTTGTCGCCATTGGTCAAGGCCCATAGGAGCAGCACGGCCAGTCTTTTCATCTACATTCCCTGTAAGAGCACGGTTAAAGTGTGGCATGTGAAAGTTGACATCGTGGCCTTCTCCTAGCATAGAGTGAGCCACCATGCGGTAAGGAGCCAGCAGTGTTTCGGTTGAAAGACCATTAGCGATTTGTGGGGCTAGCGTTGGGTAGAGTCCCTGTGCCATCTGGCTAGCGTAGTCTTTAAATTCTTTAATAGCGTTTTCGTTGTTGGCGTGACGGCCAGATAGAGATTCATGCCATTGTCCAATCTCCGTGTCACCCATGGGGATGTGGTAGTCACTAGCAACTTGACGCATATCTTGTGCCAGGTTTAGATGGTGGATGCCTTCGGCGGGTGCCGTTAATGCTTCTGGTGTATTAGTTGATGTTGTCACTTGGCTTCATTTCTTTAAATAGTGAATTAATTGATACGGTCATAATTGGGTGTTGCTTTTCAAAAGAGGCAAGGTCGTCTTGCCACTGTTGTAGGATGTTGTCTTTGGTGTCTTTGTTAAAACCGCCAGTGCGGTATTGGGTGTTGTAATATTCAAACCTGCCCATTAATTCATTAACCAATGGTACCATCTCTTTAAATCCAGGTCGCTTTTCAATGCCAGGCATTTTTAGCAAAGCCTGAACTTGCTTGTAAGCACTTACACGGTTAAGCCTTGAATCACTAACACTTTGTGTGTAAATAACGTTCTTTGACTTGTAATCTTTTTTAAATTCGGCTAGAAGGTTTTGGTCGCCACCGTAATACTTATCAATAACTGCTGGTAGCACATTGTAAATGTAGTTGTTACCGTCAGATACAGCCATTCTTTTAATAAGTTCTTCTGGTGCGTATTTGCTTCTAAACCCTGAGTTTAATTGTGAGTGGTATTCAGGGCTATCGAACACACTGCCTGTTGGAGTCCATGGTACAAATGCACTTAGGCCGCCATTGTATTTACCTGAAGCAAACAAGTCTTTGTTTTCCTTGGTAAAATTATGCATGTCTAACGTTGCTGCCAATGGCATGCCAGATGCTGATTTGCTTTGTGATTGAATAAATGCCAACGCTTCAGGGTGCTTTTCTACAAGTTTGTTAATAGCGTCAGTGCTATTGGGCTGAGCGTAAGCATCCCTAATTAGGCTTTGAAGTTTTGGCTCTACTTCAGAAACAGTTAATGCAGTTGGTGAGAAAAACGATAAAGCACTTTTTACTCCAAAAAGAATCATTGCTGCATGGTGCGTGTCGTTAACAAGTTTGTTGCGTTCTGTCGCATTGTTTACATATTCATCTTCAAGAGATTGTGCGTATACTTCTGTAGCAGCATTAATAAATTTCTTTTTATCTTCTGGGTTATCTAGCCTTCCGCCTGCTACAAGAGCAGCCCAGTCTTTCATTGCTTGAGGGCGGGCCTTGGCACGCAACTCATCTTGTTTTTGTTTCATTGCTTCTGCAATCAGACCGGCTTGAATAGAGTTGATTTGTGAAGTTGTGTCATTCCTAGAACCAAAAGCACTAGAAATAATGCCGACTGCTGCACGCAATGCTGAGTTAGGTAGAAGCGTTGAATATATGTTTCCCTTAGAACCAATAGGTCCAAGAAGCCCGTTAAGATAATCAGCCTGGCTAGTGTAGGCATTGTGCTGTGCAAACAACTGAATAGGTAGTGCAACAACTGGTCCGAAGTCAGGACGGAATGATTCAAACATTGAAACTGGGTCACCGGTGTGGACACCACTAACATCAGTCCAAGGAAACACAGATGACAATGAGGTCAATGATGACCTTAGACCAATAGGCACAGCGCCATTAGGGACAAATCCTAGGGCACTAAGGAAATTAGTAAACAATCTTCCACCAAATGCAGAGCCTGGTATTAATGTACCTGTCTGTCCGTTGGAGTCTTGCAGTGATTTAGCACCGTATTGCTGAACTGCAACCATTGCTTTAACGTAACGTTCAAACCCTACAGGGTTGGTCAAGGCCAAGCGGCCCATACGACGAAGTGCCTGGTTTTTAGCAAACCAAAATGGTGCGTACAAACGTGACCATTGTTCAAGAACAAATCGGTCTTGCGGGTTGTGAACAAACTTGATGGCGTGTTCTACGGCACGTTGCTGAGCAAGAACGTACACCTGGTCAACAGTAAGTCCTTTGCCAATCAAAGGTTCAAGTGCGTCTAGTTGACGGTTAAGTTCAACACCGTACAAAGGCTTACGTGAAAGGCCGTCAATAACACGACGTGAAATAGTATCGTGAACTGCGTTAGACATCTTGTTTACAAGTTTTGCACCCATAGCGTCAGAATTGGTTGGCGTTGGAATGTTGTTAGGAAGTAATGACTTAACCTTACCGCTAGTAACTTCACCAGCATAACGACCATCTACTTCACCTTCTGAGCGAACTTGACCCTTACCCTTTACTGTTTTTGGAATGTAACTGTGTTCTTTAATTAATGCTTTTTCTTTTTCTGGGTCAATAGGCAGGTGAATCTGATTACTTGGGTCGTACAGAGTTTCGTGGAATGATGGTGGGAATTGTCCGCCTTTAATCTTTTGAAGGTTCTGTACTCGTGCTGTTTGACCAGTAGGGCGTGTGTACAGTTTTTCTGTTTCTGTCCATGACTCTGGTGCTTTCTTCTTAGCAATAACATCAATAACATTGCGGTGGAATACAGAACCACCAACGTTCTCAGCGTCAAAAATCATTTGGTTAGTTTGACCACGGCCATGAGCCAACCAAAGAATGTGGTTAACAATTGCGTCTGCCCATTCGTGCTGAGAGTTAACGTTTTGCAGAGCGTCTTCCATCATCTGCTTGGTTACTTCAATTGTTCCACCCTGAGACAATTCTTGTTTAATTTTAAGGTAGGTCTTTTCGTTTACACCAGTCAAGCGGTCCATGTTGGCAAATGCTTTAGGGTTACGGTCAATGATGCCAGACACAATACGTCGTGCATCTTCCTTAGCCAATTGCAATCTATCTGCGTATGACATTCCAACATTGTATGCTGGGTTAAATCGACGTGACATTGCTGCAGCAACCGGCTGTGCTAGTGCGTCTTCGCTAGTGTCTTTTATGTTCTTACCTAGTGAACTAAGGCTGTCCTTATTAACAATGGCACTTGGCCCCCATGTACCAGATTTTCTTCCATTAGCGTTGCTTAGGGCGTGACCAATAGAACTGTCAGCACCACCAAAGGTATCGGCATTGTGGTCTGATGTAAGACCAGCCATGTGTGAGCCGTTGATAAGTGCGTCCATAGTAAGACGCTCTACCATCTTGTCAAGGTTAAGCCCTTTAGCAAGGCCCTTGTAGAATTCTTGCTTACCCGAACCTTGGCTAGTAAGGATTCCGTAAACACGACGCTCCAACGAAGCAAGGTCATCCTGTGTAAGTTTCCCGTACAGTGTGTTTAATTCTGCAGCGTACTTCTTCTCGTATTGAGCAGCACCATCTGCTACCTTCTTAGCAAGCCATGCCTTTGTAAGGTTAACTCCACCAACACGAAATGTGTTAGCAATAAGTTCTGATGAAGCAACACGCATAGAGAACGAACCAGTAGCAAGTGTCATCTTACGGAAGTAGTTGTCAATCAAGTGTTCTCTAGCCCAATCGTGAATGATGTGGAAGAAGTTAGATGTAGTTATTCCTACTTTTTGTGTGTTGGTAAAGAAACGGTAATCATTGGTTGTCTCAAAAATTTTTGTTTTTTGGTCAATAGCATCAGCAAGTTGTTTTTTTAAGTCTAAGTAACGTGGGTCTGTAATGCCCGCTGGCTGTGCGGTGCCCGCTTCGTATGGCTTAGGCGAAGCAGAAGCACGGTCAATAAAATCCTCACCTAATATTTTGCTTGGTGGTATGTTGGTTGGAACGTAACCATTAACATCAGGTTTGATTCTTTCTTTTGCCCCAGGTACATCTTGATATCCAAAGCCTTTACTTGTTGTTTTTCCTGTGCTCATACCTTTTACTGGCACAGAATCTAAACCTAATTGTTCTGCTGCAATTAAACGGTGATTACCTTCGTCAAGAATAGCCTTGCCGGTATCTGGATTATAACTAAGTATTAATGGGTCAGTGAAACCATTTTCTTTAATTGAT
>Ga0194047_10002574_pt1 | contig 10336 bp, 9 predicted proteins | sample JunL225m_MetaG_2_FD_160070 | JGI IMG/M metagenome (GOLD analysis project Ga0194047, IMG submission 160070) | Anoxic zone freshwater microbial communities from boreal shield lake in IISD Experimental Lakes Area, Ontario, Canada - Jun2016-L221-5m | ecosystem: Environmental > Aquatic > Freshwater >...
GCCAGTGGCCGGCGCCGGCCTTTTTCAGCCGGTCGGGCAACTGGTTGGCTTCGATGGTCGGCAGCATGGGATGCCAGACCAGGTAAGTGCCGGTGGCGAAGCGCTTGAGGGCATCCTTGATGGCGGCGGCGACCTTCATGTAGTCGCTCTTGATCTCGTAGGAGGGGTCGATCAGCACCAGGCCGCGGCGCGAAGGCGGAGGCAGCGCGGCCTTGAGCACCTCGAAGCCGTCGGCCTGCTCGACGGTGACGCGACGGCCGGCATCCTTGAACTGGCGGCGCAGCAGGGCGAAGTCGGTGGAGTGCATTTCGCACAGGCGCAGGTGGTCGCGGGTCCCGGCCTTGTCCCGCATCAGGCTGGCGGCGATGCGGGGCGATCCGGGGTAACGGCGCAGCGTGGCGCTGCCGTTCAGCGCCCGCACCAGCGCCACATACTCTGCCAGTGCCGGCGGCAGATCCTTGCACTCCCACAGCCGGCCGATGCCGTTGACATACTCCCCGGTACGCCTGGCCTGTTCCGCATCGAGGGCGTAGAAACCGGCGCCGGCGTGGCTGTCGACCAGGGTGTAGGGCTTGTCCTTGCTGTTCATGTGCTCGATGCAGTGCATCAGCACCAGGTGCTTGAGGACATCGGCGTGGTTGCCGGCGTGAAAGGCGTGGCGATAGCTGAGCATGGGGGCAGGATAGAATGCGCGACCATGAATGATACGCATGATACGCAGGGTATCCGGGTTTCAAAACTCCTGGCGGAACGCGGGCTCTGCTCGCGACGCGAGGCCGATGCCTTTATCGAGCGCGGCCTGGTGTTCGTCGATGGCCAGAGAGTGACGCAGTTGGGCACACGGGCCGCGGCCGATGCGGTGATCACCCTGGCCCCGGAGGCGCGTGCGGCACAGGCGCGGCAGGCGACGATCCTGCTGCACAAGCCGATCGGTTACGTTTCGGCGCAGGCCGAAGACGGCCACAAGCCGGCAGTGAGCCTGATTTCGCCGGGGACCCAGATGGCCGGCGATACGCAGCGTTTTCAAGCTTCGCACCTGAAGGGCCTGGCACCGGCGGGTCGGCTGGACATCGATTCCACCGGATTGCTGATCCTCACCCAGGACGGCCGCGTCGCGCGCCAGCTGATCGGCGACGATTCGAAGGTGGAGAAGGAATACCTGGTGCGTGTCGAGGGCGCGCTCGACGAGCGGAGCCTTGCCCTGCTCAATCACGGTCTTGAACTCGACGGCAAACAACTGCGTCCGGCCAGGGTCGCCTGGGCGAATCCGGAACAGCTGCGCTTTGTCCTCAGCGAAGGACGCAAACGGCAGATCCGGCGCATGTGCGAACTGGTAGGGCTGCGGGTCACCGGCTTGAAGCGGGTGCGCATCGGTCGCGTGGTACTGGGCGACCTGCCCCTGGGAAAATGGCGCTTTTTGCGCGACAGTGAGAGTTTCTAGCCGCGTCGCCGTGCCGGAAAAGGGCTTGACTTGAGGCACAAGCTTGCCGACCATGCCGCCATGGATGCCCCAGTCGAAATTGCCGGTCGCGAAGATCAGGCCGCAACGCCGCGTCACCGGCATTGGCCGCGACTCGCCCTGCGGGCCATCGGGCTGCTGGCATTGGCGATCATCGTCGCCCTGGCGTTTGGCGCCTACCGGCAGCCGGATTTGCTGCTGAACCTCATGGGGCTTCGCTACTGCGGCTAGCCTCGTCGGCCGGCTCCGGCTGGTCATCCATTGCCAGCAGCTTGATGGAGGTGGCTTCATCGACGCCGAGGCGGCGAACCAGCGTCTGCTGGCTGATGCGCAACAGGTCGCGGATGCCCTTGAAGTCGTCCGGCAATGCCGCATCGCTCCAACTGGTGGCGGAGTGGCGGGCCAGATCGACGGCCAGCTTGACGTTGCGCACGCGCGGGTTTTCGGCGTGCTGGTTGTCCATCAACTGGGTCAGGAGTTGCGGCAGGCGCCATGTTTCGGTCAGCGCCATCTTCAACTGATACAGGGGGATGCCGTAGATTTCGGTCTGAACGACGGCGGAACGCCGGTTGCGGTTGGCGGCCTGCGTATCGCGCACTTGGATCGCGATCCCGGGCGCAAAGCACCACATGAGCAACTCGGCCATATCGTGGAGCAGGGCCGCCAGGGTGATCTCATCGACATCGAGATCGTGGCGGACGATGGCCCAGTCGCGCGCCCACTGCGCGGCGCGGCGGGCACGATGAACCACCTTGATCAATCCGAGCAGGGCCTGCGGATGGGGCCGGAGCTGGTCTTCGATCAGCGGCAGGTCCTGAAAATCGCGAAAGAAGGGCTCGATGCCGATCATCATGATAGCCCGCTCGATGGTTGTGATGTCCGTGGTCTGGCGCGCCCGCCGCTTGGATTCGATGTAGGCCAGCACGCGCAGGGTCATCATCGGATCGCGCAGGATGGTTCGTGAGAGCAGGCGGCCATTGACGTTTTCGGCATTGGTCCGCATGCGTTCGAGTTCCTGCATGGTGTGGCGCAACACCGGCAGATTGGCCTCGCGGAAATAGGCCAGCCAGGACTGCAGGTCGGCAAAAGGCTGTTCGATCATGGTTGAAATCCGCTCATCCCAACATCTTGGCACGAACCCGGCAGATCCGGTAGACCGGCCGGCCGCGGATTTTGCCCGCTTACGGACCTTGCTTCAGGCGTCACTGCTTGGTATTATGGCGGGCTTCCCTTGCTCCACCCGTTACGCATGCGGGGGGGCTAACTTCAACCACAAGGAGATTGCATGCGCCATTATGAAGTTGTATTTATCGTTCACCCGGACCAGTCCGAGCAGGTGCCGGCGATGATCGAGCGTTACAAGACGCTGGTCACCGGCCGCAGCGGCTTGATCCATCGCCTCGAAGACTGGGGGCGCCGGCAGATGGCCTACCCGATCCAGAAGGTGCATAAAGCCCACTACGTGCTGATGAACATCGAGTGCGACGGTGAGACCCTGGACGAACTCGAGCACGCTTTCAAGTTCAACGACGCCGTGTTGCGCCACCTGACGGTGAAAACCCGCAAGGCGGTAGTGACACCTTCGCCGATGATGAAGGAAGAAAAGTCGCGCTCGCTGACCCAGGTCGAAGCCAAGGTGGAGGCTCCGGCTGCTGCCGTTGCCGCCTGAGGATAAGCCGAGCAACCTGACGCAGTTGTCGGGTCGTTTGCTTGAACGCGGCGCATTGCGCCGCACTCCTGCCGGGATACCGGTTCTCGAATTTCTCCTCGCCCATGTCTCGACCCAGGTCGAAGCGGAAGTCGAGCGCAAGGTGGAATGCGAGATGGCCTGTGTGGCAATGGGCAGGCCGGCGCAAGTGCTGCTTGCGGCCAAGCCGGGAGACGGGATCAGGGTGGCAGGTTTTCTTGCCGCCAGAAGCCTCAAGCGACGCAGCCCGATACTGCATGTGAATACAGTCGAATTCGTGGAAGGAATTGAAAATGGCATTCAAGCCTAAGAGCAAGACCGGTGTAAAGCGCAAGGACGACAAGGGCCGCAGCCTGTTCAAGCGCCGCAAGTTCTGCCGCTTCACCGCGGAGAAGATCGAAGAGATCGATTACAAGGACGTCGAGATCCTCAAGGATTTCATCGCCGAAAACGCCAAGATCATGCCGGCGCGCATTACCGGCACCAAGACCGGCTACCAGCGCCAGTTGTCGACCGCCATCAAGCGTGCGCGTTTCCTGGCGCTGCTGCCCTACACCGACCTGCACCAGTAAGCGAGGACTAGACCATGCAAATCATTCTGATGGAAAAGGTGGTTAACCTCGGCGGCCTCGGCGACGTGGTCAAGGTCAAGGACGGCTATGCCCGCAATTTCCTGATTCCGCAAGGCAAGGCCAAGCGTGCGACGGAAGCCAACCGCAAGGTTTTTGAGGGAAAGCGTGCCGAACTCGAACAGGCGCAGGCCGCGGCGGTTGCCGTGGCCCAGGCCCAGGTCGAGAAGCTGGAAGGCTTGATGCTGCAAATCACGCGCAAGACCGGTGTTGATGGTCGTCTGTTCGGTTCCGTATCGAGCCATGACATCATCGAGGCGCTTGCCGCCCAGGGTTTCGAGGTCGAGAAGTCTGCGGTCCGGCTGCCCGATGGTCCGCTGAAAACCATTGGCGATACGCCGGTGCAGATCGCATTGCACGCCGACGTGGTGGCCACGGTGACCGTGTCGGTGTTGGGCGAGCACTAGACACACGGCAATACGTCAATCGGAAACGGGCCGCTGATTTGAAATCAGCGGCCCGTTTTTTTATGGCGACGGCCTTCCGCCGCCGGACAAATTTTGTCCACCGCATTCGCACAACTTGTCCACAGAATTTCCACAGGTTGTGCACTTATCACGGCGCGCTGCACGGGGTAGACTCTTCGCTTCAAACCGGAGACATCGATGGCCCAAGTCCGTGCTTTTAATTCCGCCCCGCCTGTGGATTCCCAGGTTGCCGCGCTGAAACTGCCGCCGCATTCCATCGAGGCCGAACAGTCCTTGATTGGCGGTCTCCTGATCGACAATGCGGCATGGGACCGCATCGGCGATGTGGTGCGTGAGACCGACTTCTATCGCGACGACCACCGTCGCATCTTCCGTCACATCGGCAAGCTGATCCAGCGCGGGCGTCCGGCCGACGTGGTGACGGTATATGAATCCATCGAACAGTCGAACGAGGTCGATCAGACCGGCGGCCTCGGCTATCTGGGGGAAATCGCCAATGCCACGCCCTCGGCGGCGAACATCCGCCGCTATGCCGAAATCGTTCGCGAACGCGCCATCCTGCGCCAGCTGGTCACTGTCGGTGACGAAATCGCCGGCAATGCGCTGAACCCTGCCGGGCGCGATGTCAAGACGCTGCTCGACGATGCCGAACAGCGCATCTTCCAGATTGCCGAGGCCGGCAATCGCGGCAGCAACGGCTTTGTGCCGATCCAGCCGCTGCTCGGCGAAGTCGTCGAGCGCATGGAAGTCCTGCTGGCCAGGGACAGCCAGTCGGACATTACCGGCGTGGCGACCGGGTTTGCCGATCTCGATCGCATGACCTCGGGCCTGCAGCCGGGCGACATGGTGGTCGTCGCCGGTCGCCCGTCCATGGGCAAAACCGCGTTCGCCCTGAATATTGCCGAGCATGTCGGCGTCGAACTGCGTCTGCCGGTGGCGATCTTCAGCCTTGAAATGTCCGGGCCGCAGATTGCCACGCGTTTTCTTTCATCGGTCGGCCGCATCGAGTCGAGCAAACTGCGTACCGGCCGCCTCACCGATGACGAATGGGACCGCATGACGGTGGCGCTGGGCAAGCTGCATGAGGCGCCTATCCACATCGACGAGACCGGCGCCATCAACTCGACCGACCTGCGTGCCCGTGCCCGGCGCCTGCACCGGCAGTTCGGCAAACTGGGGCTGATCGTCATCGACTACCTGCAGTTGATGAGCTCCAACCGCGACGGTGAAAACCGCGCCACCGAAATCTCGGAAATATCGCGCTCGATCAAGGCGCTGGCCAAGGAACTGCAGGTGCCGATCATCGCCCTGTCACAGCTCTCGCGCAAGGTCGAGGAACGCAACGACAAGCGTCCGCTGATGAGCGACCTGCGCGAATCGGGCGCCATTGAGCAGGATGCCGACATCATTCTGATGATGTATCGCGAGGAATACTACAAGCCCGATACGCAGGACAAGGGCAAGGCGGAGGTGAACATCGGCAAGCATCGTAACGGACCCGTGGGCATGGTCCCGTTAACCTTCATTGCCGAATACGCCAAGTTCGAGAATTTTGCCTCAGGCTCGTCCTCATACCGCAACTGAAGCGGTGCCTTGCCTGCCGGAAGTTCCGGCACGACTCGCGCCCCGGCCGTTGTGATAACGGCGGTCGGGACCACTGGCCGGATGCCGTGACGGCTGGCCCTTGGCGGCCTTCGTCGATCCGGTCGGCGAGGGCGTACTTGCTGCGATACAAGTTGCAGACTTCCTTGAGGAGGGATCCATGAACTACAGCGGAGTGTTTCCTATCCTGGCAACCCCTTTCAACGGGGACGGCAGCATCGACCTTGATTCCTTCGACCGGCTGATCGGCTTTATGGTCGATCTCGGGGTCGAGGGCATAACCATACTCGGGGTTCTTGGCGAATCGAACCGGATGCTGGACCGGGAAAGGGAGATCCTGATCGCACGCGCCGTGGCGGCGGCGCGAGGCCGCACCCGGGTCATCGTCGGCGCCAGTCATCCGGGCACCCGGGCCACCATCGGTCTTTGCCGGATGGCCGCAGAACTGGGTGCCGACGCCGTGATGGTCGCGCCTGCTGCGGAGCCTGTGCCGAACGAGGGACGCGTCTTCGAGTATTTTCAAAAGATCGCCGCAGCGGTGACGCTGCCGATCGTTGCCCAGGATCATCCGGCGTCAACCCAGGTGCATATGTCGGTGCCGCTGCTGCTGCGCCTGTGCGCCGAGATTCCGGAAATTGCCTGCATCAAGGTCGAGGCTCCGCCGACCCCGGTCAGAATTGCCGCTCTCAAGCAGGGAATGCGCGAACGTCGCGTACCGCTGCTGACAGGACTTGGTGCGCTTTACGGTTTTTTCGACATCATGGCGGGCGCCGACGGCTTCAATACCGGTTTCGCATTTCCCGAAGTGCTGATGGCCATCGAGCGCGCCGCCCGCACCGGCAACACGGAGGAGTGCTATCGCCTGTATGCCAAATATCTGCCCTTGATTGTTTTCGAGCAGCAACCCGGCGTCGCTGTGCGCAAGGAATTGTTGCGCATGCGCGGCCTCTTGGCAAACTCCCACGTACGGCATCCCGGTGCCGCCATCGGCGAGACGGCGGCAGCGCAGTTGCGGGATATCGTCGAACGTGTTTTTCCGGGCGTCGATATTACGCAAGCCATTCAACCCTGACAGGTGCGGGATTCCGCTTCAGGCCGACGGCGGGGAATTTCCGGCGGCTAATCTGTCCGGCGCGGCAATCCGCTCGTCAGCGCAAGGCGGCCCGCCTGCGACGACAGCTTGCGTCACGTCTCTGAGCGTGGATGCGCGGCCGCTACATGCTGTACGAAGACCGCTTCGCCGTCGTACCAGCGTGATTCCGTCGTCGGATCGGAGAGGGCAAGCAGAACCGCCTGCCCGAGTTCATGGCTGGCAGCGTCAAGCCCGAGTTTCCGGTACGCGTCCGCCGTGCCTTGCGTCAGAGCCGCAATGCCAACCACTATTCCCAGGTTTTGCGGGATCTCGGCAGCATCGGTCCGGCATTTTCTCAGGTCCAGCGAATGAGCTTTTCGACAAACGCCCGGGCGCACATCGTAGATCGAGCACAATTCGTTTTCGAGGAATGGACACTGCGGCCGCCGGCTCCATGCCTGCTCATCGCTGCGCATGGCGAGATGTGTTTCCAGACGCCGGATGACGTGATTCATTTCTTCAGCCGGCCTGCCGCGCAGTTCCCGCGCTATGCGAAAGATTTCCGCTGCCATGGCCTCGACCCGCGCACGGCAGCAATGATTGCAGCCCGCCTTGCAGGCGATTTCCACTCCTTGCCCGACCGCCCGCTGGATGATGCTGCTTGCTTTGTGCTGCAGGCTGGAAACAAACGCGATTGCCGACTGCGGGCTTCTGTGCGTCTCCAGATGACGCTCGGCCACTTGCCGGACCTCATCCACTGACTTCAGGAATGCGACTTGCTCTTCAGGCTTCAACATAAGGTAAGCGGCGCCGGTTCATCGGCACGATTCTACATCCGCTGTATGACGCCGTGCTTGCGGGTGCCGGCAGTCGGACGGCGTCGCTTCGGCAGTGGCGGACGGCCAAGCCCGGTGGCATCGATATCACCGGTTTGCGGCTGACAGAAGTCGGGTACCATGTTGCGCAACGTGCCTTACAATCTGTTTTTTCGCATGACGCCGGCGTCTGAACTTGTTTCTGATGGCGGGCGCGACGTGCCCGGGAGCATTGGTCAGCGATGATGAAATCCTTTATCCCCGTTTTCGCCGCTGCGGCATGACAGCAAGCTGGTTTCTGCTGCCGGTCACCTACCTGGCGTCGATTGTGCTCGTCGTCATCAGCATGAGCATCGCGGTGGTCCTGGTGGCAATTGTTTTCGGCAGCCCGTCGGACCGCTCTTCCAGATTGATCTACAAGGCAACGGGCATTCTCGTGGTCGGCTGGGCCGTTCTGGCGTGGATGGGTTCCAGCTATTACAGTTCCCAGATGTCCGACCTGGCGTACCGGGAAGGCTTCGTCCAGGCGCGCAGGCAAATCGAAGGGATTACGGTCGAAATCGACAACGCCCTCAGGGTTCTCAGCAGCGTTCCCCGCATACTCGCCGGTGAGGAGGCAGTACAAAGGCAGTTGGGACAATTCGGGCCGCGAGCAGTGCCGTCGCGACTTGTCTATGAAGAGCGCAAGCGTTTGTGGACCGGGAGCAGCGAACGCTCCGGACTGAGTGCATTCCTTGTCGCCGCCGCCTCCGGTCTCGATGCCGAAGTGATCTGGGTGATGAATGCGGCGGGCGATTGCATCGCCTCCAGCAACGCCGGCAAACCCGTCAGTTTCATCGGCACCAATTTCAGCGAGCGCGAGTATTTTCGCCAGGCGCGAAACGGCCAAGCCGGTCGCCAATATGCCGTCGGCAAGGTCAGCAAGGTGCCGGGGCTGTTCTACTCGTACCCGGTGCAGGACGGCAAAGGACAGTTCATGGGCGTCGTCGCGGTAAAACGCGACATCTCTGATTTCAGCCACTGGACCCGACCGAATAACGGATTCATTGCCGATGCGCACGGCGTTGTGGTCCTCGCGGAAGACAAGAATCTCGTATACCGGACAATGCCCGGCGCCTCGGCCGGAACACTTTCGGCCGAGGCCAGGATGGCCCGCTACCGAAAGGAAACTCTGCTCCCGGTTGATGTTCAGCCGTGGGGCAGCGGCAGTGATCGCGAACTGGTAACTCTCGGAGACGCTTCCTTGCCGTTCGTGCTGGTTTCCAGGGCAGTCGCCGATGGCAGCGTTACCGTATACCTGCCCCGCGCCCTGCCTGAACTCTCGCGCATCGAAGCCGAGCGGCAGTGGGTATTCCTGCTGGTCGCGGTGGCCGGCGCCATGCTCATCGTTGCCTCGATAGCCGTAGTCTTCTACGTCCGCGCCAACCGTCAGGCCAGGGACGCTGCCGAGAGCGCCAACCGCGCCAAGAGCGACTTTCTGGCCAACATGAGCCATGAGATCAGGACCCCCATGAACGGGGTGATAGGCATGGCCCAACTGCTGCTGGATACGAAACTCGATGACGAGCAGCGCGGATTCGCCAATGATATTGCCGTGTCGGCAGAATCGCTGCTGGCCATCATCAACGACATCCTCGATCTGTCAAAAATTGAGGCGGGACGCATGGACTTCGAGAGCCATCCGTTCTCGGTGACTACGCTGGCCGATGCCGTGGTTTCCTTGCTCAAGCCACGGGCGAAGGAGAAGGGCATCGCTTTCCACGTCGATATCGATCCCGATACCGCCGGTTACTTCGTTGGAGACAGCCTCCGCATCCGCCAGATTCTGCTCAACCTGGCTGGCAATGCGGTCAAATTCACCAGTTCCGGCGCGGTTCGCATGCGGGTCAGCCGCCGCCCCAAGGGGCTGCGATTCGAAGTCGCCGACTCCGGCATAGGCATTCCGCCGGAGGCGCGCCAGCGGCTTTTTTCCAACTTCAGCCAGGTCGATGCTTCGACGACGCGCCGGTTTGGCGGTACCGGCCTGGGGCTGGCAATCAGCAAGCGTCTGGCCGAAGGAATGGGCGGCAGTATCGGCGTCGATAGCACGGAGGGGGAGGGCAGTTGCTTCTGGGTCGAATTGCCGCTGGAAGCGACGACGGAAGCCGCGAGTAGAAGCCCTGCGGGTTTTCCTGCGCCGGGTGCAGCAGTTGAGAAATCCGCGGCTGCGGAGTCCGAAGTACCGCCCGCACGGCAGGCCGATAAGCCCAGGCGCCTGTTGCTGGTGGAGGACAACAAGGTCAACCAGAAGCTTGCGCTGGCCCTGCTGGCCCGGCTGGGCTACAGCGCCGACCTCGCCGAAAACGGCGTCGAGGCGGTGAAGGCAGCATGCGAGCAGCGTTATGCGCTGATTCTGATGGATATGCAGATGCCCGAAATGGACGGGCTGGAAGCCACCCGCCGGATCCGATGTCTGGGCGGAGCCAATCAGTCCGTCCCCATCGTTGCACTCACCGCCAACGCCATGCAGTCGGACCGGGAAGCCTGTCGCGCGGCCGGCATGGACGACTTTCTGGCGAAGCCGTTCAGCCGTGACGCCCTTGTCGCCTGTCTTGCCCGCTGGCGCGATCCTGTTGCCGGTGGATCTCTGCGCAGCGAATGACCG
>Ga0194047_10002575_pt1 | contig 10335 bp, 12 predicted proteins | sample JunL225m_MetaG_2_FD_160070 | JGI IMG/M metagenome (GOLD analysis project Ga0194047, IMG submission 160070) | Anoxic zone freshwater microbial communities from boreal shield lake in IISD Experimental Lakes Area, Ontario, Canada - Jun2016-L221-5m | ecosystem: Environmental > Aquatic > Freshwater...
ATGTATGCCGGCCCAGAATCTAAAGATGTGGATGTTGAGCACACCTATTTCACATCCCCTACCGCTGATTTACATGCCGTAATTTTTCGCCCTAAAAATGTAAAGCCGAACGCGCCAGCACTTGTGTACTTCCATGGCGGCGGGTGGATATTTAGCTGGACGCTTCGATACGCACCGCAGATGTCAAACATTGCCGCTGAAACAGGTTTTGTCGTCATTGGTATTAACTATCAAAAAGCACCGGAGCACCCATTCCCAACGCCGTTTAATGATTGTTATGCCGGTTTGTTGTGGGTAGCAAAAAATGCTGCGCGCTTTGGAATTGATCCAACAAAAATTGGTGTGGGTGGAGACAGCGCTGGTGGAAATTTAGCCGCCGCTGTTGCATTAAAAGCTGCCGATACTGGCGATGTGAAGTTGGCGTATCAAATGTTGATCTATCCATGCATTGATATAAACTTCGAAACTCAATCTTATAAAGAGCATGCTCTGGGCTTTGGTTTAGAGGCTGTTGGTATGCAATGGGCTTGGGAACTTTATATTCCAGAAGATCAGCGCCAGAATAAATATGCGGTACCCGGCAGAGCTACAACCTTTAATAATGTTGCCCCGGCAATTATCGCTTTAGCTGAGCACGATGTTTTACGCGACGATGGTGTCAACTATGCCGCTGCACTAGAAAAAGCTGGCATTGCTGTAACACTGAAGGAATATCCGGGCATGATTCATGGATTCTTTGGCCATGGCTTTATGGTCAGCGAAGCATACGAATTGCGTATGTGGCTCAGTGCTCAGATAGTTGAAGCCGTCAAATAATGCTCACCGCTCACACATTATTAATAGCGGGCTGTTTATTTTTTGGGGCAATTCTTTATACATCCGTAGGACATGCGGGGGCTTCGGCATATATCGCCATTATGACTTTGTTTGATCTGCCACCAATTGTTATCAAACCTACTGCACTGACGTTAAATATCTTTGTTTCTTCATATGCATCCCTTCGCTACATCAAAAGCAACTTATTCCACCGCTCCCTCTTCCTTTATTTAAGTCTGGGTTCAATTCCTGCGGCTTACATTGGTGGGCACATCAATCTGCCCAGCCATATTTATAAGCCAATTATTGGCATCTTGCTCCTTCTTTCTGGAGTTCGCTTCCTCGTGCAAGCAATGCAAACAGAGAAAGTGACACGACCGGTAAACATTGTGTTAGCGATATTCATTGGCGCCTGCATCGGTCTGCTTTCAGGAATTACTGGCACAGGCGGTGGAATCTTCTTATCACCTTTGATTATTTGGCTGGGTTGGGTAAGTGTTAAACAAGCCAGTGGAACGGTAGCCGCTTTTATCTTGGTTAACTCAGTTGCAGGTTTACTTGGAAATATACATTCGGTCTCATCACTGCCCCATCAATTACCGAGTTTTTTAGTTGCCGTATTGCTTGGTGCATTTATTGGTACTCGCTATGGAATCACTCGCTTTTCGCCACATGCGGTTAAGCGCGCACTCGGTTTAGTTTTACTCATAGCTGGAGCTAAATTTCTTTTTGCATAAAATAAACCCTCCCGTCGGGATTGTCGGGAGGGTTTATTTTTGAACTATTTACTTCTTACGTCGCTTGATTCCATTTTCATCGTAATACTGGCGCCAAATACCACGGTGAATTGGGATTCGCAATGGTAATGATCGCACACCTGGAATTACTGGAATTAAAATCAAACCTAATGACATGATTCCCATAATCACCATGATGTATGCGTCAGCATTTGCACCAATTGGCTTGGAGTTTTCATTGTTAAATGGCGGAATTTGATACCAGAATGAATACAGCCACAGCCATGCTTGACCGGGATAGCGACCAGTTTCATTCATCATTCCCCATGTGCCACCCTGCAAATTAGCTGTAGTACCAGCTTCATCTAAATAAGCACCATCTCCGAAGAAGAGAATCTGCTTAGTGTTATCAGTTTGGAAAAATCCACCTTGTGACAAAAGCGCTGCATCAAGTGCACCACCCTTAGCCATGTCGGTTAAACCTTGAGCCAATACTGGAACTGGACCGTAAGCACCTGCGGGAACTGTTGAAATTTTTCCCTCTGCCTTAGTAATCGCATCATCGTAAGCAACTGCCCAGTCGTGCTTTTGGGAATCGGCAGCTGATTTCCACGTTGCAAGTGCACTGGCAATTTCAGTGGATAAAACTTGTGTGCTCAGCGGCGCAATAACAAACTCATTAACGGTGTCGATGGGACGAGTGACGCCTGCCCATTTTTGTAGCCACAATGGACCTACATTTAAGCCATCGGAAGCTTTGTTATATGGAGCGCCATATGTTGCAGTTCCACTTGATCCTGAAAGTTCTTGAACTGCAGTTGCATAAAAATTATCTGGGTTGCTAATAGCCCAACCTTTAAATGTTAAAGGCGTTTCATCAGGTGAACCTAAAAAAAGTGAAAGAAAAATCGCCACAATTGCCACAAGAGCAACCGCGATGCTTCCTTCTTTAACGATGTCATACCTCTTTGTCTTACCGGTCCAAGGCGCAGCATCGAAGGCGTGTTTGGCTTCTTTAGAAACGCTCATAGTTATGCCCCGCTTCCTGGAGTTGGTTCGGCATCAATAGGCGGGACAACCCCACGTCGACGCACCATCAATACGTGAATCACAGTTATTACTCCCAAAATTAAAGGCAAGAAAGCAACGTGTAGAAGCAGCATCTGTCCCAGATTTGTTACTGTAAAAAACGCACCGATTCCTACCGAGTTAAAACCATCTTTAGCTTCAAAAGAGATCCACTGTGAGTCAAAGTTTGTTTGAACAAGGTAGCCAGTAAATGCAGTTGCAATGGATGCAACGAATGCAAGTGCGCCAGTTGCCCAGGTTCTAAAGCGATTTCCACGCCATGCAGCCATCCAATATTTGCCCCACAAGTGAATAACCATGAAAACGAAAAAGAGTTGAACGGACCAGAAATGAAGGCTGTTCATAAATTTACCGACATCTGATGTGTGATACCAAGCCGGTCCCTCAAATGCCAAGACAATGCCGGATGCAATGATCATGGCAAGAGCTGAAAGCGTTAGCACCCCAAATACATAGATCCACGAAGCAACATATGCAGGTTGATCATCGGGGAGTAATTTTTCAATAGGTAAATTCTTTTGCCACTTATTGCGCAGTTTTGCAGTCCACATTTCACTCATTTGTGGTCCTCTTTATCCTTAGGAAAAGGAATCAGAACTGCGAGAGCAAAAATTGTGAGCATCAGAAAAATTACAATTAAGTTAGAAACTGAAATCTGTAGCCAACCTGATTTTAGATAAGTTGCAGGATGATTCATAAAATCTGAAATCCAGCCTGTCATTGGGTTCTCCGTCCGTTCAAAGAAGAGTTCTCTCTGCTTCGTTACGGCTACGGTACGACTTACTGCTTGGCTTCCCTACGTAAATAACGAGGGATACCACTCCTTAGCGCTGGTACTACGGGATTAAGAGTTCTTTAAGCAAAGTTTCAACACGCAACTTGATTTCATCGCGAATAACTCGCACTGATTCAATCCCCTGGCCAGCAGGATCATCTAAAACCCAATCTTCATAACGTTTACCTGGATAGAACGGGCAGGCATCTCCGCAGCCCATTGTGACAACAGCATCAGATGCTTGTACTGCTTCGGGAGTTAAAACTTTTGGAACATTGTTTGCAATATCAATGCCTAGTTCGGCCATTGCCTCGATTGCAACAGGGTTAATCGAATCTTTCGGAGCAGAGCCAGCCGATAAAACTTCTATGCGATCCTGGCTAAGGTGCTTCATAAAACCGGCAGCCATTTGAGACCGGCCGGCGTTGTGTACGCAAACAAAAAGTACGGTTGGTTTATGAGTCATGAGTAATCAACTTTGTTAAACCCAAACCACATAAGGCGCCGAGTATTTGTGCAGCAATAAACTTCATGGCACAGCCCGGAGCAATTCCTGCAAAGGAGTCGCTAAAGGTTCGCCCAATAGTTACAGCTGGGTTAGCAAATGATGTGGAGCTAGTGAAGAAGTAGGCGCTGCCAATCCATGCTGCTACTGCTGCTGGAATCACAACAAGATTTTTCTGACTTACCAATAAGTTGATCACAAGAATTAATCCAGCAGTTGCCACAATTTCGCCAATGTATAAGTTGCCACCAGATCGAACTTTTGTGGCGCTTTCAAGAAGTTTATGACTAAACATGGCATTTGCCAGGGCTGCCCCAGTTATTGCGCCTAATACTTGTGAAACTGAGTATCGAACAAATTGAATCATTGAGCTTCGGCCTTGAATCAGATCAACCATAGTTACAACTGGATTGAAATGTGCGCCGCTGATGGGAGCCAAAATCGTAATTAATACATATAAGCCAAAAACGGTTGAGATGGTATTAATAAGTAGTTGAACTCCGACATCATTCGACAGATTCGTCGCCATGATGCCCGAGCCAACAACAATTGTTACAAGTAACGCAGTACCGACAAATTCGCCGGTAAGTTTTTTCATTTACGAAACTGCGATGATGTCTACGACGAAAATCAAAGTTTCATTTGGTCCAATTGGGCCAGAACCATTTGGACCATAACCAAGATCGGCTGGAATAACGAGTAATCGGCGTCCGCCCACTTTTGCACCAGGCAAACCTTGTTGCCACCCAGCAATCACACCTGACAGTGGGAACGTTGCAGGCTGTCCACCTGTCCAAGAAGATTCAACAATTTTTCCATTTGACCATGTCATCAATGTGTAATGCACGGTAAGCGTTGATGTGGCTTTAACTTCTGCGCCAGTTCCAACGATAATGTCTTTAGTCTGCAACGTTGTTGGTGCAGTTCCAGTTGGTGCGCTAATTGTTGGAGCAGCGCCTGCATTGGCAGTTACTGTCGGTAAACCCGTTGATGATGCTGTATCGGCCACTTTTGCTTTTCCTCCGCATGCTGCAATAGATGTAAGTGCGATCGCGATAACGGCCGCGATGGCTAGATTCCTAGTTTTTGAATTCATGTGCGAAATCTATCAACAAGTTGGTTACAAGCCGAGCAAGCTAATTAGGGATTTCGCTTCAGCCGTTTGAGCATCTATTTGAGCTATAAAATCCTTTTGTCCCACATATCCTTCAGACCAATAATTGTCATCGAGGGTTTTCAGCCAAATATGTGAGTTATGAAAAACATCAAGCAAATGTATGAAGTTGCTAGTTTCAGCATCGCTATAGAGTGGAGGAACAAAAATTCCATACCAATTGCCATAGACAAGATCTACGTACTGTGAACGCAGAGTCTTGGCCTTTAGCCACTTCACTTTTTCTGGCGAAGCTATACCCAGGACCCTTAATTTGCCCGCATTCACTTGTGCAACAAAGTCACCGCTCGTTGAAAGTGCAATATTCGTTTTTCCGGTTAAAGCTTTAGTCACAACATCAAAACCGGAGTTTTGGGGTGAGTAGTTAGCTTGCTTCGGATCAACTTGAATAGCATTCAGGAATTTAGCCATAAACAGGTGGTCAACTCCCCCGGCAACTCCCCCTATAAAATTCACGCATTTTGGATCTGATTGCAGATCAGTTATCAGTTGATCCAAGGTCGTATATTTTGAATTACTAGGAACAGCTATTGCTTCATATTCTTGAACTAGCTGGGCAACCGCCTTTGAATCTGTGAGTTTCAAAGAAGATCTCGTTGTAATAATTCCATCAATTAACGACAGGCTCCCAATAAATGAGGTAGCCAAGCGGTTCCTATATGCCTGGAAAGTTGAGAGGGCTAACGTCCCTGATACCCCAGTAAAATTCTTGGCTGAAAAATCCTTAACTAACTCCTCATTCTTTAACGCCGTGCCAATTGTTTTTGCGATTCTGTCTGCGCTGCGACTGGCAAGAACATCGGCACTGTCTGAGCTTCGAGAGACAATTGGTGCAATGATCTCGAAAATCTTCTGCGGAGTAAGTTTTGCATACCACCATAAAAGTTCACCCTTTGAACTTCCAAGTGTTGCCTTCATACATACTAAATCTGTACCATCTATAGCACGACCTGTTGCAACAATTCCTTCTCTCAAACATTGATCACCAACGTGCGCCACAATCGCCGCTTTAGCACCAGCATGTGCAGGCACCACCATTAGCGAGGCCATCAAAGGCATTGCTAAGAGAAGCACCCACAATTTACGCATTAGGGATTAGCTGTAACGCAAGCAGTTCCATCGGTGCCTGTAACCACATTATTCGATAGCCAGTTGCGTTGGATTAAATACTTCTTACCACCGAGAGTGGTGTTGTATTTAGCACCGCCGGTAAGTGTTTGCGTTGTTCCAAAGGTCCATGCGCATTTATCAGCGTTTTCTGCTCCACGTGAGTCGTACCAAGTTTTCAAATCTGGATCGGTCAAGGCTTCATCAATTTCGTGAACTAACACTGATGCCATGGCATCAAGTGGTGCATCGCTATTTGGTGAAACCGATTGCGCAGAACAAGCTGAGCCGTATGTTGCGTAGTTAAAATCTTGAATTGCAATATATGGAATATTTGTTGTGCCAACAGTTCCAATAGCGTGCCAACCACAGTAGGCAGTTCCAAAGCCTGATGAGAGTCGAGTATTAGATGCGCCTAAGTAAACATAAATTGGTTTAGCGCCTTTAATTACAATAATTGAATTAAGCGCCGTATTTATATATGAGGCAACATTAGCATCGCTAACCTGTATCAGTGAATTCTTAACTGTTCCAGTAGCTGAAACGTTGTTACTTAAAGTTCCTGGCCATGACAAAGTTGGTGTCGAAAGTCCGGTGAAGTACCCTAGGTTTGTATTAAATACATGCAGCAGTGTATTTATGCTTCCACTATTGAGCGAAGTAATGAGATTTCCTAATACTGCGTTCCAGTTAGCTTTTCTATTCGCATCCCAAGCACCAACCCATACTGGAATAATTTGTACATTTCCGCTGTAAGCATGAAGAACGCCTGTTGAATGATAAATAATTGGGCTTGCTGCAATTTGACCTACTGCTTTTGCGGTTGCTTTGCTACTTACCTTGTTCCACTGCTGCCAATTAAGTTCGGCATTTGCATCATCATTATTTATAAATGAGTTGGAGTCCTGATTTGAACCTGCTGCAGGTGCATCCATCAAATTAGCAACTGGGTGGCCATGCGAACGCGTGCCAGATCCTTTGAACTCTTGACTTGAGTTGTTGGAGTTTGACTTATTTTCACCGCCATTACCTTTAGAGTTGTCTTCAGCATGCGCCCCCGAGAAAGAAATAAGAGCAGTGAAAACAACAGTTGCTGCGGTTGCGGCGAGCAGTTTCTTTAACTTCATGATTCTCCCCATGATTATTGGTTTCCTAGTTTAGAGGTGGTTGCAAAGGTAAAGCGGACAATAACTTGATTGGTCTTAAGAACATTGCTAGAACTCAGCGTTGTCGCGGAGTTCACCAAAAGCTCATGTGCGGAATTATCCAGTTTTTGGCTAAAAGCTAGCGCCCTAGAGATGGCCACAGAGGGGCTTTCACTTCCGGAGCGGTAGCCGCCGACATACTGGGCATAGATGATGTCGGCATCGGGTGGAAGGCCGTGGCTTGATTTGAATCGAGCGATATCAAGTTTAATTTGGGAAAGGGAAAAATCTTCATAAAGCGAGTTCATGCTCTCGTTGAAAATCTTTGAATATGAATAATTCGGATCAATTGGCTTGGCAACTGCAGCCGATCCTGTTCCGGTGAATTGTGGAACAAATGAAATTGTCGCTAAGAAAACCACCATCAACGCCAACATTAAGTCGGTATACATCCAACCGGCTTGACCGGTTAGATCTTCTTCAACTGGATCTACGTATTGGCTTCGCATGGTTAACGTCTTCGATTAGCTTTCTTAATCAAGGCTTGCAATGACTTAATTTCATTCTCAGCAGCTAGCGAATTTTTACGAATTGATTGAGTAGAGACTGCCAACCCTTCATTCGCAAGATCCAATCCGAGCGTTGCACTTGATACTGCATCTCGAAGATCACCTGTTATCGAACTATTAATATCCGATAGCGATGTAGAAAGTGTGGCCACTTGGTTAACTAACTTCGCTGATTCTAGACCAACTTTATTTCCAAATTCATTAATTACGGGTACGCCATCTTTAAGCTGATTAATTACTTCGGTTAACTGCTTTGCCGTCTTAGCAAGCCCTGATGTTGCAGTTAAAAGCGCAGATACAGAGGATGCAATTCCCTCATTGACATTCGTTTTATCTATTTCACGCATTGCATACAGATACATCTTTAATGCCAATGCTGTCTCAAGTCGATCAGATTCAATCTGATTTATTTCTATTTTATTAAGTCCAGAACCTTTTGAATTCAGAAAGTTTGAAGCAAGACTCAAGACGATTACCCCAACGATAATTACAAAATCAAGGCTTGCGATATGCCCAATTGTCCAAAAAGGACTCAAAATGTCATAGCCATTTTGCCAAAACTCTAAAAAGTTAACAGTCGTCGCATTATTTTTTTCGACAAACTTTGCGAATGAAACAGTTGCCTGGCTAACGGCTTCCCATGTAATCGCTACAGGTACGAAAACAATCACATTTCGAAGGTTTGCTACGGTCTTTGCCCATCGAAACATTCGACTGCCAACCCTTGGATGTGGCTGTGGCAAATATTCAAAGGGATCCATTCCCGCCCAAATCGCTAAGTTTTCTTCCGCAGCTAAATCTTGCTGCAATGAGGTAACGATATGGTCTTGCGAAACTCCATTTCGCGCAGCCCAATCACCAAGAGTTTGTGAAATCTCTTGATGAAGTGGCTCGTTTGACTGGTTATTAGGCATCATTTAACCAGCCTCAACGCGCCAGCTTTGCTAGCAATCTCAAGTGAAGTAGCAGCAATTGGATCAAAGATTTCTATTTGATAATTCTTATTTGCATAAGCAACATAAACATTTGTTGGTGTTGACTTATTGTAATAAACCGCAGCACCTTCAGCATTTATAAAAGTTACTCCATTGCTTGTATTTCCGGCAGCTTGGGTAGCCTTAAATGCATCTGCAGTTGTATATGTTGCAATCACCACATAATTAGGTTTTGTGTCAGAAATCCCCTGACCGTTAGGTAAGTATCGAACATAAGCTTGACCCTCTGCAGGTACGGCCAACGTGTACTTTGCATTCTTTACTGGGCCCGCCCAATAAACATCCTTTCCTACCTTCTGAACCGCAGAAATTAACTCTGATTCTGTTAGCGCAACTTTTCCAGCAATAACATCACTGAATGCACTGGCTGAAGCCTTGGGGACGCCAGCTGTGTTTGAATTATTCATGATTGCATAGGTAAGCAGAGATGAAACAAGAGCAGAAAGAAACATTAGTAACGCAGCTTTTTGCCAGCCAACTAAGGTCTTTTCTGGTGAAAGACTTAAGCCTAAATTCGTCTTCTTGAGAGAGAGATTTTTGGTCAAAGGCTCACCTGGTCGAACTAGGGAATCTGAATCCTTGTGAGCACTCGATTTACGCACTGTAGGCTTTTTACGAACTGGTGTCTGTTCTGTTGACATAATTTCTCCTTTGCTCATCATGGAGTTGTATCCACAAGAATTGTGTATTTTGTTTCTGTTGCGTATTTTCCAGTATTGCTACAGGAAGTCTTGATGTATAACGCACCAGTTGAGTTATTCATGCAAGCCGTCAGTGCGGTGTAACCAGCAGGAATTGCGGGCAAAGTGAATGAGAATTTATAGTCGTTATTTGTCTTTGCTACTACTACTGCAGCAGTTCCCGCAGCAATAGTTGAATTCACCGAAATTGTGGGCGTGATTCCATCTGCACCCGCTGGACCTTGAATTCCCTGCGATCCAGTTGCTCCGGTTGATCCAGTTGCTCCGGTTGCACCTGTTGGGAGATTCAAAGTTAGAAGTTTTGTTCCTGATGTATAAGTACCTGATGCAGAAGAAGTTGGTGAACCCATATTTATTTTAATTGATGAAATTGAAGTAAGCGCATCTGCGCCGGCAGGTCCTGTAGCACCCGTGGCGCCTGTCGCACCCGCTGGACCTTGAATTCCTTGCAAGCCTTGTGCGCCAGTATCGCCCTTTGCACCGGCCGAACCGGCCGCACCGGCCGCACCTACAAGAGATGCCAGCCACTGTGCACTAGTGCCAGTGAATCCATTTGCCTTTGCAACTTCATAGGCTGATGCACCCGTTGCACCCGTTGCACCCGTTGCACCCGTTGCACCCGTTGCACCCGTTGCACCCGTTGCACCCGTTGCACCCGTTGCATCAGTTCCGCATGAAACTCCAAGTTTTCCAGTCGACGAAGAAAGAGTTAATCCAGTCAC
>Ga0194047_10002577_pt1 | contig 10330 bp, 5 predicted proteins | sample JunL225m_MetaG_2_FD_160070 | JGI IMG/M metagenome (GOLD analysis project Ga0194047, IMG submission 160070) | Anoxic zone freshwater microbial communities from boreal shield lake in IISD Experimental Lakes Area, Ontario, Canada - Jun2016-L221-5m | ecosystem: Environmental > Aquatic > Freshwater >...
GATTATAATAATGGAATAAGTATATATTTCCAACAATCATCAGGACTTACTCAATATAATTTAACTGCGGTTCCAATAACTAAAGATGAAGTATTATTGAAAGTTATGGACCAACCACAAATTCAAACAAGTGTATTTGTTGAGAGAGGAAAGAATAGTGCGTATGAAAGAGTACAAAGATTGGGTGAGGTAGATAACCTTGGTGATTTAATAAACTATGGATATGGGTTCTTTAATGTGGTTAATAAAAAAATAAGGTAAATGAAAAAACTAACTAAACTATTTATAAAAAAATAAAACAAGATGGCAATAGGTTCATACGGTACAATAAGACCCAGTGATGTTTCACCAACAGATGTTGAAATAATCATGAATTATACAGCGACTAGAGACGTTACCGATTCTTTTGTTCTGACTAAATTAGATGCACAAACAATATTAAGACCATATTTTAATAATAGTGAGACTGGTGGAAACGCTGGTGTGGAAGTTTTGGGTGGATTATATAATTTAACATTACCCGCAAATCAATTTAATGCTTTGGGGATTTATACTCTTTATTTAAGACCCGCTCAGATTAGAACAAAAATTACGGATTGTGGAGTGTTAAGTGCATTACCTAATGTGAAAGGAATTGTTATTGATGTTACAAATGTTCCAACACAATATGTTAATAAATTTGTTGCTCAAGGATTAGTAGGATTCAGAATTGAATACCTTAATGCTGACGGTTCAAAAATACCTAATTTCTTTAGAGTAGTTACATCATGTTTCTTTTGTGAACCAGTGGTTACAAATGAAGTGAATACAACTCAAAAAGCGATTAGATATAGATATGTTGATGGAGCTTCAAATTTATTATTCTTAACGTTATCACCGTCATCATCACCAACAAACAAACCAAATGCGACGCCTTTTATTGGTCAACCTGACCAAAATATTATTATTACAAATACATTTTTTAATCCTGTAACTGTTGAAGTTGAAATGGTTGAATACGACATATCATCTCTTGCGATTGCTCTTTATGGTAATCAGACTAAGTCTATTGATGATGGTATCTACACAATCTACGATAGTCAAAATAACATTTACAGACAATATAACTTATACGAGATTAGAGACCAATTTAATGCATTACTTTATGAGGTTAGACAAAGTAGAGGTAATAATATTGATTTCAGTAAAAACTTCACAACAATAACAAGCTAATGGCAGTAACGATAAAAACAACAAAATATTTTTATCCGCCAAGACCAGGTAGTGGCGCGGGAACCTTCTCAGATAACATTGTAGGATTACAGACTGTTGAGGGAGGAGGACTTACGCAAGGTAATTTTGAGTTTACCACATCTGTTGTTGAAAAGGTTAATAGAAAATTTAATGTAGGAGCTTTTTCTGAACCAGTTAGTTTGGGTGATTTAGATATAGAAGACTTAGCTCAAAGTAGAAGTATTCATGCAACACAATTTAGGGTTTATCCAAATTATGATGTATCACAGGTTTTAAATTTTTCAATGTATGGTTCTTTGGCTAAGAGATTTCAAGTTTCTATAACTAAAGTAATTAATTATTTTCCAGCGTCCTTGGACGTTCAGTTTTCAAATTTAGTATTTGATACAGGTGCAACAGCTGTAAACATTAGTTATGATTCTGTTATGGATGAAACTTACTTTGAAGTTAATGTTAACAGAATTAACAATCCATTTGATATCGATTATTCTGTAAGTGCAGCTACAAATTTAAACGTACGTGAAATAGAAGTTTCACAATATAGAAATTTGTATAACACTTATTTAGATTATTGTATTGCAATTACTAATACTGGTAATACTGAAAATCCGTATGACATATATAAAGTTGTATCGTTTTTACCTTCTGAAACTTTAAGTTCAGGGTACATTGCTTTTTATGTTTCAGGAGCACCATTCGGCACATCTGCAACTACAATCTACGATAATTTTCAAATAAGACCAAATGATTATATTTCAGATAAAGTTTTTGCGGAAGATTTTGATGAAGTTGAAAAATTCATTTTAAATAGATTAGTTAGACCAGAATATACTGCAGTATTCCAAGTACCACAACAAGCAGAAAACGGACAATTTTATACAAATTATCAACAAGTAACATGGCCAAAAGATGGGCCATGGAATTTGGATATCAGGTCATTCTTATTTGATAGTTATTTAGCACAACTTGAAGAAATTGCTGTTAATCTTGACAGTTTTAAAACCAATTTAATTTCAAGATTTTTGGTTACAGATTCTTTAAAAGAATTTGATACTTTAGGACAAAAAGTAGAAAAAATACTTCAAATATATGGTAGAAGTTTTGACCAAATAAAACAATTCATTGATTCGTTAGCTTACATGAATTCTGTTAACTATAATCCTGAGAATGATATACCATCTCAACTATTAGTTAATTTAGCTCAAACATTAGGATGGTCATCAAATTTCTCACCGATTACAAATGAAGATTTTTTAAGTTCAGTTTTTGGTAATACACAAACACCCACATATCCAGGTTATGCAAGAGCACTTACGCCAACAGAATTAAATTATGCCTATTATAGAAATTTAATATTAAATGCTTCATATCTTTTTAAATCGAAAGGTACAAGAAGGTCTATTGAATTTATGTTAAGGTTAATTGGAGCGCCTGAATCTTTGGTTGAATATAATGAACACATTTATTTAGCAGACCAAAAGATTAATATGGATTCATTCTATTATCAATGGGCTCAAATATCAGGAGGAACTTATGTTCAGACTTCACCAAGTTATTTGCCAGGAGCAACGTACAAAATTAAAGGTAAGACATACAGTGCTTTTACATCGACAAATACATATACAGATGTCTCAATTAATTTAGTTAACTACCCTGTAGATGCTTTAGGATTTCCAAAAGCACCAATCAATACAGAAACATATTTCTTCCAACTTGGAGCTGGTTGGTATGAATCAACACCATCACATAGAAGTCCTGACCAAGTTGTATTAACAGGAGATGTTTATACAGGTCAAAATTATGACATTCAAACACAACTTCAACCATTCACATATGGTCAACCATATCTTAACAGATTTAGAAGTTTCCCTTACATGACAGAAGGATTTAAACTTCAAAAAGTAATTGATAATAAAAAATCGTGGTTAGAAGAAGATAATAAAATCAGAGTTGCTGTTGATGGAGATTATGATGCGTATTATTACGTTGATAATGAGAAATTAGTATTAAATGTTAAGAATGTAGATTTATTCTTAAATCCATCACAAGGTATGGCATACGATGTTTGGGTACAATCAAGAAAGTATGACTACCCAATACCTGAATCAGGTTTGACTGTGGGTTATCCTGTTCCTGGTGGAGTTGATTGGACTTATATTGACCCCAAGCCAAAAGAAAAAACGTTTTTTGAATTCTACCAAACTTTTTGGGAGAATATGATTAATGTTAGAAACAGACAATACATCTCAGATGGTAAGACAGGTGGATATCCAACACTTCAGTCTATATGGTGGAAATATATTGAACAAGAACAAACAATAAATGTTCCAAATAACAAATATACATATCAAAAATTAATTGATTATGTTAATGGTATTGGTCCTTATTGGATGAAGTTGGTTGAACAAATGATTCCAGCAACAACAATTTGGAATACAGGAGTTAAAATGGAAAATTCAATTTTCCAAAAACAAAAATTCGTTTACAGAAGACAAAGAGGTTGTGAGTTTGTACCAGTGCCTGTTGAACCTTGTTTTATCATTTCAAATATATTTGATTTTACATGTGCCTCAGAATATGTGGACTTCTACATCTACCCATGGTTAAATGGTGATGTTAATGTTAGCAACTTCGATAGTATTTTAGCAAACAGAATCAACAACTTCTTAGCGACAAGCGGTTTAACATTAAATGATTGTGTAAAAAGTTCAACTCAAACACAATGGTTTGTTGATTTAAGAATCGGAGGGGATATTCTTATACAAGAAACTTTCTATAGTGGATATGGATATAGTGACGTACCAACAAATCAAATTTGGAGAAATGCATTAATTCAGTATCTACCTAATCTTTATGATTATGGGTATACCTATTTCTTAAATGGAAATTTACTAACCATAACAAGTTTGACTTGTACACCAAGAGACTTAAAAGAAACAGTTTCTTTAAATGTTGGAATAAATATAAGTATTAATTGTAACTAATGGCATCATTTAATTATTTGGTAAATGTAACAGGCGATTGTTCCCACAATAGTGTGGGTTCCATTAGTATATTACCTTATGGTGGAACTCCTCCATATACGGTACAATGGTACGACCCATCATTACCCCCAAACGAGGTAGTTGTGGATACACCATCAGTTAAGTCTGGGTTAGCTTATGGTACATACTCAATAAGACTTAATGATAGTACAATACCAACAAACTATGAGTTTTATGTTAACGTACCAGTTTCAAGTGGGGTGTGTGCTAGTGTTGTATATGTTCAAGGAACTACTTGTGGATTAGATAATGGTTCTGTAACAGGAACGTCAACAAGTTTATATTCTTCTACAAACTATTATTTGTTTTCAGGGGATGGTTCATACGTAACTTCAGCATCAACAAACCAACCAAATGTTACATTTGGAAATTTAACTGCGGGAACCTATTATATGGAAGCCCTTGATTTGGGTGGATGTACAGGAAAAAGCCAAGATTTCATAATTCAAGATTCTTCACAATTAGATTTTGGATTATATGTTGTCCCAAACTCAACTTGTTCAAATGTTCCAAATGGTAAAATATATGTTACAGGACAAACAGGTACGGCACCTTACACATATCTTTGGAGTAATAGTGCCACAACAAGTTATATCTCAGGATTAACTCAAGGAAATTATTCAGTATCTGTTACTGATGCCTATGGATGTGTTCAATCAAGAGCGGGAAATGTTACAAAAGTACCAAAAGTTGGAGTTGGAGCCGTAACAAGCACACCACCAACTTGTTTTCAAAGTAATGGTGTGATTAATGTTACTGTAACAGGAGGTACTTCACCTTTCTATTATTCCGCATCAACAGGAGACGTTTTAATTTCATATTCAACAACCTATTCTCTTTCAGGACTTTCAGCGGGAGATTATCAATTTTTAATAACTGATTCAGGACTTTGTACTGTAGGTGCAACCGCTTCAATACAATCAGCACAAGGGATGGCAAAAGTTACGGTAACAGGACAAAATTCAGTATGTTCAACTTCGAATGGTTTAATAACAATAAGTGTTGTTGGTGGGGTGGCTCCTTATTCATATACTTTAGTTTATCCTGATGCTACACAACAAACTGTGAATACATCACAGCTGACTCAAGTTTTTTCAAACCTAAGTACAGGGACTTATAGTGTCTATGTTACCGATAGTTCAAACTGTACTTATAGTCAAGAAGTTATGATAATCACTGAAAACAAATATACAATTTCAGCGGTTGTTACACCAACAACTTGTGGTCAAAAGAATGGAAAAATATTAGTAACATCAACTTCAGGAGCAACTTTACCAATCGATTATTCAATTGACGGAATCTATAATGTAATTGATACATCACTAAGTGCTGTTACGTTCACAAATATACCTCCAGGTCCTCATGTGGTGACAGTTAACGATGCGTCAGGTTGCGTTCAAACAACCAACGTTTATGTCCCAACCAGCGAACCTTTAGATTACTCATTATATAGTACTTCGTGTGGTAGTGGAAGTAACGGAACAATAACAGCATTTATTTCAACAGGAAATCCGCCATTTATATTCAATTGGTCATTAAATGTACCAAGTAATCCACAACAAATTCAAATTTCAGGATTAACGGCAGGAACATATAGTGTTATCATTACTGACTCTGATGGGTGTTCACAAAAAAGAACAACAACAATTAGTTGTGCCACGAATTATGTTGCATATCAATTATATGCGATGGGTTCTGAAGTCTTTAATATTAATTCTCCTGTTAAATTTGGTATGCTTCAAATGTTAAATGAAGGATATGCTGATTTAACCTCAGGTAGTACAAATTGTAAATTAATAAATGCCACATATTCTGCTGTAGTTTCAATGAATCCAGCAGGTTATAGTAATAGTACAAATTTTTATACCACAACATCATTAAATGATGCTCCAAGTGATAACCTATATTATGATACGGTTAGGAGTTTATTATTGAGTGTTCCTGGTATTGGTAAAGTAACCATAAATCAATTGACAAATCAAATAACAGTTTCAACAATCCCTGGCAATGAAGCCGTGGTAGGTCAAACTATTGTTGTTGATATTGTTATTGTCTATGATATAATGTGCTTAACATGACGCAGGTAAGAATTACAGACATATCAGGAGGTACCTACCCGATTAATGTTTACATAGCAGACGTTTATGGAAATAATCAATCATTACTTGGTACGATAGCCACAGGAACAACAGTTCCTCCAACAGTTTATTACAATACGGTAATCCCTTCAATTTTTGAAACCGCACCTGAGATTATGCTTTTGTTGGTTGATGCGAATGGGTGCCAAGTTTTCAAAATTCTTCAGTGTACTTTTGGATGTACATTTCAAATTACAATTCAAATGGAAAGTTGTGTTGTTGATATTGATATTCAAAATTCTTCTTGTGTTTTTGGAGTCACTTTAGCAGACCCAAGTTGCTTTATTAATGGAGTTAACTTAGCTGACCCCAATTGATAATAAATAATTTGAAATAAAGTTCATCAAATAATATCAACGCGGTATTTATTAAATAAAAATCCGCGGATGTCCTTATATACTATTTCAGTTTTTAATAACGCACCTGGTTGTAACACTCAAATTGAGCAGCAAATTACAGTTACAGGTTGTACAACCTATATTGTAAGATTAGCTTCAAATTCTAACGCATTAGGGCCATTCAGCATCTACGTTGATTCATCATTATTTGGGTCAGGGTATACAAGAACGGATATGTTTAACGGTGTTGTAGTGCCATTAGCATGTGCAACACCAACACCAGGAATAAGTCCATCACCAACCAAAACTCCAACACAAACTCCAACGGCCACAGCTTTAATTCCAAACCCAATTGTTGTTAATGGTTATTACTTCTCAGGTTCAATTGGTGCGGGTTATTCTGCGACGGCAAATTATATTGTTGATACTACAGTATATGTTTATTTTGACGCCACATTACAAACAACTACAGGAAGTCCAATTACTCAAAATGTAGTAGTTACAATTCCTACTGGAGAAATTTCAGGATTTACTCAAACATTTATTCAAGGCCTATATGTTGATTTAACGCAAACTGCTCAATTAACTACATTTAGTGCGGTTATTGATGGTGGAACTACTTACAATTATTTACCTGATTCAGGTACAACACAATTTGATGTAACACCAACACCAACTCCTTCAATCACACCATCACCAACAGTAACACCAACTATCACACAAACACCAACGGTAACACCAACTAACACACAAACTCCAACTCAAACAGCTACAGCTGGAGTAACTCCTACACCAACTTCAAGTGTAACACCAAGTGAAACTCCAACTAATACTCCAACAGTAACTCAAACACCAAGTGTGACGCCTAGCGAAACACCGACACCGACTCCAACGTTAAGCCCAGGTGCGACTCCTTATCCAACAACAACACCAACACCAACTAACACTGAAACTTCAACACCAACTCCAACTAATACTGCAACATTAACGCCAACACAAACAGCGTCTCAAACTCCTACGCAAACTCCAACAATAAGTGAAACTCCAACGCAGACTCCAAGCGTTACACCTACATTAACACCAACACAAACTATAACACAAACACCAAGTGAAAGCGCAACTCCAACACAGACTCCAACTAATACTGCGACTGCGACACAGACTCCAACACAAACTCCAACACAGACTCCAACATTAAGTCCAGGTGCGACACCAGCGGTGACTCCAACTTCAACACCAACTCCAAGTGTGACACCTTCAGTAACACCATCTGAAACACCAACTAATACTCCTACAACAAGTGAGACTCCAACACCAACTCCAACTAATACTACAACATTAACACCAACAAATACTGCGTCCCAAACTCCTACACAAACACCAACAAATAGTGAAACTCCAACACAAACACCAAGTGTTACTCCAACATTAACGCCAACAAATACTTTAACACAAACTCCAACAACAACACAAACACCTTCAGTAACTCCAAGTGAGACTGCAACAAATACACCAACACCATCTGTAACTCCAACTCAGACACCAACACCATCTGTAACACAAACTCAGACACCAACGCAAACATTAACACAAACTCCTACTAACACAGTAACGACTACTACTACATCAACTCCTACACCAACAGTTGCTCCGTTATTCGCTTATTTGACAATTGAACCACAAGGACAAACTGCTAACTTTAACGGTTGGATGGTATCACAAGGTTCAGCATTCCGTGGATTCTTTGTTAATGGTGCAACAACAGCAAACGCAGTAACATTTAACCAACAAATAAATTCTTACTTGAATTATTCAGGATGGTCAATAAATTCACCTGCAGTTATTACAGGTATAATTTCTCCTACAACTGGAGGGGTCGATGCGTATGGTAATCCAATTACAGCGTACTTATTCCAAACGACTCAAATACCTGCGGGAACTACACCTACTAACGCTTGGTATACTTGGTATATTTCAACAGGCGCAACTAATGGTCAGATTATGACACAAGTTTCAACTAACACTGCAAATAATCCAAACGGATTAATTGCTAGAAATTTGAATTCGTCATATTATAACTTGACTGTGACATATACAGGTGGAACAATTCCTACAGGAACATACCGTGTTTATACGACATATTCATCGCCTGAATTTAGAATAAATGCTTCGGCAAATAATATTTATTTTAAAGGAACAACCTTAATATAAAAAAAATAAAAAAAGAACATGAGCTTTAACTATCAAAACCCAATTGCGGGAACAATCTACGAAGGACCGGTCGGAGTTGCTCTCGATAACAGTACGGGAACAAATTTCAGTGTATACAATATTGGTGGATACATGGAAGTTTATTCGCATCAAGATTTAATTTATACAATACCTCCAGGTACGGAAGGTAGTGTATTGTATTCAGGAAATTCAATTCCAATAACATTTAACTATAATGCACCATTTTCAATACCCAACGTTTTAACACTTTATAGTGATGAGATTTCTTCAGGTAGAAGAAGATTGGGTATGATGGTATATGTTATCTCGGCTGATACAACATATCAATATGTGATTGATAATTACGTAACTTTATGGAACAATGCTCAAACTTCAGGAGCCTTAGGTTTTGATGGTATTAACTGGACTTGTGAGAATAGTACGGAAGCGGGTGCAATTTTTGTTAATGCGTGGACAGGGTCAACTATTGAAGGTGTTAGTGGAGCAACTCATGAAACTGCAAGATGGAAAATTGCAAATATGAACGATACTGTTATAACAGGTGGTACATATTATTCTGCAACAACATCTTTAAGTTTATATGATAACTATGGAGGAACTGTAACTATTACAGGGTTTACAGGAACAGTAACGGGAGGAACATATAATAGTGGAAGCTCAACTTTAACTTTAAATAATAGTGATGGTACTAATGTATCAATTACAGGTATAACTTCAGGGTCAGGCTCAGCCTTATCAGTTGGAGATGGTACAACAACGGTAAATCCTGTTTCAGGAATTACATTTAGTGGTGCAACGGTTATTAATAACGGAAGTGGAAATATTACGGTAGTAATAACAGGAGGAACTTCAGGTTCTTCAGGAACAAGTGGAACTTCAGGTGTTAGTGGTATTGACGGAACTTCAGGTACTAATGGTACATCAGGAACTTCTGGTTCGGATGGCTCTTCAGGAACAAGTGGAACCTCAGGTGTTGACGGTTCTTCAGGAACAAGTGGAACATCTGGTATCGACGGTTCTTCAGGAACAAGTGGAACATCTGGTATCGACGGTTCTTCAGGAACAAGTGGAACATCTGGTATCGACGGTTCTTCAGGAACAAGTGGAACATCTGGTGGCGATGGTAGCTCAGGAACATCAGGCTCAGATGGTTCAAGTGGAACCTCAGGCTCAGATGGTAGTTCAGGAACAAGTGGAACTTCGGGTGTTAGTGGTATTGACGGAACTTCAGGAACTAACGGTACTTCAGGAACATCAGGTTCAGATGGTACGTCAGGAACTTCAGGTTCAGACGGTTCTTCAGGTACAAGTGGAACATCGGGTATTGATGGTTCTTCAGGAACAA
>Ga0194047_10002579_pt1 | contig 10327 bp, 7 predicted proteins | sample JunL225m_MetaG_2_FD_160070 | JGI IMG/M metagenome (GOLD analysis project Ga0194047, IMG submission 160070) | Anoxic zone freshwater microbial communities from boreal shield lake in IISD Experimental Lakes Area, Ontario, Canada - Jun2016-L221-5m | ecosystem: Environmental > Aquatic > Freshwater >...
GTGTTAGAGGCAGTGCCGCCGGTGATGGTGGATGGCGAGCGGGTGAGCAGCACCCGCATCCGCCAGGCGATCCGCGATGGCTCGCTGGAGGCCGCCACCCGCATGCTCGGCCGACCCTACACGATGGCAGGCCGCGTGGTGGAAGGCCGCAAGCTCGGCCGACGCCTCGGATTTCCCACCGCCAACGTGGCCGTCGGCGAAATGCTGGCGCCGCCCGATGGGGTGTGGGCCGTGCGCGTGGCGGTGGCGGGTGGCTCCGCCCTGCCCGGCGTGGCCAACCTTGGCGTGCGGCCAACGGTGGATGGTTCCATCCGTGTGTTGGAAGCGCATCTCTTTGACTTCGCCGACGATCTGTATGGAAGGGAAATCGAAGTAGAGTTTGTTAGATTCCTGCGGGCCGAAATGCGCTTTGCCTCGTTGGATTTGCTGCGCGGGCAGATCGCCGAGGATGCCGGTGCCGCCCGCCAGTGGCTGGCACCATGAAACCCGAAAATGGAAGTTGAAATCCAGATCTGTTCGTGAAACCCCGGAGTTCGGGCGAAACCCGCGGCGGTCAGTCAGATGAAGCTGAGAACCGAAGTTTGATCTAAGTAGTTAGATTAACCACAGATTACACGGATTACGCGGATTGAAATAGGTTCCATTTGCAATTTCTCCGAAGTTGCAAATGGTGAAAATTTCCAAACCAAAAAATCCCTATAATCCCTATAATCCGTGGTTGTCATCCCCCGTTGCGGGAATTCCACTTCGGATTTCGGGATCAAGCGCCGGTGTCGGCGACCGGTTGGGCGGCGGCATGGGCCCGCAGCGAGGGCAGGAGTTTGCTCACGACCACCGCGCAGGTGAAGAGCGCCATGGCGGCGCAGGCGACGTAGGGCCACGCCGGATGCATCATGAAAAAGACGCCGGCAAAGACCGGCCCGGCGATGCGGGCGAGGCTGCCGACCGCTTGGGCGACGCCGAGGGTTGCGCCCTGTTCGGTGGCGGGAGTCAGGCGGGAAATCAAGCCGAAGATGGGGGGACGCGAGAGGCTGGAGGCAAACCCGAGCACCGCGAGCCACCCGCACAGCGGTCCCCACGTCGTGATCCACGGGAGGGTTGCCAGGCTCACCCCGTAGAGCAACAGGCAGAGGGCGATGAGGCCGGCCTCGCCCATGCGCTTGAGCAGCGGGCGGTACATGCCGCCCTGGGCAAGCACGCCGATGAAGCCGGTGAACATGAACAGATTGCCGATGGTGGTGGCATCCTTGCCTTTGTAGTCGAGGTGGAAGTTATGGCTGACCAACAGGCCCAGAGTGGTCTCGAAACAGGCAAAGGCGAAGGTGCTGAGGAAAAACACCATCACCACCAGCCCGATCTGCGGGTGGCCAAGGGAGCGGCGCCATTGGGCGAGATGCGGCAGCGGTGCGGCGTGCTCCGAGGTCTTGCGGTGGGTTTCCGGCAACCATACCAGGGCTAACAAAAAATTCAGCCCGCAAAACGCGGCGGCCACCCACCCGGGACCCGCCACCCCGAAATGTTTCAAACTCACTCCGCCGAGCCACGGCCCGAGAATGAAGCCGAGCCCGAAGGCCATGCCAATGAGTCCCATGCGCCGCGAGCGCTGTTCCGGCGGAGTGATGTCGGCGATCGCCGCCTGGGCCACCGACAGGTTCGCGCCGAAAAACCCGGCCAACATCCGCGAGGCGAAAAACACCCCCAGCGCCAGCCGCCCCGGCATCCCCGATCCTAACGCAAACACCGCGTAGGCAAAGGTCGCCCCCAGCGTGCCAATCAACATCGGCTGGCGCCGGCCGATGCGGTCGCTCCAGCGCCCCCACAACGGCGAACACACGAATTGCATCAGCGAGTAAACCCCCATGATGGCACCGATTTCCCAACCCTTGGCGGCATTGTCGTGGGCGTAAATCGGCAGGATCGGAATCACCACGCCAAACCCGACCAGGTCGAGAAATACGGTTAGAAAGATGACGGTCAATACGCCTTTCTGGGAGGGCACGGGGCTGGGGGAGTCGCTCATGGTTGCGCCCGCAATGTAGAAAGATCATCCCGATGTGCAAGGGGCGGGATGAAATTGTTTTTCAAGGGCCTACGGCTCGACCAGCGCCCGCACGGTGGCGGGATCGAGGGTGGCGGCGAGGTCGGTGCCGGCGGGCAAAGGGAAATTGAATTGCGGGCAGCAACACCCCACGCAACCATCCATTACTGGCGCGACAAGAGCCAGCGCGAGATTGACTTTATTGTGGCCCATGCCAACGGCGCCGCGGACGCGCTCGAAGCCAAGATCAATCCCGATGCACTGGATCCTGCTGCGTTCAAAGCATTCCGTGCGTTCCACCCTCGCGGCACCAACTATCTGATCTGTCCCTTCGTGCGTAGCGCCATGGCGCTTCGACTTCCTCACTCAGGACGGTCACAATATCAGCGGCAAAATCGACGAAAATCTAACCCCTGAGCAAGCGGCCGATCTCAACCGCGAATTCTTCAACTGTCGCTGTGTCGCAACGCTCGACAAAACCACGGTGCTTTTCAAAAACGGCAGAGAACGCACGACCCATGCACTCAAGGATCTGCTGCCTTGCGCATCTCTGGATGACGCAGCGGTGATCCCACATGGCGAATGAACACACCCGCAAAGTCCGCTTGGATTTATCAATTATTGCACCCTGCCCCCGATTCCGCCCTGCCTGCCACGAACGTGGCTGCCGCGTCTCGCGGCAGGCCGTGCCGGTGGCGTCCCGCCACCAAGTCCACCGCCATCCCGAAGGCACCGCACGCGCCCTGCTCCGCGTCGCCCAATGCCATCCGCAAATGGTGTAGAGGCACTCCATCGCTGAGCCAAGTGCAGACTTCCTGAGCCAGGCATTGAATCGTCAAAGAATTGACGATGAATTCTGGAAAATGATTTGGCACATTTCGCGGCTCTCCGGGCCAATGAAATGTCACAGCATCGTCCATTCTTCCACTTGGCTATTGGACATTGGCTATTCAGTCCGAAGATTTTCAATGTCCAACATCCAAGTCCCAACTCCCAATTTCCAAGTGAAGATAAAGATTTTCGAACTCTTCTGAAGCGTCAAAATGTGCCAAATCATTTTCCGGCGAGATCAGGAATTCTGAAGCGAGTGAGCCAACCGATGCTATCAAGGATCTGCTGCCACATGCGTCCTTGGAGACCGTGACGGGGATTCAGAATGGCGAATGAACTCACTTGCAGAGACCGGATCGTTTGTTAATCTGGCAACCATGAAATCTAACCAAACGACCACATATGAATTCCAGAGCAAGACGTACGTCACTTTGTTTCGAACGGGTTGGCATTTGCTGGACATGGCAGAAAAACATGCCGAAGGAAGCTTGTTGAATCTCAATGGGGCCGCGGTCTTTCTTGCCTTCTCGTTTGAGGCCTACCTCAACCATGCCGGCGCGGAAGAGATCTCATTTTGGAATGATATCGATCACATAAGCCATGCCAAGAAACTCCATGTCCTATCCAAACATCTCAACTTCGAAGCTGATAGCTCTCGTCGCCCATTTCAGACGCTGACGAAATTGTTCGAGCTTCGCAATATGTTGGCGCATGGCCGCACACAGCAAGAGCCTCAGGTAAAGCCTGTGATTGTCAAGACGCGAGGAAGACCGGCCGACGGCGCTGCATGGCGGTTGCTCCCATTGGAGAAACTTACGCCTGATGATGTTCGTCGCTTTCACGACGACCTGAAGGAATGTGTCGAATCCATCAATAATGCGCGACAAAACCCCGACGAACGACTGTGGAATCAGGGTGCCAGAAGCTTTCATTCCATCACGTTCTGACCGGTTTAGATCAAGGGCGTTTACAGAGTACAAATACCCTGAACACGTCTCTGAAATGACGGGGAAGATACCCGGAATTCTGGAAAAACACATGGCATTCTTCAGGGCCAACGGCCCGGCAACATACCAGCCCATGGCAACGCCATGGGTAACGGAATCACCATGAATATTGAGGGCTGAATGCCCGATACATCAGACGTTGGATCGCAGACCTAACGTCCCATATCACGGGCTTTCAGCCCATAAAATTCACGGGGTCAGCGTGAACCTGGGCCGTGAGCACAGGCTATGCTCGCCGGTAAGGATTTGAACCCATGTGAGACGGCCAACACCTCAGTGTCACATTTCCGAAAGCACCGAGGCCAGCCGGATGCCCGCCTTGGAGCGTTGCTGAAAATGTTGCACTTTCTTGAGAGGCAGCTGCCAGTCGGGAGAATTGCAGACATTCGGGTCGTTTCTAATCGAATCAATTGCCCGTTGGTAAAGAGCATCCGCATCCCTGAACTCCCCATCCGCATGATGAGCGAGCGCTTGTGCCCAAGAACACTCCCAGTGCGGGTCGGGACTGGGGTTATCGAAAGCGGCTACGACACGCGCCAGCGTTCGTGTGGCCGCGCTGTCTCTTTGGTCCCAGTCTTGACCTTGCATCGAAAAGATTATCGCGTTGGCGGCAGTTGTCCGAATCTGGTTCATGATCTTGCCCATGAATCTGTTCACCGGCACAAATGGCAACTTCTGCTCATACTCCGGTTCCAGTGTGGGAGTGCTCGCAATAATGCCTTTCGCAACGTGAAGTCGTGCTGTCGTCTGGGGGACCACATCATTGAAAAATTTTTTTGACAGCGTCATGTGAACCCGCTGGCCAACAGTCATCTGATCTTAGTGTGTGCGTCTTTTGTTTTCCTGAGAAGGGGTTGAAGAGAGCCTGCGTGGTGATGTCTATAATATGGATGTTCGGCTCTTCATTTGGCGGCCATTGAGTTGGGACAAGTGCGGCAAAAACTGGTACGGGCTGTCGTTCCCAGTAGCGGATCTTCTCGGTACTGAATTTTGCCGAAGCATACCTTTTTTGGCTGTCCACCTCGCACTGCTTGCCCGCCTTGACCTGCACCCAGAAGTGCAAGTGGGGGTGCGCTCCAACAATGGTCTCACAATAAAGATCAATCCCGATGTCAGTATCTGCCGCCACGGGACGCACAAGCGCTTGAGCGCTGATGCGGGTCATTACGAGTGCCGCTCCGTAATTACCCATCAGACATGTATCGGGCACTGTAGGTGTTGGGTGTCTCTTCATTTGCGTCTTTTTCATATGATGTTGCCAAAAGGTTTGAGGGGGCCGAGCATGTCAGTCGTGAGATGTTGATTTCAAAATGCGAGTTCTGCCAATACCAAGCCAGTCTCCCATCCCTGCCCAGCCTTGGTCGGCATAGGTCAGGTTGGGGTTACTGGGAATATCTGATGGCCGCGTGATGTGTCCTGTGCCACCTTCGCAGAATTTCCTCCATTCTCTCCCGCTTTTGAGACCAAGACTGCGTGCAAAAGAGCGCGCTTTTTTCCAAGATCGAAACCTACGCCGTTGGTTAGCTATCTTCCCTGTGCCCAACCAGTCGCCGTATCCCGCCCAGCCTTTGTCCGCGTATGTTCCTTCTGGAGCAGCGGGAATGTCAGACGGCAAAGCAACCTTCTTAGGCAGTCGGCCTTTGCGGTACTCGAACCATTCAGTCTGGCTCTTAAGACCAAGTCCGCGAGCAAAAGCCCGCGCCTCGTGAAATGGTCGAAACTTTCTCTGCACGGGTGATATGTTGCCCGTACCCAACCAGTCGCCCATTCCCGCCCAGCCCTTGTCGGCATATGTCCGCATGGGACCGGCAGGGATATCCGATGGCAGGTTGCCTTTGCAGTAAGCTCTCCATTCGGTGACGTTCTTGAGCGCAAGGGAACGGACAAAAGCCCTTGCATCCTTGAATGATCTATACTTTCGAAATTGGTCCGCTATGTTTCCCGTCCCGAGCCAGTCACCGTAACCGATCCAGCCTTTATTTGCATAAGTGCCTTTTGGATTTTTCGGGATATCTGTTGGTACTGAACCTCTTCCTGGCAGGGCTCCTTTGCAGAGCTGATCCCATTCTGCCTGACTCTTAAGACCAAGACTGCGAGCAAAAGAACGGGCCTTCTGGAAGGACCGAAACTGCCGTCGCATAGGCGCAATAGTCCCAGTGCCCACCCAGTCACCCATCCCTGCCCAGCCTGTGTCGGCGTATGTCTTATTTGGGTTGGTGGGAATATCCGATGGCAATATGCCTTTCTCTGGCATGTTGCCTTGGCAAAAATCCTTCCATTCACCCTGACTCTTGAGACCTAGTCCGTGAGCAAATGAGCGAGCCTCTTGGAAGGAGCGAAACTGTCGCAGTTGAGGCGCTATATTTCCACTTCCCAACCAATCACCCATACCAGCCCAGCCATTTTCGGCATAGGTCTGGTTAGTATAGGCAGGGATATCTAGCGGTAGCGTCACTATCTCTGGTCGGTTGCCCTTGCAATACTCATTCCATTCTATGTTGCTCTTGAGACTGAGGCTGCGAACAAACGCACGTGCGCTTTGGAAGGAACGATACTTTCGCAAACTGGGTGCTATGTTACCAGTACCCAACCAGTCACCCCAACTAATCCAACCGGTGTCACAGTAAGTTCTTTTCGGAAATGCTGGAATGTCTGGCGGTAAAGAGCCTTTCTCGGGAAGATTACCTTTGCAGTACTCGTTCCATTGAGTCAGGTTTCGCAGCCCCAGCCCTCTCGCAAACTCCCGTGCTTCCCCGAATGGTCGCCACGATAATTTCGCCAGGCGGTCCCAGCACTTGAGTTCGATTTCCCGCACGAACTCGGTTAGATCGATGCGTTTGGCGAGGCGTTCGTCGATATTGAACTCGACGCTGCCGCCGCCTTTGCGCTGTTGCCCTTGGGAAACGGCGCGGAAATACTCGATGATGCGGTCATCATTGGCGGCGAGGGCGCGCAGGGTGGTTAGAATCTCCTTGAAGGCTGTCGATTTGAAGAGGTCCTCCGCAGTGGCGTCGGTATCGTGAAGGATGGGGACAATGACATAACCGAATTGCTTGTTAGGGGCGGGCCGCAGAGCCCGCCCTACGGCTTGCACGATGTCCACGGCGCTGCGGCGCGGATCAGCAAAGAGAACGCAGTCGATACCGGGCACATCGACACCTTCGGTTAGGCAGCGGGCATTGGTGATGAGAGCGTGCTCGGCTCTGGCGAAATCGCCGATGATGCGGGCGCGGGTGCCGGTGGGAGTCTTGCCGGAGACATGGAAGGTTTCGAGTTTGCCGAATTTGCGAAACGCTTTGGTGAAGGCGTCGTTGTGGGTCTGGAACAATTCCGCCCGTTGGATGCTGCCATGGAATGAGACCGCGTGGTGGATGGGATATTTCATCATCGCTTTGCGCAGGGCGATGAGGGACGCCAGCATATCGGCCTCGATTTCATCATTCCACGGGCCGGTGTCCGGTCTGACAAACGCATTGTTGCGGATCAGGTCGGCGACTTCCTGGCGCGACACGGCGATGCTGATGATTTTGTAATCACTGAGGATGGGCGGGTCGTATTCCATCGCCCGCTTGAACGAGAGCAGGTGGAAGGTTTCACCATAGATAGCGGGATCATCCATGCTCAGCACGGTGTCGCTCTGGCCGGCGTAGCGCCGCTCGGTGGCGGTCATGAAGAGGCGCCGGCGAATGGATAGGTTCGCATCGTGTAACAGGTGGGAGAAAAGCTTGCCGCTATCGCCGACCGTCTTGTGCGCCTCGTCCATGATGCCGAGATCGAAGCGGAACTTGGCGGCGCGGGCCGCTTTGGCGAGGGCCTCGCCGCTTTGGTAGGTGGTGAAGACGACGCTGAGCCCGTGGTGTTTCAGTTTCAGCCAGGCGGCGATCTCATCCGGGTCGGTCAGGCATGGCACGCCGAGGTCCTGGCGCAGCACTGCGGTGTCATCGCGCTCGATGCGCCCGGCGGATTCATCGCTGCACACACAGATCCAATCCACCGCCTGATGGTTGGCCATGGTTTCGCGCAACCAGACTTTAAGCGTCTGCCGTATCAGCGCGAGGCTCGGCACGGCGATGACGATGCGGCGGGCGGCGGGCGGCGAGTTTTCCGGCGATCCAATATGATGTCAGGCTTTTGCCACTGCCGCAAGGCATGATGAGCTTGCCGCGCCTGGCCTTGCCGATGACGAAATGCTCATGACCGTCCTTCACCGCGCCTTTCTGGTGCGGGTGCGGGCGTAGCGGCTTGAGCGCACCCGGCTTGTGGGCGAGGTACGCCCGCAGGCGTGTTAGAAAAACGGTGTCAAGTGCCTGCCAGATATCGAGCGCGCAGAATCCGATGCGTTGCTGCTTCTTGAGCAGATGGGTGATGCGTTCGGTGGTGGAGCAAATGATGCCGAAGGCAAATCCATCGCACACCCCGAACGCGAGGCCGGTGAAGGTGGAGATTTCCCGCCAGGTCAGGGAACAATCGTTGGCTTGGCGATACTTGCATTGGATCGCCCAGAACTCGCCATCGTGGGTCTGCGCGACGATATCGATTCCCTGGTCGGTGGCGGGCAGATTGAGTTTGCATGCCACGGATTGCGGCACTTCACGGTAGAGCCAGACGTGCTTGAGCTTGCTCGCATACTCGGGTTCGAGTTGCAGGTAGGCTTTGACGAGTTGCTCGAACAGGTCGCCCTTGAGCTTTTCACCGTAGCCACTCCACTTGTTCTGGATGTCCTGCCATGACGCGCAGCCACGAAGAGCACCCAGCAATCCAGCCTGTCCATTTGCTTGTGTCATTTGAGGTGGTGCTGGTTTACCTCATAGCCGGTCGTGCTGCTAGGAAATTTTCTTTCGGTGTGACCCTCGCGGGAAATCGATTAGGCATGAGGCGCCTACGGATCTAACAACGCCCGCACGGTGGCGGGATCGAGGGTGGCGGCGAGGTCGGTGCCGGCGAGGATGCCGGCGGCAAGCTTGCCCTTGTCCTGTTGGAGTTGGTGGATGCGTTGCTCCACGGTGTCCTGGCACAGCAATTTGTGCACAAACACCGGCTTGTTCTGGCCGATCCGATAGGCGCGGTCGGTCGCCTGCGCTTCGGCGGCCGGGTTCCACCACGGGTCGTAATGGATGACGGTGTCCGCGGCAGTTAGATTAAGGCCAGTGCCGCCGGCTTTGAGCGAGATGAGAAACACCGGGGCCTTGCCGGATTGGAAATCATCCACCAATTGGCCGCGGTCCTTGGAGGCACCGGTGAGCTTGAGGTAGGGAATGCGCGCGCCGACGAGATGCTCCTCGATAAGGGCGAGCATGCTGGTGAATTGCGAGAACAACAGGATCCGCCGGCCTTCCTCGATGAGTAGCTCCAACAATTCCGTTAGAAAAGCCAGCTTGGCGGAGTCGCGGACGTGGCTGGAAAAATCCTCCGGCAACAGGCGCGGGTCGCAGCAAATCTGGCGGAGTTTGAGCAAGGCATCGAGGAAGACAATCTGTGATTGGCCGAGGCCGCGGGCGGCAATGGCCTGGCGCACGCGCTGGTCCATGGTGGCGCGCACGGTCTCATAGAGGTCCTTTTGATTGGTGTGCAATTCGATGAGGTGCACGAGTTCGGTTTTGGGCGGCAATTCCTTGGCCACCTGGTCCTTGGTGCGGCGCAGGATCAACGGCGCCACCCGCCGCTTGAGCACCGTGTTGCGTTCGGCGTCTCCGTCCTTTTCAATCGGCTTGCGGAAGCGGGTGTTGAACGCCTCCTCGCTGCCCAGAAACCCCGGAATCAGAAACCGCAACAAACTCCACAACTCGCCGAGGTGGTTTTCAATCGGCGTGCCGGACAGGCAGAGGCGGTGGCGGGCCGTGAGCTGGCAAGCGGCTTGCGTCACCTTGGCGTGCGGGTTCTTGATGTATTGCGCCTCATCGAGCACCACCATGTGGAAGTCCACGCCGCGCAGTTTTTCGAGGTCGCGCTGCAACAGCGCGTAGGATGTTAGAACAAGGTCCGCGTGCGGGATCGAGCGGAAGTGGTGTTTGCGCTCCGCCCCGTTGAGCACCAGCACCCGCAGGCCGGGCGTGAACTTGAGCGCCTCCGCCCGCCAGTTAGGCACCACCGAGGTGGGCGCCACCACCAGCACCGGCTTGCCGCCCGCATGGCCGGCCAGTTTGTCGGTTAGAACATGCGCCAGAGTTTGCAGGGTTTTGCCGAGGCCCATGTCGTCAGCCAGGATCCCGTGCAGACCGTGGCGCGCCAGAAATTGCATCCAATGAAAGCCGGCGAGTTGATAGTCGCGCAAGGTGGCGTTCACCCCGTCCGGCAGTGCCACCCGCTCGATGCCGGAAAAATCCCGCAGCTTGGCCGCCAGTTCCGCCAGTTCCGGCGGTGGCGTGAGGCCCAGCCCATCCAACCCGGCGAGCGTGGCGGCATCCAGCGCGTGGAGACGGGCACGCCCGGGAAACTTCGGGTCGAGCAATGC
>Ga0194047_10002580_pt1 | contig 10326 bp, 13 predicted proteins | sample JunL225m_MetaG_2_FD_160070 | JGI IMG/M metagenome (GOLD analysis project Ga0194047, IMG submission 160070) | Anoxic zone freshwater microbial communities from boreal shield lake in IISD Experimental Lakes Area, Ontario, Canada - Jun2016-L221-5m | ecosystem: Environmental > Aquatic > Freshwater...
GTAATTAACAACACAAGTTTTATATTATTTAACAAGAATACTATTTACTGAAAATAACTTTGTATATGAAGGAGTTTTTACTGATTGCTTTAGGTGTTTTGGTTTTCGTAGTCATATTTCAGATTGCGAAAGCTAGCGAGTATGTAAGCGTTTTAAAAGGCGAAGAAAAAACACGCAAGCAAAATAATAAGATCAATGCTTTTCTGCTAATGGGCTTTTTAGTCTTTGGACTGATAGGCGTTTGGTATTGTAACGACCTGTATTATGGAAAAACACTTTTCCCACAGGGTTCAGCTTCTGTAGAAGGTGAAGGTATTGATACCATGTTTATGATTACTGTTGCTGTAACAGGGATAGTTTTTGTTATTACACAAATACTTCTTTTTTGGTTTGCTTTTAAATACCAGGAAAGCGATAATCGTAAAGCATATTATTTTGCACACAGCACCAAATTAGAATTAATTTGGACTACCATTCCTGCAATTACACTTTGTATATTGGTAGCATTTGGATTAAGGCTATGGTTTAAAATTACTAATGATGCCCCTAAAAATGCTATTGTAGTGGAAGTAACAGGCCATCAGTTTGGATGGGAATTCAGGTATCCAGGAGCCGATAAAGTATTAGGTAAAAAGAATTATAAATTAACTACGGGCACTAATCCACTTGGTGTAGATTTTAATGATCCTGCAAGTTTTGATGATATACATGTTACCGGAACCATGCACATTCCTGTAGGCAAACCAGTTAAACTGGTAATCAATGCTCAAGATGTAATTCATGATGTTGGCTTGCCTCACTTCAGGTTAAAGATGGATGCCGTTCCTGGTATTCCTACAACAGAATGGTTTACTCCAAAGTATACTACAAAAGAAATGAAGGAAAGGACCAATAATCCTGATTTTACCTATGAAATCAGTTGTGATCAAATGTGTGGCAAAGGGCATTTCTCTATGAGAGGTGTTATTATTGTTGAATCAGAAGCTGAGTATAAACTATGGTTGGCTCAGCAAAAGGCAGAATATTTTACAGTTTTCCCAGACAGAGTACCTAAAACTGATACAACAAAGTCAAACCCAGTTGTAGCAATGGTTCCAGGTAAATAATTAAAAATTGGTTTAGAAAAAATAATCGAATATGAGTAGCGAAGCCACATTACACGGAGTTGATGATCATGCAGCACATGATACACATCATGAGCATCATCACCACGAAACGTTTATTACTAAATACGTTTTCAGTCAAGATCATAAAATGATTGCCAAACAGTTTTTGGTAACAGGTATCATTTGGGCCGTTATCGGTGGTTTATTTTCAGTAATATTTCGTTTTCAACTGGGCTATCCCGAATCAACTTTCCCATGGCTGGAAGATATTTTAGGTCACTGGGCTAAAGGTGGTAAAATTGAACCAGAATTTTATTATGCCCTAGTAACCATGCACGGAACCATTTTGGTATTCTTTGTATTAACAGCAGGCTTGAGTGGAACATTTGCAAACTTCTTAATTCCATTACAGATTGGGGCAAGAGATATGGCTTCCCCAATGTTGAATATGTTGAGCTATTGGTTCTTCTTCACTGCTTCTATCATTATGTTCTCTTCTTTGTTTGTTCAAACTGGACCTGCAAGTGGGGGTTGGACTATTTATCCTCCATTAAGTGCTTTAGGTGATGCGTCCTCTGGAAGTAAAATTGGCATGGATTTATGGTTGGTAAGTATGGCCATGTTTATTGTTAGTTCATTATTGGGTGGTCTTAATTATATCACTACTATTTTAAACTTACGTACCAAAGGTATGAGTATGACAAGGCTTCCATTAACCATATGGTCTTTGTTCTTTACAGCCGTTTTAGGTGTGTTAAGTTTCCCTGTTTTGTTATCAGGCGCTATATTATTATTATTTGATAGAAACTTAGGCACCAGTTTCTTTTTAAGTGATATCGTGGTTAACGGAACTAAAATATTGCCTAACGAAGGTGGTAGTGCAATCCTGTTTCAACATTTATTCTGGTTCCTAGGTCACCCTGAGGTGTATATAATATTATTACCAGCAATGGGAATGAGTTCTGAAATTATTTCTGTAAACAGCCGGAAACCGATTTTCGGTTATATGGCAATGGTAGGATCCTTATTTGCAATTGCAATTTTGGCATTTTTAGTTTGGGCACATCATATGTTTGTAACTGGATTGAATCCATTCCTTGGTTCTGTATTTGTATTATTAACTTTATTAATTGCGGTTCCATCTGCAATTAAAGTGTTTAACTGGTTAACTACATTATGGAGAGGAAATATTAGGTTTACCCCTGGAATGTTATTCGCTATTGGCTTTGTAAGCTTATTCATTAGCGGTGGATTAACGGGTATCTTTTTAGGAAACTCTGCTTTAGATCTCCATTTGCACGATACTTATTTTGTAATTGCTCACTTCCATATTGTTATGGGCGTTGCTTCATTTTTTGGAATGTTTGCAGGCGTATACCACTGGTTCCCTAAAATGTTTGGACGCTTTTTAAACAATACAATGGCCTACATTCATTTTTGGATAACTATAGTAGGAGCATACTTAATATTTTGGCCAATGCACTACGAGGGTTTGGCTGGTATGCCACGCCGTTATTATGATTTCTCTAACTGGGAATCATTTAAACAATTTGGCGACTTAAATCAATTTATCAGTTTTGTTGCTGGCATTGTATTTCTTGCGCAGCTGGTATTTATATTTAATTTCTTTTACAGCATGTTTAAGGGAAGAAGAGTTAATACTCAAAATCCATGGGGTGCAAATACATTGGAATGGACAACCCCAATCAATCCTGGGCATGGAAACTGGCCTGGAGAAATTCCGGAGGTTTTCCGCGGTGCTTATGATTATGCAAAAGATGGACATGAGTTTATTCCTCAAAATGTTCCAATAGGCGATGATGAAACACATCATTAATATTGGATGATTTTGTGCTAACTTATAAAAGAGATTTTTGAAATATTAAATTAAAGAAAGGTAACTGGCATTATACCATATACCATTAAATAAAATGTCGGAAAATACACCCATAACCAACTCAACATCTTTTAAGTTGGTGACTAAAGTGAAAGATTATATTCAACTAATCAAATTCACTTTGAGTTTCATGGTAGTGTTTAGTACGGTAGTAAGTTTTTTAATTGGATGTAATTATTTACTTGATCACGAAGGGCGAGTAGTTTATACCAATAAAATAATATCAGTTCTTTTACTTTTTGCAGCAGGAATGCTTGTTACAGGTTCTGCCAATGCCATTAACCAGATTTTAGAAAAAAAATCTGATTCGTTAATGAAGCGTACAGCCCAAAGGCCAGTAGCTAGTGGCAGAATGAGTATTAATGAAGCTAGCGTATTTGCATGTATTGCAGGAGTTTTGGGTGTTTTCATTATGTGGAAATATTTCAACTTTCAAAGCGCAATGGTGAGTTTGTTCAGCCTTTTTTTATACGGCTTTATTTACACGCCATTAAAGAAAGTGAATTCAATTTCTGTATTGATTGGAGCAATACCTGGCGCTTTGCCCTGCTTAATAGGATGGGTAGCCGCAACGGATGATTTTAGTACAGGTGGATGGGTTTTATTTGCCATTCAATTTCTTTGGCAATTCCCCCATTTTTGGGCAATTGCTTGGTTGGCACATAAAGATTATGAAACAGCAGGTTTTAAATTATTACCTGCCGATAAGGGCCCTACTAGATTTACCGCAGTACAAAGTATTATTTACAGTGCATTGATGATACCAGTGGGTTTTCTGCCTCATACTACAGGAATAAGTGGAGTAAACAGTATGTATATTTTACTGGGTTGTAATTTATGTATGGTATATGTAAGTGTACTGTTGTTTAGAAAGATGGATGCAAAAAGTGCTAGAAGAGTGATGTTCAGTTCTTATTTTTATTTAATGATAGTGCTACTTGCACTGTTTGCAGATAGAGCACATTATTTAAATTAATTTAATAGTTAAAGTGGAGTTGGTAAAATATTTTTGAATGAGTATAGTGGCAATGGAACAACAACAAAAAATTCATCCGCATAAGTTTACTTTGTGGGTAGCAATTGGCGCCATTTTAATGATGTTTGCTGGTTTAACTAGTGCTTACATTGTTAAAAGAAATCAGGCAAATTGGGTATCATTTGAGTTACCTGTTGCCTTTTGGTACAGTACAATTGCGATTGTATTAAGCAGTATTACACTGTTTTTTGCAGCACGCTCTTTTAAACAAAGGAGAATACCTAACTATCGGAGGCTAATGTTTGCCACCATTGCATTAGGCATTCTTTTTATTGTATTACAACTCGTTGGTTTTTATCAATTAGGCCTACGAGGAATAACATTAACAGGAAATGTTTCAGGTTCTTTTTTATGTGTTATTGTAGGAATACATGCCGTGCATGTTTTAGGAGGATTGATTGCGTTACTGGTGCTTTTTATACAAGCTTACAGAAGCAATATAAAATCTTATAACAGCACGCCCGTAGAAGTTATCGGCACCTACTGGCATTTTGTAGATGTACTTTGGATTTACCTGCTGATTTTTTTACTGATGATTCGGTAAATCATCAACAAAGAATATAGTTTTTTATTTTAGATTTAAGATATATGTCAACAACAGCAATTCCAACAAATACCAAATGGTGGAACGGTGGACGAAGCCCGTTTAACGCTAGTTATGGTAAAGTAATGATGTGGTATTTTTTAATGAGTGATGCATTTACATTTGGTGCATTTCTTATCAGCTACGGCACATTACGTTTCAGTCAAAACCATTGGGTAGATCCTAACCATGTGTTTAACTCATTTCCATTTGCAGGACATGCAGACTTGCCATTGGCATTTGTAAGTATTATGACCTTTATTTTGATCATTAGTTCTGTTACCATGGTAATGGCCGTACATAAAGGCCATCAAATGGATCAGAAAGGTGTTGAAAAATATATGCTTTGGACAATCGTAGGTGGTGCAGCATTCTTAGGCTGTCAGGCCTGGGAATGGACTCACTTATTAACTGGCGAACATGCTGTATTGGTAAATGGTCAAATTGAACATTGGAACACAACAGTATCTCATAACCCCTTTGGTCCGGAAGTAATGTTTAACGGACAAGAAGTTGCAACTCCTGGCCCTATAGCATTTGGTAGTTACTTCTTTGAAATTACCGGCTTCCACGGTTTCCACGTATTAAGTGGTGTGGTGATTAATATTATTATGTATATCAAAACCAAAATGGGTCATTTCCAACAACGTGGGCATTATGAAATGATAGAGAAAGCTGGTTTGTACTGGCATTTTGTGGATTTGGTTTGGGTATTTGTATTCTTATGTTTTTATCTAATTTAACAATCAATAACTTTTTTATACAATGAGCGAACATCTGGTTTTATCATCTCCCGAAATAACGTATGCGGCACCCCACAAGGATAATGCTGTAAAACGTTTTATGAATGTAACTATAGTTTTATCTGTTATTACTTTAATTGAATTGTGTTTTGGATTTGGTTTAGCAAAACATTGGTTTGGTCATAATTCAAGTACAATTCTTTTTATCAAAGGCGTAATCTGTATTTTATCTTTAGCTAAAGCCTATTATATTGTTTCAATATTTATGCATTTAGGCGATGAAATAAGGAACATGATAATGACTATTGTAGTTCCATTATGTTTATTCATCTGGTTCATCACTGCTTTTTTATGGGATGGGAATAGCTGGAAAAATTTAAGGAATACCAATGCTGGTAGCCGTAAAGCGCCTATTGAACAAACTGCTCCTGCCGCAAAAGAAAGTGGCACTAAAGAGTAATCAATATTAATTTGCTTATAAAATATTTAAAGATCGTCTCAAAAAACAGGGACGATCTTTTTTTATAAGACAATAGAACTTTGTTGCTGTAAATTTGTTTTTTAAATCTATCATTTATTATCCCCTGTAATGAATAAAAAGGCCATACTTTCTTTAATGCTCGCAATTTTATTGCCACTTACTGGGTACTTTTTAGTGAAGTATTACAGTAAAGACGCTGTTAATATGCCACGAAAATATTTCGTGCCTGATAGTGTTGTGGTAAGTGTGCATAATGGTAAAAATGTAACAGACACCATTTGGCATAAAGTAAAAGATATTGCATTTACCAACCAGTTGGGTAAAAAAGTACACCTATACGACCTTCATGGAAAAATTGTAGTGTTGGATTTCTTTTTTACACGCTGTCCGTCTATTTGCCCAGGACTTGCAAAAAGCATGAAGCGGTTACAAGATTCATTTATTAAAAATGACAGCATTGTGCAATTTGTTTCTATTAGCATTGATCCTAAATACGACTCTGTAGCACAACTGAGAAAATTTGCCGATCATTTTAATATCAACCACGATACCTGGTGGATGGTAACCGGAGATAAAAAAGATATTTATGCTTTTGCTATAAATGAGGTAAGGGCTAATATTGCAGACCCTGGAGTGGACACTGCATTTATTCATACAGAAAATTTCTTTTTATTAGATACCAATCATATTGTAAGGGGATATTATAATGGGTTTGATACAGCTGCACAAACAAAACTGGTAAGGGATATTCCTTTATTGATGTTGGAAAGAGATAAAACAGCTCCTTCTGTATTAAGAGATTTTATTCCTATACTGCCCATTATATTTATTGCAATAGCGATTGTATTCTTGGTAATACTTTTATTAAATCGTAACAGGCAAAAATAAAATTTACATGTTAGCACCATCATTAAAGAAAAATGACAAGAATGCAAGGCTGATTATTTATGCAGTATCCATTGTAGTATTTGCTGCAGTGGTTTTATTAAGTCGTATTACATTACAAGTTGATTTAGGATTTAATGTACACCTTTTTGCAAAAGCTAATGCTATTATAAATTCGGCAGTGGCGTTGTTATTGATAGCTGGATTGATTGCTGTAAAACAAAAAAAGTATGAGTTACATAAAAAAATAATGCTAACTGCTATTATACTTTCAGTGCTTTTTTTACTATCATATATCTGTCATCATTTATTTGCCGGCGAAACTAAGTTTGGCGATATTGATCATAATGGCATTATAAGCGACGAAGAAAAATTACATGTAGGAAGTTTAAGAATGCTATATTATTTTATATTAATCACTCATATCCCCCTAGCTGGCATTATTCTTCCATTTATTTTATTTACTGCATACCGAGCTTTAATAGGAGAATATGAACAACATAAAAAATTAACCAGATTCACCTGGCCGGTTTGGTTTTATGTAGCTGTAACTGGAGTAATTGTTTATTTATTAATTAGCCCTTATTATAATTAACTCTATTGTTATGAATAAAAAAAACGGAGTAAAAGCCTTGACCATTATTCATAAAGCAATGTTGTTAGGGCAATTAATTTTCGGCACCATTTGTTTTTATCTGGTGTATACAAAGGCTGTTTCAATTAACCCTTTGGATGAACTGGATAAAGTTCTTCAAGTGATTGCTATTATATTATCGGTTGCTGGATATTTAATAGGTAATGTGCTATTCAAAAAAAAATTAATAATAGCCAAGAATCTGAATACAGGCGCTACAGAAAAATTTGCTCTTTATCAAGCTGCAAGTATTTTACAATGGGCATTAATTGAAGGACCTTCCCTTTTTAGCATTATATGTTTTTTCCTCACAAATAATTATGCTTTCTTGGCATTGGCTGCAGCTTTGGTGTTATTGTTTACTATGATGGTGCCATCAAAAACAAAAATTGCATTTCAATTAGCAATTAGCGAAGACGAGCTGGGCGCATTATAAAACTGGTTCAACAATAATTTTTGAAGTATTCAAGTAAGTAATCAGTACCATTAATTTGTCTCCAACTTTTAATTTATTTTCAGTAGGGGTACTATTTTTTTCTGCTGGAATTTTAGCTTGTATCTTATCACTAATAACATTTAGGTATATACCATGCTGGGTTATTTTTATCACTTCGGCTTCAATGGGTGTTTTTGCTTTATGACATTTTACTGCGGTATAAAATTCAGGTATATAATGGTTGTTAAATAATTTTGCAGTAATTTTTTCTTTATTATCCAAATTTTCTAATGAAAATGTAACGGCTTCGTTCAACTCTTTTTCGGTTGGCGGAAATTGCCATGGCGACTGTGGCACAGGGAAAAATAAATAACTATCAATTTCTTTTACAAAAACTTTATCGTCAGCAGCTTTTAAATAACCAATAAAACTGTTTTCTGTTTTTGCTTTATTAATCAATACATCAAGTGCGGTATTATAACGGTATTCAATATTTGTGGCCACCATTTTATCGCCACGGCCCGATAGGCCGGCCACAAAATCTACCACATCTCCTATATGATAAACATGTTTTTTATTTGAAAAGGTTTTATCAGCCTTTTCATCAGTACTGCCGTTAATGGTTTTCTTTTTTCCATTTACTTCATATTCTATCATCACGTATTTTTTTTCGTGATTTACAAACGACACTTTTCCCTGTATAACGGTATGGCTCATATTATAAACTTAATTCGGTTAAAGGATCCCAATATCTTTTTTTAAATTCCACTACGGTATCATCTTTTACAGATACCCCATCTTTTTTTAATAACTCTTCCATTAATGTAGGTGTTGCAAAATGATGTTTTCCGGTTAACATCCCATTCCTATTCACTACACGTTGCGCAGGTATTTTTGGTGTAGCATCGTGAGCTGCATTCATTGCCCATCCTACCATGCGGGCCGAAAGTTTGGTGCCCAAATAAGCAGCAATGGCTCCGTAAGATGTTACCCTTCCTTTTGGAATCTGCTGCACCACTTCATATACATCCTGAAAAAAACTGTATTCTTTAACAGTACTACGTGGTTGCCCCGCCGCAACTTTTTTGAGTGGAGATTTAACTGCTTTTTTTGCCATAAAAATCTTCTTTTCAGCGCTGAAAAGATACATCAATTATTCGGGTATTAAGCCCCACCGTGAGAGGGGTTGGGGGAGGCCAGTAATTCGCTGCGTTTTGGTTCGCTAACATTTTCATATAGATAAGGACAGTGCCTGCAGCCATTGCCACAACAGACGCCTTTTTGTAAATGATACTTTGCTGTAAATACAATAAAGCCCTGTTCATTAAAGTAATAATCTATTTCCTCAATCAAGTTGTTCATTTTTTAATTCCTCTTGTAATTGGTCATCAAAATTATTTATTACTGCAGGTAGTGTAAATTTTAGATAATGTATCTTATTGCTTTGCGCTATATCCAGGCATTCGTAATGTGTTTTAATTTTTAATTCTTCTTTTACAAATGCTTGTTTGTATACATCATCACAATCTTCAACAAGGTTTAATCCAAAAAGTTCAATTACTTTTTTAGTAAAATAATAGAGGTCGGGGGAATCTGTTTTAAGGTGAATAATTCCTGTTGGTTTTAATACTTGCTGGTATAAACGAAGAAATCGGGGATGTGTTAATCGTTGTTTTGCTTTTGAAACTCTTAATTGGGGGTCTGGAAAAGTGATCCATATTTCATCAACTTCCCCTGCAACAAAATAATCGGGTAGCATTTCTATTTGAGTACGTAAAAAGCCTACATTGTTTATGCCTTCGGCAATACATTTTCTTGCACCAATATGCATGCGATTGCCTTTTACATCTACCCCAATATAATTTTGTAAGGGAAACATTTTTGACAAACCAACAGTATATTCTCCTCTTCCACAGGCCAGTTCTAATACAATAGGATTTTTGTTAGCAAAGAACTTTTGCCATTCTCCCTGCATATCTTTTGGGTATTCCAGTGTATTGTGAAATGCTGTAAACTCAGCAAAGCGAAGTAATTTTTTTTGCGCCATTGACGGCAAAGATAATTAAAGCAGGCATTATATTTTAAATTGAAAGCCAGCTCCTATAATTGATTTTAACTGTAAAGCGGGAGCATCTTTATTTTCTCCGAATATTCGTGTATCGTCATCATAAATCAAATCAAAACTCCAGTTAAACGACAACATTTTGAAAACTCTTATTGCTAAAATATTGGTCATGTAAACATCTATATTTCTTGGATTTTTTTTATAATTAGAAAACATATCTAAACGTGATTTGTAAGTCAGGTTTTTTATGATTTCTTTTTGATAATTTAGGGTGGCAAAGGCACCGAGTTGGTTTACAATATTTGCGCCAGTATCTACACCATATGCTGCTTTTGAGGCAAGACTGTCATTACGTACAATTATCCAACGAGATGTTAGTGGAGAAAGAAATAAAGACAATCCTTTTTTTGGTTTATAATCTACTCCAAAGCTGGTTAATACATAACCTGGCGATAAAAAA
>Ga0194047_10002584_pt1 | contig 10321 bp, 10 predicted proteins | sample JunL225m_MetaG_2_FD_160070 | JGI IMG/M metagenome (GOLD analysis project Ga0194047, IMG submission 160070) | Anoxic zone freshwater microbial communities from boreal shield lake in IISD Experimental Lakes Area, Ontario, Canada - Jun2016-L221-5m | ecosystem: Environmental > Aquatic > Freshwater...
ATGTGTTTGTTATTAATAAGGCAGATCGCAAAGGCGTGCAAGAGACTCAGCGCGACATTGAACAAATGTTGGAACTGTCTGATCTAGCCCACGAAGCGTGGCACCCGCCAATCGTTGCCACTATCGGCAACTCCGGCGAAGGCGTTCCAGAAATGTGGGATGCGGTACTAGAACATCGCGCTGCAATTGAATCATCAGGCGTTCTGAAGTCGCGCCGCGAATTTCGGTTACGTGCCGAACTGCGTGAAATTGTTGCACGCCGTCTCGAACTGAAAGCTCGTGAAATTCTTAGTGGTGACCAATGGGATGGGTTGCAATTGCAAGTGCTGAATCACCAACTTGATCCATGGTCTGCCGCTGATGAAATGTTGCGTGGGGTAGGAGCCTGACATGTCGAATGAATCATTAGTACTAGTTGATCGCCGTAATGATGGGGTTGCTCTCGTTACGTTGAACTCACCCAAAGTGAATGCACTGTCTACGGCGCTACTTGGCCGCCTGCATGAAGTAGCACGCGAACTCACTAGCAACCCTGCAGGCGCAGTTGTTATTACTGGTGGCGATCGTTTGTTTGCTGCTGGTGCCGACATTTCCGAATTTGGTGGCCCGTCTGAAGCTAAAACAATCGGTGCAGCTTTTCATGCTGCATTGAACGCAGTCGCAGCTATTCCGTCGTTCACTATTGCTGCCGTTAGTGGTTACGCGCTTGGTGGTGGGTGTGAATTGTCGATGGCGTGCGACTATCGCATTGCCTCAACAAAAGCAGTGTTTGGTCAGCCAGAAATCCTTCTGGGCATTATTCCTGGCGGGGGCGGAACGCAGCGTCTTTCTCGGTTGGTGGGCGCAAGCAGGGCCAAGGAAATCATGGCGACTGGTCGTCAAGTAAAGGCCGAAGAAGCACTTGCTATTGGTCTAGCTAATGAAGTGGTGGAACCCGATGCGCTCATGACTCGCGCATTTGAACTGGCAACCACGATTGCTTCGGGCGCAACAGTTGCCACACGTCTAATTAAGCAAGCAGTTGATCAAGGAATTGAGACTGATCTGACATCGGGTCTAGCCCTGGAACTGCAGTTGTTTGAAGATGTATTTCACTCAACTGATAGTCAAATCGGTGTGGCTAGTTTCCTCGAACACGGACCAGGTAAAGCCACCTTCACTGGCAAATAACTCATGCATCATTTCCGTGCACCTGATGCGCGTCGCTTCATTTCTGCCTCACTAATGATCGGCATTGCGTTCATTATTTTTGGTGCGTCATTCGGTGTGTTATCGGTTTCTGCTGGTGCGTCAGTTGCGCAGACTTGTGCAATGTCTTTGCTTGTTTTCACTGGTGCTTCACAAATGTCTGCGGTCAGTGTTCTTGCATCTGGCGGAACAGTGGCAAGCGCATTTGGTGGGGCAGTGTTGTTGTCTGGCCGCAACGCTGTGTATGGCTTAGCAATGTCGCCTGTATTAAAAGAGGGCAATCTCGCGTCGCGTTTACTGGGTGCACAATGGGTGATTGATGAAACAACTGCAGTGGTGTCTGCCGAAACTGATCCGGCTACTCGCAGAACTGCGTTCTGGATTTCTGGCGCCATTCTCTACGCCAGTTGGAATATCGGAACATTGCTCGGTGCGTTAGTGGGTTCCAGCATTAACCCCAGTGATTTCGGGCTTGATGCAGCATTTCCCGTGATGTTCACCGCAATGATCGCGCCGCACCTGCGCACATCTGCTGGTCGCAAAGCCGCATTGTTTGGTGCTGTGGCTGCAGTTGCACTTGCACCGTTTATGCCTATCGGTTTACCGATACTTGTGTCTGCGCTTGGCCTGTTGTTCGGCATGTCACCGACTTCAAGCGAACCCCTATCTGTGACAGATGGTGCACCATGAGTTGGACCTTTGTGTTGGCGCTTGCTGCGTGTGCGTATGGGTTGAAGCTTCTGGGCGCTGTAATTATTGGTCAGCGCGAGATGCCGCTGGTGGTGCAGCGGTGTTTGTTGCTTATTCCTGCAGCATTACTTGCGGGGCTGATTGCAAAGGACACTTTTACGACTGGCCAGCACTATGCCATTGATGCACGAGCTGCCGGTTTGGCAGTTGCGGTGCTTGCAACATGGCGCAAATTGCCGTTTGTTGTGGTGATTGTTGCTGGGGTGGGAACCACCGCAGTTATTCGCTTGTTTGTTTAAGCTGCAGGTGCTTCAGCGAGTTTTTTGAGAATGCGCAAGTTTTTGCGCCAAATTGCTTTCATCACTATCTGACCGCCAACAAGTGCACCAAGTTTTCCGCCAAGCCACCATGGAAACACCAAGACTTCAGTCCACACAAATCGAGTTGTGGTTGGGGTTAGTGCTTCAAGCGTGAATTCGCCAGTTCCGGTAACAACGCCGGTGTGTGTAACGCCCATAGCCTTCTCAGGCACCCATGAAGTGATCTTCATTTCGTCAACAAGTTTGATGGGGCCGACCTTGGTGTCGCAGAAGAATTCAGTGCCAGTACCACGTGTTTGATCTGTCCTGAATCGAATCGCGACAGCATCTGCCATCCAGTCAACATGTCGTTCAATTGGTTCAACAACGTCCCACACTCGCTGTGTGCTTGCGTTGATATCAATTGCTACGCAAATGTGTCCCATGGATTATGCGCTCACTGCGGCGCGGCGAAGTTCGCCTGCTGCAAATTCAGGCGCGATGATGTTGATCATGACGCCTGTACCGCGTTCAAAACCAGCGGTGGTGGTGAGCTTGGGGAACAAGTGAGCATGCCAGTGGTATGTGCCCTCGTGGTGAGAGGGGGCCGTGTGGAACACAAGATTGAAGGCAATGTCGCCAAGGGTGGCAACGAGATGTTGCAGCGCATCGCGAACTGCGATGCCAACACCGGTGAGTGCATCGTCTGAAGAATCAGTGAGATGTTGCTGATGATCCTTTGGCATGATGAGCAATTCATACGGGCTTGATGACCAGAACGGGCAGATCACCATGGCGTGATCGTTCTCAAGCACAAAACGCTCGTTGTTCGACTCTGCTTCAGTGGTGGTGCACACAATGCAGCCACCTTTGAAACGTTCGAAAGCACGTTCTTCTTCAAGAATTTCACCAGGCACAAAGGGAAGTCCGAGCAACTGTCCGTGCGGGTGAGCAAGTGATGCGCCTGCTTCACGACCATGATTCACAATTGCTTGTGTGTAACGAATGTTAGGTGTGTTGGCATGTGCAATGAAGCGAGCTTTGAGTGCAGCCATGAGTTGTGTGATTTGAGAATCAGACAGTTGGTCGAGACGCACTTCATGTTCTGGTGAGTACACAAACACTTCGTGCGTACCGCTGGCTTCTGCCATCACGTGCACGGGGCCAAGGTTGCGAACTGCAAGCGACTCGTCACCTTCAAATGCGGGGTAGCGGTTTGCGATAACGCGTAATTGCCAATTGCCGGCCGCATCAACATTCTCGAGTAATGGGACATCTGCATGAGCGTGTGTGCTATCTGGACAGAAAGGACATTCACGGTCAGGATCGTTTTCAACTTTTTGTGCGCGCGGAGCAAAGTCACTCGTGCGTTTAGCTCGAGATGGCACCACCGTGACCCAACGGCCGGTGAGAAGATTGAGACGAAGTTGACTCATTACTCACTCAGGATAGGCCGAAAAGCCCTGATTTCGGTGGATTATCAGTGAACGAAGGAGTCACACGGTAGGTGAATACCGACTGACGTGCCGATGTGAATCAGAAGTAAACGCAGTCTGACGCCCGTCGGCGTACCGAGATAACAATTCCAATCCAGACTGTTGAGCAATTGCATCAAGTTGCGACGGAGTGAAGTAACGAACAGCCCATGAGCGAACTTGCGAATAATGCTCGGAGCCAATGTGGGTGAATGTGCCCGTGATGCGCTGAGTGTTGGGGTCGTGGTGGCTGCTGGCGAGGACTTCTTCCCCCGAGGCCATGGTTTGCATGAATTCACGAGTTGAGTCATCTGTTGTGCTCGGAATGACTGCATCAATATAGAAAGATCCCGTCGAAGTAAGAACGTGCGCAACGTTTTTGAAGCAGGAATGCAGAGCTGCCTCGTCTGGGACGTTGAACAGAGTGTTGTATCCGATGAATACAACATCAAACGGGCCAGGTGGAATGTCTGTGGCGAAGTCGCCTTGAACGAAAGTGACGGAATCAGGAAAGCCTTTGTCGTGTGCAATCTGCAACATCGCCGGTGACGAGTCAATACCTACGATGATGTCACCCGACGTTGGTCGCAGGGCCAGCCATTGCGCAACTAGTCGACCTGTGCCAACACCAAGCTCTAGAACGCGCACTGGCTCAGGGGGTAGGCAGGTGACGATGAACTCGAGAAAATCGGCGTCATCGAGGTGTGTGTACCACTGGTCGTAGACCTCAGCAAAGGAATCTCCATATGTTGATGCGCTGTATCCATCAACGCCATAGGGGTTCGTGTGGTCGCTATTCATTAGGTACTAGTCCACCACGACCATGTGCGAGGGGACGCATCGGTAGCCTGACTACATGACCGAGATCACCAATTCGCCACGTTCGTACGTGTATCTCGATCATGCTGCAACATCACCCTTGCGCCCCGAAGCCCGTGATGCCATGGGCATGTACGGCGATGTGATGTATGCAAACCCATCAGGCTCACATCGATTTGCTCGTGAGGCTCGCCAAGTTATTGACGAAGCACGCGATGTGGTCGCCGAGGTCATCGGATGTCGACCAGGCGAAGTTATTTTCACAAGCGGCGGCACGGAGGGTGCCAATGCTGCGGTTCTTGGCGCAACACGCCGCACCGGCGGAATAGCTGTATGCGGCGCAAGTGAACACCATGCTGTGTTGCACTGCATTGAACACGTTGATGGCACCGTTGTACCAGTGACTGCCGCTGGTTCAGTTGAACCCGATGTCATGCGCGCTGTGCTTACTGAACTTGACAATGTTGCCGTGGTGTCAGTGATGACAGTGAATAACGAGACTGGTGCGATTTCAGATATCGAGCACATTTCGCATGCGGTGCGACGTCAAGCTCCTGATGCGTTATTTCATACCGATGCCGTGCAAGCAGCATGTTGGATTGATTTGCGAACAGTGTGGCCGTACGTTGATGCGCTCACGTTGTCAGCACACAAATTTGGTGGACCTAAAGGAATGGGAATCATGGTTCTGCGTGAAGGTGCAACATTGGAACCACTGATTTTGGGTGGGGGACAAGAACGTGATCGTCGTAGTGGTACCCATAACGTTGCTGGAATCGTCGGGACGTCAATTGCATTGTCACTAACGGATCAGAATCGTGTTGCAGAAGTTGCACGGCTTGGCACATTACGTGACCAATTGATTAACGGAATCACATCACGCATTGAATGCGCCACAGCCACTCTTGCTCCCGGTACTGGCATTGCCGGTACGGCGCATGTGTGTCTAGAAAATCTGGAAAGCGAATCATTGTTGTATCTCTTAGATGAAGCACAAGTGTGCGTATCGGCTGCATCTGCGTGTGCAAGTGGGGCTATGGAACCGTCGCATGTGTTGGCAGCTATGGGCGTGTCTCGTGAACGCATTAAGGGCTCGTTGCGTTTCAGTCTCGGGCACACAACAACAGCAAACGACATTGCGGTAGCCATCGACGCAACCGTGGCTGCTGCTGCTCGACTGGGGGCCACGACATCATGAAAGTTCTCTTAGCTATGTCTGGAGGCGTTGACTCATCTGCTGCTGCATTAGTGCTGCGTGATCAAGGCCACGATGTTGTCGGAGTCACCATGCGCTTATGGGGTGGCGAAAGTGACACAGGTTGTTGTTCAGTGTCAGATGTTGACGATGCGCGCAGAGTGGCTCAACAAGTCGGCATTGATCATTTGGTATTCAATTTCTCTGAAGAATTTAATGAACATGTTGTTGAGCCATATGTGGCATCTCATGTACAAGGCACAACGCCGAACCCATGCATCGAATGCAACCGGCATCTGAAATTTGACAAACTCATTGAACGTGGTCGAGCATTGGGCTTTGATGCGGTTGCTACCGGTCACCATGCACGCGTAGTTGATGTTGATGGCACTTTACGTTTAGCGCGCGGAGCCGATGCAGCCAAAGATCAGAGCTATGTGGTGCACATGTTGTCTGCAGAAGATTTGGCATATGTCATGTTTCCTGTTGGTCATATGCAGAAATCTGATGTGCGTGAATTGGCAACATCAGGCGGCTTACGTACGGCAGCAAAGCCAGACAGTCAGGACGTGTGCTTTATTGGCACCACCATTGGCCGTGCCGGATTCCTAGAACCGCGCCTCACGTTTAACTCTGCAACAGTTGTTGATGCAACTGGCACGCAAGTAGGTGAAGTTCCAGCAGTTGAGTTAGTAACACTCGGACAGCGACGCGGTCTCGGGCTTGGAGGTGGCGATAAGCGCTACGTAGTGGCTGTCGATGTGCCGTTGCGTCGTGTGGTTGTTGGAGACGAATCTGAATTGTTTATTTCACATACATCAATCGGCACGTTGTCATGGCCGTACACAACTGATGTGTCAACAATTTCTTCGCAGGAAATTCTGGTACAGGGAAGTGCCCACGGCGAACGTTCCGCCGGCACAATTACCGTCACGGGCGACAATGCTGTTATTGCGTGGTCACGGCCTACTCGCCGTATTTCGCCAGGTCAAACAGTTGTCTTTTATGATTCTGCCGACATGGTTGTGCTTGGTGGCGGAATAGTTACTGAGTAATTGCTACAACCGCAGCGTCAATTCTGCGTGGTGCAATACAAAACATCTTTACGTGCAACGCTTCCGTCGTTCCTAAAGTCTTTGCAGTGATGGCCGACAACACCACCTTGTCGGCTTCGGTCAATGTGATTGCAATGCGATGACCAAGCACCCCGCCTGTCAGATCAGCTGCTTCACCAACATCAGAAGTGCGCGTAACAGAAAGAATTTTCTCGGTTGTTGCCATGATTGTTTCGTGTAGTACCAAATGGTCGTGCACCACAATGCCAACAGGAACTATTACTAGCCATCGTCGCGCAAGGCGGTGTAGTCGCTGAGGAATTGATCGTGACAGAAGAATTCCAACGGCTACAAGTACTGCGCCTAGAACATATTGCTGTGCAGCCAGGAAGAGACTTCCCCCAATTAATGACGTAGTAAACAACAACCATGCAATGCACGCAGGCACGATGTAAGGAAGCGGCGTTCGTAACGCGAATCGGGTTTCGTCACCGTAGGCACCGCCTTGCACCATGAAGTCAACAAAAAGTGGCGATGAGGCAACAATCAATGACACCACTGCACAAAAGATTGCGACTGGCGCTGTCGAATGTATTGATACGACTACCGATAACGGCACAACTATTCGCACGATGGTGAGTGACATGGGGGACGGAACCAGTAACGACGCTCCGACACTTGTCCATAGCAACCAACTCCATGTAAGGAGTACCCAACTGACTGAGCGAGATGCGTCGTCGGCAATGATCTGCCATGGCGAAGACAATGCAAGGCCCACCCATGCAACAACAACAACCGAGACCACCAAGCGGTCTGGGCGAAGACGGGGGAGAATTGCCATGTCTCTAGCCTTGCCTGAGTGCGGCCCAGAAACAGAATTCCCCAGTTCGTTTCCCAGTCAGTACTACTGATACCAATGGGAAAGAGCAATGTGCTCGGTAGCCACAGGAGGACAGGTGAATTCAGACAACGGCCGTTCGCCACGTCCTGGTGCCACCTTTGGTGTGGGCAGTTTGCCGCACCGCAGTGTGTCGGCTGCGCTTGATTTTGTATGGCGCTCGACAGATGTTGTCACCATTCCATCATTGCCACGACGCTCGCCAGCTGAAGGAATGATTGCCCAGGCTCTTGTGGGAATCGAGGGCGTCTCAGTTGGACAATACGGCGGCATCAGCGTTGATATCTCGTCATTAGATATCGACCATTTCATTACCACTGATTTGAATTCCGATGCATACGGATCTTTCCTTGCATTCCTTGAAAGTTTTCCTGTTCGCAATCCCGGAGTGAATACGGTGAAGTGGCAGTTTGTTGGGCCCGTCACCTTGGGAATGGCGTTAGTGCGCATCGGACTAGAACCTCGAATTGCATTTCCCCTCGCACTTCAAGCGGTGCGTGCTCACGTCAGCGCGTTACAAGATGAAGTCGCCCGCGTGTGTGCCGGCGTCACGCAGATCATCATGCTCGACGAACCGTCGATGCACGAGGCGTTAGAGCCTGGGTTTGCCATCTCAGCTGAAGAAGTGATCGATTTTATTTCGGGTGCGTTAGCTGCGGTAACGGGCGACAACATCAGCGGTTTGCATTGTTGTGGCAGAACTGACTGGGGCGTCATGCTTGCTACCGGGGCAAATGTTTTGTCTATTCCTGTTCCGTCTCCGGCCAGCGATGAAGAAATGAGCGAGATGCTTGTCGCTGCTAGCCGCATTTCTGATCATCTTGAACACGGCGGCCGTATTGCGTGGGGGGCGATTCGTACAGATGGCCCTATCGCAATCAGTGCTGAACGTCCTTGGAAATCGCTCATGGAAGTGATGTGCGCATTGGTGAAGGCAGGCGTAGACCCACTGCTTGTTCGCCGCATGAGCTACATCACTCCGGCATGCGGACTTGGGTCCCATACAGATGGTGTCGCCGAACGAGTTTTTTCTCATGTGCGCAATGTGTCCATGAAGGTGGGCCAGCAAGCCACAGCATCTCGTTTGACCCTTGGGTCGTAGCATCGCCCATTGCTGTACCCCTTGAGTAGTTTGTAGGTGATGCCGCGCACACCTTCTCCTCAAAAACGTATGGAAGAACTGCGCGAGCAGGTGCAGTATCACAACGCGCGATACCACGGTCACGACAATCCTGAAATCAGCGATGCAGAGTTCGATCAATTGGTACGCGAGCTTCGCCAGCTCGAAATTGAACATCCCGAATTTGCCGACGAGTCGTCACCGTCGCTGTCTGTCGGATCTGCTGCCATCACAACGTTTGATCCGGTGGTTCATCGAGTACCCATGACCAGTCTTGATAATGCAATGGACGAATCTGAACTTCGTGCATGGGGTGATCGTGTCGCAAAAGGTCTCGGCGATCAACCTGTGCGATTCGTGTGTGAATTGAAGATTGACGGACTTGCAATCAGTATTCGCTATGAAAATGGTGTACTCGTGCAAGCCGCAACCCGTGGTGACGGAAAAGTTGGCGAAGACGTCACAGCAAATGTGGCAACTATCTCGTCCTTACCAAAACACATCGCATCTGCGCCCGAGATTGTTGAAGTACGTGGCGAAATCTTTATGTCAATTGCTGCATTTGAAAAACTCAAAGCAGAACGTGAAGCAGAAAACCTTGAACGCATTAGTAACGGACGCGCCCCACTTCCTGTGCCGGTCAATCCACGCAATGCTGGTGCTGGCAGTTTGCGACAGAAAGATCCAACCGTTACCGCAAAACGAGAGATGTCGTTGTGGTCGTACCAATTGGGTGAAGTAATTGGTGGTCCTGAATTCACAAGCCATCACGACACCCTTGAATTTTTGCGCTCCCTTGGTTTTCCGGTCAACCCGGCAATCACCATTGTTGATTCCGTTGAAGCAGTCACGCAGTTTTGCCATGAGTGGAAAGAACGCCGTCACGAATTGCCGTATGAAATTGACGGTGTCGTTATCAAAGTTGATGACCTCAGTCAGCGTGAACAATTGGGCTTCACGTCACGCGCTCCACGTTGGGCAATTGCTTTTAAATTCCCTCCTGAAGAAAAACACACTCTGCTGCTTGATATTCAGGTGTCTGTGGGTCGAACAGGGCGCACCACCCCGTTTGCTGTTCTTGAACCGGTGTTTGTTGGTGGCTCAACAGTAGGAATGGCCACGTTGCACAACCGTGATCAGGTGGCAGCCAAAGACGTGCGTCCCGGTGACACGGTTGTAGTGCGAAAAGCGGGAGATGTCATTCCTGAAGTTGTGGGGCCGGTCCTTTCAAAGCGCCCCAAGAACTCAACACCGTGGGTATTTCCCACTCAATGCCCCTGCCCCGTGAAATCGACCCTCGTCAAACTTGATGATGTCGCAGACACGCGGTGTGTCGAGCCCAATTGTCCGTTTCAACGCGATCAACGCATTATGTATTTCGCGTCACGTGGCGCAATGGATATTGAAGGTCTCGGTGACCGCACAGTGTTTGCATTGTCTGATGCAGGTCTTGTCACAGATGTTGGTGATTTGTATTCAGTCACCGTTGAGCAATTGCTGACTCTCGAAGGTTTTGCCGAACTCAGTGCACAAAATCTTGTCGCATCAATTCAAGCGTCGCGATCACGACCACTACCAAAAT
>Ga0194047_10002585_pt1 | contig 10319 bp, 7 predicted proteins | sample JunL225m_MetaG_2_FD_160070 | JGI IMG/M metagenome (GOLD analysis project Ga0194047, IMG submission 160070) | Anoxic zone freshwater microbial communities from boreal shield lake in IISD Experimental Lakes Area, Ontario, Canada - Jun2016-L221-5m | ecosystem: Environmental > Aquatic > Freshwater >...
GTCTCGGTGAGTTTGACGTTCTGATTGGAATCAACTTGCTACGCGAGGGCCTTGACCTGCCCGAAGTGTCCTTGGTGGCGATCTTGGATGCGGACAAAGAAGGATTTCTTCGTAGCGAGACGGCGCTCATCCAAATGATTGGCCGTGCGGCTCGAAACGTGTCGGGTCAGGTCATCATGTATGCCGACAAGATCACGCCATCCATGGAGCGTGCTATCGGAGAAACGAAACGACGTCGAGAAACTCAGATTGCGTACAACTTGGAACACGGCATTGAACCGAAAACCATTCGTAAAGCCGTGGGGGACATTTTGTCCTTTCTTAATGGCTTCGGTGAAGATTCGGCTTTGCCCGGAAAGGGTGGTCGCCGTCAGCATGAGCGTGACAAGGTCAAGCACGACCTGAAGTCTCTTCCTCAGCAGGAACTTGGTCGATTGATTCAAACCCTGGAAGAAGAGATGCACGAAGCTGCCACAGACCTGAAATTTGAATATGCAGCTCGATTACGCGATGAAATAAATGATTTGCGGCGCGAACTTCGTGACGCACGATAGACGTTCGGTAACCTTGGATTATGGCTGACCAAATAGTCGTGCGCGGCGCTCGTGAACACAACCTGAAGAACGTCAGCATTGAGTTGCCTCGTGACAAACTCATCGTTTTTACCGGTTTGTCCGGTAGCGGTAAAAGTTCGCTTGCATTTGACACCATTTATGCCGAAGGTCAGCGTCGATATGTAGAAAGTCTTTCTGCATATGCTCGCCAGTTCCTTGGTCAAATGGATAAGCCCGATGTTGACCTCATTGAAGGTCTTTCCCCGGCAATTTCAATCGACCAGAAATCGGCAAGTCGTAATCCACGCTCAACTGTTGGAACTATCACTGAGATTTACGACTATTTGCGCTTGTTGTACGCCCGCATAGGTATTCAGCATTGTCCTAATGATGGAACCCGTCTTGAGCGCCAGACGCCGCAGCAGATTGTGGATCGCATCATGACCCTCGCCGAAGGAACACGTTTTCAGGTGTTGGCTCCAGTCGTGAGAGGGCGCAAAGGCGAATACGACACGTTGCTGTCTGAATTGGCTGGTCAGGGCTATGTTCGCGCCCGCATTGATGGTGAGGTGCGCGATATTGCTGAGTTCCTAGCCTCCGGTGAGAAATTGGCCCGATACGAGAATCACTCGATTGACATCATCGTCGACAGACTTGTGCGCCGCGATGACATCACGCGCCGATTGACAGACTCGTTAGAAACAGCGCTTCGTCTCGCCGACGGGGTTGCAGGTGTTGAACTCGTTGCGAAAGGCGATGAAGAAGGCGAGATCCTCACATTCAGCCAACATGTTGGCTGTCCCAAGTGCGGATCAAGTTTTGATGAGCCAGCCCCTCGAAATTTCTCTTTCAACTCACCGTTTGGTGCTTGCGAAAATTGCGAAGGTCTCGGAACAAAGTTTGAAGTTGATCCTGACCTAGTTATCCCGGATATGTCAATGTCACTTCGTGAGGGAGCATTGTCTCCGTGGCGCACCGCTCACACTCAGTATTTCCATCGCATGCTTGTTTCTTTAGCTGAACAAGAGGACATTGATCTCGATAAGCCATTTTCAAAATTGTCAGCGAAGAGCCAGAAGCTGGTGTTGCACGGCAAGGCTGGTGCGATGCAAGTCAAATACAAGAACAGGTTTGGCAAGGTTCGGCAATTCAGTACGTCATACGAGGGTGTTATTCCTTGGATCAAACGTCGTCATGTTGAAGCGGAAAGTGATTACACACGCGAACAATTTGAAAGCTATATGCGACAAGTTCCGTGCCCGGCCTGTGACGGTGCTCGCCTGCGCCCAGCAACTTTGGCAGTCACCATCAATGACAAACACATCGCTGATGTGTGTGACATGTCAATCGCTGATTCTTCAGCTTTTCTGGCTGGCCTGACACTAAACAATCGGGATTCGATCATCGCTGAACGCATCACGAAGGAAATCAATGCCCGTCTTGGGTTTTTGTTAGACGTTGGATTGAACTATCTCACTTTGTCTCGACCTGCGGGCACTCTGGCTGGTGGAGAAGCACAGCGAATTCGTTTAGCTAGTCAGATTGGCTCGGGCTTGGTCGGAACTCTGTACGTTCTCGACGAGCCGAGCATTGGACTGCATCAGCGAGATAACCGCCGTCTTATTGACACTCTGATTCGCTTGCGTGACCTGGGAAATACCGTCTTGGTTGTGGAGCATGACGAAGAAACAATTAAAGAGAGCGATTGGATTGTCGATATCGGGCCTGGTGCGGGCGAGCACGGAGGATGGGTTGTGTACAGCGGCCCTGTGGCGGGTATCGGAAAAGCAACTGATTCAATCACCGGTAAGTATTTGACTGGTCAGGCAAGTATCCCTGTGCCAAAGAAACGTCGTGAACCAAGTGGCTACGAAATAACCGTGCGGGGTGCGCGTGAGCACAACCTTCAAAATATTGATGTGTCTATTCCGCTCGGATGTTTTGTGGCTGTTACCGGTGTATCAGGGAGTGGTAAGAGCACCCTGATTCGGGACATCTTGCTGCCTTCCATGATGCAGAAGATTTATAAGAGCAAAGATTCTCCAGGTAAACATCGCAGTGTGGAAGGAATTGATGCAATCGACAAGGTGATCGACATGGATCAGTCACCAATCGGTCGAACACCTCGCTCAAATGCGGCTACATACACCGGAGTTTTTGACTCGATTCGTAAATTGTTTGCCGCATCTCCCGAGGCAAAAGTGCGCGGGTATCAACCAGGCCGTTTTAGTTTTAACGTGAAGGGCGGACGTTGTGATGCTTGTTCCGGAGACGGAACTATCAAGATTGAAATGTTCTTTCTTCCTGATGTGTACGTTCCCTGCGAAGTGTGCAAGGGTGCCCGCTATAACCGCGACACTTTAGAGATTCAATTTAAAGGTAAAAACATCGCAGAGATTTTGGATATGCCGATCTCTGAGGCTGTTGATTTCTTTTCTAATCAGCCAATTATCTCTCGTCATATGCAGACTCTTGTCGATGTTGGCTTGGGATATGTTCGGCTTGGTCAGTCTGCTCCGACATTGTCAGGCGGAGAAGCGCAACGTGTAAAACTGGCTGGTGAATTGGCGAAGAGGTCGACAGGGCACACGATGTACCTTCTTGATGAACCAACAACGGGTTTACATTTTGAAGATGTACGGCGCTTGTTGACTGTTCTTTCGCGTCTTGTCGATCAGGGAAACACTGTTCTTGTCATCGAACACAACTTGGACGTCATTAAGACTGCTGACTGGCTGATTGATCTCGGGCCCGAGGGTGGAAGCGGTGGCGGTTTAGTTATTGCTGAAGGAACTCCCGAAACAGTTGCAGGCGTGCCTGGTAGTCATACTGGTTTCTATTTAGCTCCAATGCTGGGGCTGAAATCAATCCCGATGGATTCTGCGGCGTCAGCACGCAGTACGACAGCTAAACCTGTCGCAAAGAAGGCTGTCGCTAAAAAATCTGTCTCGAAAAAGCCTGCTGATAAAAAACCAGCAACGAAAAAAGCAACGGCCACAAAGCCCGCAAGTAAAACAACTGCTGCGAAGAAGTAGTTATGTCGGTTGAACGTCCTGCGACTGGGTCTGTTCCAACCTCTCCGGGGTCGTATCAATTCAGAGATGAACTAGGCCGTGTTATCTACGTTGGTAAAGCATCCAATCTGCGTTCGCGTGTGGCTAACTATTTTCAAGATGTGTCACAGTTGCATCCGCGCACTGCTGCCATGGTGACTGCTGCTCATTCCCTAGAGTGGATTGAAGTACGCAATGAAGTAGAGGCATTGATTCTTGAATATTCATTAATCAAGCAACACCGCCCTCGATTTAATGTTCGTTTACGTGACGACAAGAGTTATCCGTTTCTAGCGGTCACCATGGATGAAGAATGGCCACGTGCCGTCGTGATGCGCGGGGTAAGAAAGAAGGGCACTCGTTACTTCGGTCCGTATCCGCACGCATGGGCAATTCGAGACACCTTAGATTTGCTGCTACGGACCTTTCCGGTGCGAACATGCAGCCAATCAAAATTCAACACTCATAACAAATTGGGAAAACCGTGTTTGTTGTTTCATATCGAAAAGTGTTGTGGACCGTGTGTTGGAGAAGTATCGGACACCTTGTACGCCGATTATGTCAAGCAGTTGTGTGCTTTTCTCGATGGTGACACTGATTCGGTTGTGGTGCAGTTGCGCACCGAGATGCTTGAAGCGTCAAAAAATATGGAATACGAAAAAGCGGGTCGCATCCGAGATCGGTTAAGCGGTGTAGAACGAGCACTTGAAAAGCAACAGATGGTGGGCGAGCGAGATGAGGATCTAGACGTCATTGGGTTAGTCGACGATGAGTTAGAAGCTGCCGTTCAGGTCTTTTATGTGCGTAAAGGTCGCGTCGTTGGACGTAAAGGATTCATCTTGGACAAGGTCGAAGATCTTTCTCCGGGCGGTCTCATTGATCGTATTTTGGAAGAGTTGTATGGAGATGAGCCAGCGCTCGGAATTCCGTCGCAGGTTCTCGTTCCTGTTCTTCCCGCAGATGCATCGACATATACAGAGTGGTTGACTCATCTGCGTGGTTCTTCGGTACAGATTCGCGTTCCTCAACGTGGAGATAAGCGGGAGTTGCATGAAACAGTCACTGTGAATGCTCGAGAAGAGTTTGCTCGTCACAGATTACGGAGAGCTTCCGATCACAACTCGCGAAGTCAAGCATTGACTGAATTGCAACAGTTACTCGGTCTTCCTATCGCTCCGTTGCGTATCGAGTGTTACGACATGGCTCATCTTCATGGCACCGACTATGTCGGTTCTATGGTGGTGTTGGAAGATGGCATCCCGAATAAACGCGAATACCGCCGCTTCGCTGTGAAAGAAGTAATCGGCAACGATGATTATGCGGCGATGAAGGAAGTGTTGACCCGAAGACTTCAGGCGTATCTCGATTCTCGTAATTCTCCTGCTCTAACTGATGGCGAAAAACCTTCGAAGTTTTCGTATCCACCACAACTGCTTTTGGTGGATGGAGGCAAGGGTCAATTAGGTGTGGCTGTTCAAGTGTTGGCAGATCTTGGTTTAACTGAAGAGATCCCTGTGGCCTCGCTTGCCAAAAAATTTGAAGAGGTATTTGTTCCGGGGCGGCAAGAACCAATTATCGTTCCGCGCGGTAGTGAGGCCTTATTTATGTTGCAACGTGTTCGAGACGAAGCTCATCGGTTCGCAAACACTTTTCATCGCGAATTGCGTGGCAAAAGAATGGTCTCATCGCAATTAGACGGAATCGCAGGTCTCGGAGAAGTTCGTGCGAAACGTTTGGTGAAAGAAATGAAGGGCGTGAACGCAGTAAAGAATGCGACGCGCGAAGATCTCGCATTGCTGTCTTGGCTACCTTCGTCTGTTGCAGATGCGGTGTACGCCCATTTTCATCCGGACCTCTAAGGTGTAGAAATGAGTGACAACGGATTATGGGATGAACACGCCCAATGGTGGATTGATGGATTCACAAATGGGGCTGATCCCGAATATGTCGAACAGATTATTCCACTAGCAGTCGAAGAGTTGGCCGGTAAAGCAACAGTGCTAGACCTTGGTTGCGGTGATGGTCAGATTGCTCGTGCGTTAGCAGCTCGGGGCGCCGACGTTCTTGGCGTTGACCCAACGCAGCTGCATATTGACATAGCTAATCAACGTGCAGGAGGGCCAAGGTATCTGCTCGGTGGTGGGACAAATATCCCTGCTCCCAACAATTCTTTCGATGCGGTCGTGGCGTGTCTGGTGTTTGAGCACATTGACCAAATGGATGAAGCTATGACTGAAGTTGCTCGAGTGTTAAAGCCTCGCGGGCAGTTCAGTTTCTTTTTGAATCATCCTTTGCTGCAAACGCCAGGAAGCGGATGGATAGATGATCACATCATTGACCCGCCAGAACAATATTGGAGAATTGGGCCCTACCTCGTTGAGACGGAATCAATAGAGGAAGTGGAAAAAGATGTATACATACGCTTCATACATCGCCCATTGAGTCGGTATGTAAATGCTCTAATAGCTAACGGTTTGACACTAGAACGAATGGTAGAACCTTCACCTCCTGCTGGGTTTCTCGCGCGTGCGCCCGAATATGCACTGGCTCACACGGTTCCGCGTTTGTTGTATCTGCGTTCAACCAAGCAGTAATGCACAACCTGTAGTCTTTTGTTATGACTGACATCCTCGTAGTGACGGGACTTTCGGGTGGCGGACGTTCTCAAGCTGCTGACAGCCTTGAAGACATGGGGTGGTTTGTTGTTGACAATTTGCCGGTGGTGTTGATTGACAAGGTTGTTGAATTATCAGGTGAAGCCGGCGGTGAAATCAACAAACTGTGCCTTGTTGTAGGAAATGCTCGCCAGCAGGCAGGAATTCTGGGGGCTATTCACACGCTTCGAGCAGAGGGTCATAGGGTGCGCATCGTCTTTCTCGAAGCCACAACGCGCGAGCTAGTTCGCCGTTATGAAGCAACACGACGTAAACACCCACTCAGTGATGGAACACTTGGTCTCGAAGAGGTAATCGAACGGGAACGCGGGGCAATCGGCGAAGTGAAGGCTGCAGCAGACATCGTTATCGATACCACTGGTCTTAACGTGCACCAACTCAAGAGTCAGTTGTCTTCACTATTTGGCGTAGATGACATAAATGACACTCTTCAGATTTCTGTTATGTCGTTCGGATTCAAGCACGGCGTGCCCATAGACGTCGACATGGTTCTCGATGTTCGTTTTCTACCGAACCCCCATTGGGATGATGATTTGCGTCCTCTGAGCGGACTCGATGACGACGTGAAGACGTTTGTGTTGGGCTCACCTTTGGCGCAAGAATTTACGGAGAGAGTCAACAATCTCTTAGAGCTAATTTTGCCTGCGTATGTTCAAGAGGGACGGAGCTATCTCACTATTGGAATCGGATGCACCGGGGGACGACATCGGTCTGTTGCTATGACGACTCACATTGCCGAACGGATCGCCTCTATGGGGTATCAATTGCGAGTTTCCCACCGCGATATCAGCCTGTAACCCATCGGTTTCAGAGCGGGCACCCGCCGTGAGTGAGCGGCGAACTAAGGTATTCACAGCAGAACACGGGTGTGTGCTGCAGAATTTGGTGAAAGGATCTCATCGTGACTGTACGTGTGGGTATTAACGGATTTGGTCGAATCGGCCGCAACTTCTTTCGGGCGATTGCTGCTCGAGGCGCCGATATTGAAATCGTTGCAGTCAACGACCTTGGTTCTCTCAAGACCATGGCTCATCTGTTGAAATATGACTCCGTTCTTGGGGTACTGCCCAATGACATCCAGGCCGTTGATGGTGGAATCAGTGTTGACGGAAAAGTACTAAAGGTTCTTACAGAGCGTGATCCGAAGGCACTGCCATGGGGAGCGCTAGGGGTTGACCTAGTCATTGAGTCAACGGGTATCTTTACTGACCGTGATAAGGCAGCGATGCATCTGGAAGGCGGAGCACCGCTCGTCATTGTGTCGGCACCTTCTAATGGCGCTGATGCGACCATCGTGTATGGCGTCAATCACAATGATTTCAATAAAGGAACTCACAAAGTTATTTCGAATGCAAGTTGCACCACTAACTGCTTCGTTCCAATGGTGAAAGTACTTGACGATGCCTTTGGTGTAGAGAACGGTTTAATGACCACTATTCATGCCTACACCGGAGATCAGTCCCTTGTAGACGGTCCACATAGCGACCTTCGCCGTGCTCGTGGTGCGGCAATCAATATCGTGCCCACAAGCACAGGTGCTGCTCGTGCCACAAGTCTTGTACTTGAATCCATGAAGGGAAAACTTGACGGAACTTCATTGCGTGTTCCGGTTCCCACTGGTTCCATTACCGACTTTGTCGCAAACTTGAAAAGGCCAGCTTCAGTAGAGGAAATTAATGCGGCTTTTAAGGCAGCTGCAGCTGGTCCTTTGAAAGGCATTTTGGAATTCACGGACGCGCCAATCGTTTCGAGTGACATTGTTACCAATTCTCATTCCTGCATTTTTGACAGCGATTTAACAATGAGCATGGGTTCGTTAGTCAAGGTGCTTGGTTGGTATGACAACGAGTGGGGCTATTCAAATCGACTCGTTGATCTTGCTCTGCACGTCACCAAGTAGGAATTGCTCATGGCACGGATTCCCGTATTAGAGGATTTGGGTGATGTCTCAGGCAAACGAGTTCTGGTTCGCACCGATTTCAATGTGCCGATGCACGGTCCCGATGATTCCCGTGAGATCACTGATGATTTCCGAATTAGGGCTGCGTTGCCCACTATTGAGTGGTTAACAAGTCGAGGAGCTCAAGTTGTGTGCGCAAGCCACCTCGGTCGTCCAAAGGGTGTGACTGATCAGAAATATTCGATGGAACCTGTCCGTCGTCGTTTGGCTGAACTTGCACCAGGTGTTGAGTTGTTAGAGAACTTGCGTTTTAATGCAGGCGAAGAGGGCAATTCTCCCGAGTTTGTAGCTCACCTTGTCAAGGGAATTGACATGTATGTCAACGACGCTTTTGGCGCAGCGCATCGTTCGCATGCCTCAATCGTTGGGCCTCCGCGCACTCTTCCATCGGCTGCTGGTCGATTACTTCAACGAGAAGTAGAAATTCTAGGTTCGCTTCGTGAATCACCGAAACGTCCCTTCGTTGCAGTGCTCGGTGGTGCAAAAGTCAGTGACAAAATCGGTGTCATTGAGGCGCTTCTTCGCATTGTTGACTCTTTAGTAATTGGTGGCGGAATGTGTTTCACGTTTCTTGCTGCACAGGGGTACCCAGTTGGTGACTCATTGTGTGAACTTGATCAGATAGCAACGTGCAAGAAGTTGCTTGAGAGTTCAAAACCTATTTATTTGCCTGAGGACATCAACGGTCTTGACGCAAGTGGGCAGTTTGCTTCGTACGGAGTGCGTCTTTCAGACGGTGCAAAAGGCCTAGACATTGGTCCGGGTTCAGCTGGCGCTTTCACTGATGTGATTATGGACGCTCGCACTGTGTTTTGGAATGGTCCTATGGGAATGTTTGAAGATGCACGTTTCGCGGCTGGCACACGCACTGTGGCTGAAGCCATGGCCGCTACAAAAGCATTCACTGTTGTGGGTGGGGGAGACAGCGCAGCTGCGTTAGCCACTTTCGGGTTAGAAGACGAAATCGATCATGTATCCACGGGTGGTGGAGCGTCGTTAGAACTGCTTGAGCTCGGTGACCTGCCGGGTTTAGCCGCATTGAGAGGTGCTCCAAATGTCAAATAATTCTCGAAAGCCACTGATTAGTGGTAACTGGAAAATGAATCACAATCATTACGAAGCAATTCAATGTCTTCAAAAGATGGCGTATTTAGTTGGCAAGGACGACTTTGCAGCTGTTGACGTAAGCATTCATGCACCGTTTACAGATATTCGAAGTGTTCAAACTCTGATTGATGCTGACGATCTTCGTTTTTTGCTCGGGGCGCAGCATTGTCATTACGAAGACAAAGGGGCATACACGGGAGAGATTTCGCCGGTATTTCTGGCAAAGCTTGGTGTGAAATACGTGATCTGCGGGCACAGCGAGCGTCGCGAACTGTTTGGTGAGACAGATGAAGTAGTGCAGAAGAAGGTGTCTGCTGTTGTAGCAAACAAGATGATTCCAATATTGTGCGTGGGTGAAACCCTGTCTGAACGAGAAGCTAACGGCACTATCGAAAAAGTTCTTGGTCAATTGCGATCGGGGCTGTCAAAGATGACTCCAGAACAAGCCGCAACTGTTGTGGTTGCATACGAACCCATTTGGGCAATTGGTACGGGCAAAACTGCAAGTACTGCCGATGCTCAAGAAGTGTGTCATGTAATTCGTCAAGAGATCGGTGTTCTGTTTGGCGCTGAGACGGCTAAGGCCATTCGAATTCAATACGGTGGGTCAGTCAAGGCATCGAATATTGCTGAACTGATGCGTCAAACAGATATTGATGGTGCCCTTGTTGGTGGTGCAAGTCTTGATCCTGACGAATTCGCCCGCATTGTCCAATACCGTCTGCATGAGGAGTCCGCCTAGCAATGTCGCTGATTTCCTCATTCGAAGTTGATAACACGCTGCCTGTCGCTCAGGTAATCGCTGGTAAATCACCGCGCGAACTTGCGTGGTTGCGTTTTCGCAAAGACAAGTTCGCTTTGTTTGCAATCGGAGTCATTGCTTTATACATAGTGGTAGCAATTTTTGCACCTGTCATTTGCAACGTGCTCGGCATCAGCCCAACTCGTCTCGATGGTCATGCTTTAAACG
>Ga0194047_10002589_pt1 | contig 10310 bp, 7 predicted proteins | sample JunL225m_MetaG_2_FD_160070 | JGI IMG/M metagenome (GOLD analysis project Ga0194047, IMG submission 160070) | Anoxic zone freshwater microbial communities from boreal shield lake in IISD Experimental Lakes Area, Ontario, Canada - Jun2016-L221-5m | ecosystem: Environmental > Aquatic > Freshwater >...
ATTCGGTATAAGTTATCTTTTTTGCCATAATGAATTATATATTTATTGCGTTTTGCAAAGTTACGGTTTTGTCGATTGATGAGTAACCAATTTAATGCTTAATTTGTAAACACAAATTGAATGAAATTTATCACTCCTTCGATTTTACTCCTGCAATAGAAATCAGTTGTTTTATTTCGTCGTCTTTCCCAAAAACGAGTAGGCGATCGCCGAATTGGATGAAGTCATCAGCCTTCGGATTCACTTGCAAATTGTCATTCGTATCATAAGACCCAATCACCACCAGATTGGTGCGTGAAGGGATGTTGGCTTCGCGGTAAGATTTGCCAATCAAATCGCTGTGATGGCGAATCTCAACCAATCGAAATTTGTACCCCTTCAACTCATCTTGGGCATCGGCAAACTCAACAAAGCTAAATATATCGGTGCTAGTGGTGGCGATTGAGATAATGCGGTCTGTAGCAATGTCAATTTGAGAGATAATAAAATCGGCACCTGCTTTGCGAAACTTCATCGTCGAATTGACATCTTCCACACGCGCAATCACTTTGATATTTTTGTTTAAATCCTTGGCGCTTAACGTCACAAAAAGGTTTTCGGCATCAGTGTTCAGCACCGAAATTAGCATTTTGGCCCGATCAATTCCTGCATGAACGAGCACTTCATCGCTAGTAGCATCGCCATCGATATGAATCAGGTTTTTGTCGAATACCTCTTTCAGTTTCTCATTGCGCTCTGGCATGCGTTCTATCAGCACCACCCTGTGATTTTTTTGCAACAGCTCTTCCATCACCCGTTTGCCTGTTTTGCCATAACCACAAACGATGTAGTGACCTTTCATGTTTTCCAACTGTCTGTTCATTCTTCTGATTTTTATGATGTTATGCAATTCTCCTTCAACAAAAAACGCCGACAGCTTACTGATGGCATACAAGCCAACGGTGAAACCTCCTCCAATCAAGATAATAGTAAAAATTCGCCCGTTATCAGAAAGTGGATGCACCTCGCCATAGCCGATGGTGGCAAAGGTAATGACCAACATATACAGCGAATCGAGCGGAGAGTATCCTTCGATGATGATGTAACCCAAAAACCCAGCAATCATAATCATCGAGATTGCGGTAATTGGTAGCAACAACTGCCTGATTATTAATGATTTGTATTGCGAAGGCATGGAGGCTGTTTTTATATGGTCAGATTAGTTCTCAAAAACAGATTAACGAATGGGAACGAGCCTGAATCTGTTCAATTGTTTCTTATTTCAAAAGTACTATTTTTCAACAACTTATCAAAGTGTCGCTTACTAAATCGGAATTTATTTTCAAGATGGAATAAAAAAGGGACGAATCTGCACTGATTCGTCCCTTTTGTTGATAAATTGCTGAGGTGTTGATTCTAAACTCTTGAGGCTATTCGATTATTGATTATGGCTTTTTAGGCAACTGGAAATTGGCAATAAAACCGGTTTTCTTCGAGGGTGTATTTACCATCCAATTGGAGAAAACATTTACATAATTCCAAAATGAGACAATCAAATGTTCGGGTATTGCCAGTTCTAAAATCGCTTGTCGATAGCATTCAAGCCAAACCACACGTCCTTCGGGTGTAATGGCAAATGGTTGATGACGATTCGAAAGCATCGGTCGTCCGCGGTTTTGGTTGAAGAATTCTGGACCACCGCATATTTGAATCACAAAATCGGCTGACCGTTTCTTTGCCAACTCCAACACTTCAGGTTGTGGTGGAAAAAGCTCTTTGATAGCACTTTCTACGAGTAAATCGTAATGTCGGCTCACTAACCCACGAATGCCTTCTTCTCCTAATACGGTGTAAAATTCTGGTGTTGGAATGGTTGCTTGCGGCCGTTCGCCAAATTGATAGGGAGTTATTTTTAGTTCCATTGATAACTTGTTTAAGCCTCTAAAACAATGGAATGAGGGTGATTGTTTACGAATCCACAAATTTGTGATTTGGTCAGTTGTCTTTCCGCCACACCTTCATATTGCGATGCGACAGCTTTATCCCCTTCAGATTCAGGAGTATTTGTTGCTCAAATTTCTGAGGAATCACAAAGTGAGAATACTCTTCTTCGACCACTAAATCGGTAATATCTACTGCATCTAACCCCGCTTCTTCTACCAAGTATTCTTTCAGACTTTTATCGTCAAACCCCTGCACATAGCCCATATTGAGGTAGAGGATAATGAGTGGGCTTGGTTGTATTTCGAGCCTTACATCCACTTTCAGTTCTGAGAAATCGATATTCAGTTCTTTCTTTAACGCTTGAATTTCCGAAATCTCTTCGTTTTTGATAAAGCATATAGAAACGCCTGTTTTCCCTGCGCGTGCAGTACGTCCGCTGCGGTGGGTGTATTGTTCAACTTTCTCGGGCAGATGATAATGGATGATATAATCAAGGTCTTTCACATCAAGACCACGAGCAGCAATATCGGTGGCAATGAGTAAATTAATCCGATTTTTTTGGAAGCCACGCATCACTTTTTCACGCATTTCTTGATTCAAATTACCATGAATGGCGTCTGCTGTCACATCAAAACCTGCCAATTGTTTCGCTAATCGTTTCGCTGCTATTTTAGTGCGACAAAAAAGAATGCCACGTTGCTCTTTGCGTTCCATCAAGAATGCTTTCAGATACTCTAGTTTCTTGCTTTTTTGATAAATCAGGTAGTGGTTTTCGATATTTTCATTTATTTTCTCATCCACATTGATGCGGATTTCGAAAGCATCTGCTCGCAAATAGTCGTGAATCAACTGCTTCACATCGTTGGGTAGCGTAGCGGTGAAAAGCATTTTTCTGATATTGGGTTGGCATTGTTCTAGAATGCGATCAATCTCGTCTTTGAAACCCATATTGATCATCTCGTCAGCTTCGTCCATCACCAACCAGCGTAGATTATCGAGACTCAGCGCTTTGCGGTCGAGCAAATCGAGCAACCGACCTGGCGTGGCAACGATGATGTGTGTGGTGCGCTTCAGTTTCTCTATTTGGTCTGTGATTGGAGTTCCTCCATAAACAGCTTCGGCAAACACGCGAGGCATGAATTTGGAGAAAAGAAAGAACTGACGGGCAACTTGTTGTCCTAACTCTCGGGTAGGAACAAGCACCAGCGCTTGAATTTTGGATGATTTAGGATCAATATTTTGCAAGATTGGCAGACAGAATGCGGCTGTTTTACCAGTACCAGTCTGTGCCACTGCAATCAAATCGTTATTGGATTGCAGTATATGAGGAATGGCTTGATTTTGAATGTCGGTCGGTCGAGTTATCTTGTTTGCTTCGAGTGCCTGATTAATGTCGGAGCTAATACCTAATTCGGAGAATGTCATGTTGTTTACCTGTTTAGTTTGCCAATCCTCTTCTCGGGGATTTTGCGTCAAAGGTATTCATTTTCGCACGACTAATCAAAAATCAATGTTATCGAGCATTTCTTTTCATTGCAGACCTCCACTCTATTTTTTTACTCTTAAATCTATTTTACCTTCTTTATCAAAATAAATGAGTTCACCTTTTTTATACGAATGACCTTGTATTATAATATCACTTGAGAGCATTGCCCTTTGTAAATGGCCGTTATCATAAAATCGGACTCTGCGCTCGGTGCCCATGTGAATGACATGCCAACCGTATTTAAAAATGTTTGCACTGGAGGTGCATGGTACACCATCAATAAGCATATCATTAACCAACCAGATTTCTTTTAATTTACCATTTGCATACAAAGGTGTGCCTGGTCCATCATCAGATGCTCCGATGAGATACCCCTGTATCATTGTATTTTGTGGCAACCAGAAACTTACTTTTTCGCCCCACATTCCAAAAAAGACATTGGTTTGCGCAGGAAGTGATTGTCCACAAAAAGGTGTCTCTTTGCTGATAATACAACGGCTTGGTTTTCCATTCTCATTTAAAAATAGTTTAGTCCCTGCTGGTAACACATACTCATCAATGGTAAAGTCTTTGGATAGAAAACAGCTATTCAGTTTGTTGCTTTTAAAATATGTAACTTCACCTTTACAAGGTATGCCTTGTATGATTTGCTCCGCTTTCGATTGGAAACACCAGATGCAACTACAAACAACGATGAAAACCATCATATACAATCTGTTGGTTTTCAAGATTGTATTACTGTTCGTTTTTGTTTCCATTTTGCGTTGTATTTTAAGGTTAATTGCATAGAACCCTATGTTTTAAATTAGGATTATACCCTTCACTGATAACACGGGTTACAAAACCACACCAGCAGCAGGTTATTTAAGTTCAGTTAATAAAACATAGTTTTTTGTGTCAAAAATAGTTTGATATGCTGCAACAAAGATTGATTTGTTGAAATTCAATGAAAATGACTTAGTGCTATCTGCTGAAACATAAAAGTTCAATTCAGGACTTTTACACCAGTCAATTTGAGCTACAACGTTATGTTTACCAGAGGAAATCTTAAAGCTTTTTGTTTCTCCATTTGCAATTTCCTCTATTTTATGCCCGTCAACAATGATTTTTACTTTTCTAAGTATACTTTGACATTGTCGTTGTCTCTGAATCGACAAAGTAGACATGTTGTCTTTTTTTACACTCAGGACAGTTAAGCTGTCTTCTGTTATTTTTCTTTCTTGTCCGAACGAAATAAAAGTAGTCAAACAGAAAAGAATGGTAAATAAGATTAATTTATTCACGGCAAATATGTTTTTACTTTTTTGCCCCCTTATAGCGCAAGTTAAACGAAGCTCATCTTTTGCTTCTTATTTAATTTTCAACTTCAAGCAGTTTCAAACTGCTTAAACAAAAGACACAAATAGCAGACTCAGTCCAAAAGATGTCTTCAAACGATATCTATTATCGAAAAGGTTAAGTAATTTTTTCGTCCAATTGTCAGATAATAGAACAATGTTGCTAAGATTGGTAAAGCGACGAACAATGTCCATTCAAAGTTAAAAATATATCCAATAAATATTAGCACAAAACCAATGGGCATTATCCAATTTCCGTTTTTAAATCCACCCACTTTCAGTTTGATTGTTTGCGATTCGTCAATGTTAAAAGCAATTGCAGGACTAAGACACCAGTCGATTTTAGCAACAATCGTATGTTGTCCTTTTGTTGTTTGAAATTCTTTCATTTCTCCATTGGCAATAGATCCGATTTTTTGTCCATCTATGTAAATTTGATAATCTCTTATTCTATTTATGAATTCACTTGTCCTTGATAGTTTAATCGTTGCCATTTTATAGTTGGGGTTTTTGTTGAATTAAAACTGGTCGCGTCGTATATTAGCCTCGTCGAGGGAATATCTAAACTTTCATTTTCTTCTTTTTCTCTTTTGTAAAAAGGTCAGCCGTATACTTTTCGTACAATTCAAACAAATAAACCATTCTGTTTGCTTCACTCGTAAACGGCTGTGGTCTGTAAGCTAAGTCTACCGCTTTATCTAACTCGTTATGTGCTTTTATTAATGCGGCTGGCATTGTTATTGGGTCGTATAAATCTGCCAAAGAACTATTTGGAAAAACTAATCTTGCATCTAATACTTTTTGTGCTGCTGTTTCAATGGCTTTTACTTGTTTGTCGCTAGGGCTTTCAGGAAATGAATAACTATTATAAACGGCTGGTGAATAACTATAATCAGATTTTAATCTTCCACAAACGGTTTTAGTCCATGCCATGTGCATCGAAGACATTAATATTCCAAATAAATATAATGAAGCATTAGGAATTATTATTAGTTTCTCATGAGCAATAACATCTGGTGTTAGAAAAGCTATAGGGATATACTTTCTATTCTCAGAAGAAACCCTTGGCATTGCGAGATATTTTGATGAAGGTTGTCTATCTTGAGTAAATAAATATGGATATTTGCTAAATTCTTGAACACTTTTAGTAGCACTTAAAAGTCGAGATTTACTTACTTCTTCCAATCTTTTCAGTACTAATGGCATTTTATGTAATATTTCAGGTTGGCAATCTTTGAGCCACAAACAATATCTAATTTCTCCGTTCATTAATTCGTAACCACCAATAAATGGTTTAATCCATTTTTCTGATTGTGGCTCACATTTAATTAATTTATCCTTTTCTTCTTGAGTAAGGATTAAATTCATCCCATCGGTTGGTTGACTTCCTTTAAACATTTCAGGAAATTTGTGAATTGGCTTGCTTCTTGATTCAATAATTATTTCTTTCCCTTCTGTTAAGTATGAATTAATGTTCTTAACTTTTATTTCATGCGGCTTACCTTTTATATTCTCGTATTCAAAAATTGATTTGTAAGAAGTATCGTAGTTAGCAAACCCAATTATTACGCAATGAACAGCTGCATTACCTTTTGCTTCATTACTCCAACTAAAAGTACGGTGCGCAAAATGAATTTTTATTTTATAAAAACTGAATAACAAAGACCATAATATACCTGCTTGTTCGCCTTGTGCAATAGAATTAGTGGACACAAAAGCAACTTTTGCTTTTGTGTTTTGGATTAGTTGTGCGGACTTTAAAAACCATGCAGCAACATAATCTAATCTACCTGCTTTTTTTGCATCACCAAAAACCAACTCCATATCTTTCATCTGTTGCTCACTCCTCCATTGATGTCCAATAAATGGTGGATTACCCATAATATAGTCGAACGTATTTTTTATCTCTATTCGTTCTTTGATATCTGGTCTTTCGTCTATAATGGTTAAATTATTTGTTTTGATATTAACGGTAGTATATTCAGTTTTAGGTTCATTCAAAATAACTGTGGCATTATCAGTGGTTATTTCGATTGTATCATTTTTAATCAAATTTCTCCAATCAATCTGCAACGCATTGCCATGAACAATCTTTGCCGCTTTCTTCAATGGCAAACGAGCAAAGTATTGACCAAACTCGTTGCTTATTTGCATATTCATTTGGTGGTCAATCAGCCACATAGCAACTTCAGCTATTCGGGCAGGAAACTCTTCGTATTCAATTCCGTACATCATATCCACATCTAGCCAAATAATATCGCTAATGTCAATTACTTGTTGTCCGCTTTTATAAATGTTTCTCAGAATTTCCAATTCCAAAAGTCGTAATTCACGGTAAGTTATCACAAGGAAATTTCCACAACCACAAGCAGGGTCGAGAAATTTAAGAGTACTAAGTCTTTTATGGAATTCGGGAAGGCGGTTTTTATTGTCTTTTATACTTTCAAACTCTTTCCAAAGGTCGTCCAGAAAAAGCGGTTTAATCAGTTTCAGGATATTCGTTTCGCTCGTGTAGTGCGCTCCTAAGTTTCTGCGTTCAGTCGGATTCATAACACTTTGAAACATAGAACCAAAAATAGCTGGAGAAATTTTACTCCAGTCAATGTAAGCACTATCTAACAACGCTTGACGCATATTCTTATCGAAACTTGCCGTAGGCAATATTTCTTCAAATAGTTTCCCGTTTACATACGGAAAGGCAGCCAGTTGTTCGTCCAGATTTTTGAAACGTTTTTCTTTTGGTGTGTTCAGTACCTGAAATAGTTCATGGAGTTTGGAAGCTAAATCGCTTCCGTCTTCGTTTGTGCGTTGTTCTATAAAATCTTGAAATTGTTGCTTATCGAAAATCGTTGTGTCTTCTGCAAACATGATAAACAGAATTCGCACTAAATAAACTTCCAATGGATGTCCTGTGTATCCGATTTCTTTCAAACGATCGTGAAGCTTACCCATCAACTCCGCTGCTTTGATGTTTGCAGGGTCTTGTTCTTTGTATACGTTTTTCTGATAGCCAAGAATGTAACCAAAATGCTGAACGTTGTTTACTAAGTCATTCAGTTTAAATTCTACGGTCTTATCTTCTTCTAGGTCGTAAAGTCTGAAAATCTCGAAGTCGCAAATAAGAATATATTTTGGTAATTCGTGTTGCTTTAGTCCGTGAGTATAATCTATAGCTTGTTGATATGCTTTGTCGAGATTTTTCCCCCGACTTTTCATCTCAATCAGAATTGTTCCCTTCCAAAGCAAGTCAATATAACCGTTGCTGTCGTCAAGCTTCTTTACCTTATGTTCAAAAGTCGAAACTCGTTTTCGGCTAATGCCAAATACATTAAAAAAATCAACCAAGAATGGTTTTGCATCTGCTTCTTCGTTTGAAGCATCAGCCCATTCTTTCGAGAAATGTAATGCTCGGTCTTTTATTTCGTTCCAACTTAAGGTCATAGATCAGGTTGTATTATTATTCCCCAAATATAACAACATTCTCTAAAATATCAAATACCAACTAAATAATACGATTGATTCTATAATGTAAAGAACGGGTTAGTTAAAACTAGGTCTGATTTTTACGAATTGCATTCGCCCAATCTATTAACATTTGAGCAACTCATATCATTCGTCAGGCAGAAAAGTGCTGACAAACGTTAGGTTATTATATTGGTTTAGTAGGGATGGTTGTTATTGAGTTCAGGTTTTGTTGTTTCTCGTGTGGGGTAAGACTATTTATTTGGATCAGAACAGAGAATCTGCCCGTTATTTCTCTTCCTTTTGGGGCGACTGCTTGTTGCCGTTTAGTTTTTCAAAATTCCGAAAAAGCGTTGCTAAGTGGTTTAGTTTTTTCGGTTTTTCTTCACTCAAAAATCCTCATTTTGTGCATGTATCCTTCACTCAAAATTCAGAACTCTGTAAGCAGTTGATAAACAGCAATTTGCAGAGGTGCTAAAAACACGATGTATCCATAATAAATTCGGGAAAAAGCGAAAATGTCGGAATTTTTTTGTATTTATTTGTAGTGTCATTCCCGCTTCGAATTGAGCCTCTTTTTCAGTTCATTGATACTGCACCTAGCACAACCGTATGGCCGAACCACGCAAAGAGAAAAACGAGTAGAAGTGAGGGCGTTCATTCACATTCATTCCATATAGCACATAAATGAATCGGTTGCCTGCATTCATCAATCTGTCGGTTTCGAAAATCAGTTTGCTTACTGTCTCGAAAAAACGGAAAAGTTACAAAAACTATAGTAATTGAACCAGAAACTATAGTAATCGAACAAGAAACTTAAGTAATCGGACAAGAAACTATAGTAATCGAACCAAATACTATAGTAATTGAACTAAAAACTATAGTAATCGAACAAGAAACTTAAGTAATTGAACCAAATACAATAGTAATTGAACTAAAAACTATAGTAATCGAACAAGAAACTTAAGTAATTGAACCAAAAACTATAGTAACTGAACAAGAAACAACAGTAACAAGAAATTATTATCACAAAAAAAAATAGATGTCGAACCAAGTATTAGTAAATCCCATTTATAGAGCTTATCACTGTGATTTAAAAGATATTTTCTATATTTGGCATCAAATCCCGTTTTGTGTTTTTAATCTGTCATCTTATGCTCTATTCGATCATCATTCCCGTATACAATCGCCCTCAAGAAATTGAGGAATTGCTGCAAAGTCTTACACTGCAAACGGAGACTAATTTTGAGGTGATTGTGGTAGAAGATGGTTCGAGTGTACCTTGTCGTCACATCATCGAGCAGTTTGAGACTCTGTTGAAGGTTTTCTACTTCTTTAAACCCAACTCCGGTCCGGGGGAATCGCGCAATTATGGTGCAGCTCGTGCTAACGGCGACTACTTCTTGATTCTCGATTCTGATTGTATTATTCCACCTTATTATATAGCGGAGATCTCCAAGGAACTAAATGCCACATCGTGCGATGCATTTGGCGGACCCGATCGAGCGCACGAGTCATTCTCGCCCATGCAAAAAGCCATCAACTACAGTATGACTTCGTTTTTCACCACAGGAGGCATTCGTGGCGGAAACAAAAAGCTAGATAAATTCTATCCACGTAGTTTCAATATGGGAATCAGAGCAGATGTTTTCAAGAAACTGAACGGGTTTTCAAAAATGCGATTTGGCGAAGATATCGACTTTAGCATTCGACTTTTTAAAGCAGGGTGTGCAGTGCGACTTTTCCCCGAAGCTTGGGTGTTTCATAAACGTAGAGTCGATTTGCGAAAATTCTACAAACAAGTATTCAACTCAGGCATCGCTCGCATCAACCTCTACAAGAAATACCCCGACTCGCTCAAGATTGTACATCTTCTGCCCGCGGCGTTTACAGTTGGAATGACCTCTTTTCTGATTGGTAGTGCTTTCAGTTGTATCTGCTTACTCCCCATTATTTTCTACTCTTTACTCATAGTCGGTGATTCTTCTATTCAAAATCGAAGTCTGAAAGTCGGAGTTCTCTCTATTCCAGCTGCATTTGTGCAACTTTTTGGCTACGGCATCGGGTTCATTCAAGCTACTTGGCAACGAATTGTGTTACGA
>Ga0194047_10002591_pt1 | contig 10308 bp, 10 predicted proteins | sample JunL225m_MetaG_2_FD_160070 | JGI IMG/M metagenome (GOLD analysis project Ga0194047, IMG submission 160070) | Anoxic zone freshwater microbial communities from boreal shield lake in IISD Experimental Lakes Area, Ontario, Canada - Jun2016-L221-5m | ecosystem: Environmental > Aquatic > Freshwater...
TCAGCCCTTGATTTTGTTAAGAAAATTAAGCCTTTACTCTAATTGCATTAAATTAGAGCTTATTAGGCAATAGACCGCCTGCAGAACCTATAAGATGGGATGCCTGTTAATTTAAGTTTAAGTGAGCTATAAAAAAATGAGATTTGCTCTATTTGATTGCGGTTTAAATAGATTGCAAATTATTTGAATAATAGACGTTATAAACCATAAGAGATGATATGCATCGTATTGGTATAGATGTCGGCGGAACCTTTACCGATGTTATTTTAGTTGATACTGAATCCCGTAATGTGATCGCTATCAAGGTTCCTACTACGCCTTTGGATCCCTCGATTGGAGTGATTAATGGAATCCAAAGAGCATTCAGAGAATCTAGCATTAAAGGAAATCAAGTAAGTTTTGTTGGTCTTGGAACTACGATTGCAACAAACTTGTTAGTAGAGGGTAATGTAGCTAAAGCCGGCTTATTGACTACTAAAGGTTTTCGCGATTCATTGGAGATAAGACGTTCTTCAAGACATGATCGAGCAGATTTATACGACATGTTGTTTAAAAATCCACCACCTCTAATTCGACGCCAACTAAGACGTGAAATCGATGAGAGGGCGTTGTATGACGGTTCCATTTTAAAAAAAATTGATGAAGAACAGGTTCATCAAGAAATAGATTACCTTGTACAACAAGGGGTTGAGTCTATAGCCATTTGCTTTGTCCACTCTTATATAAATGAGACGAATGAAAATCAGGTTGCAGACCTTGTGCGTAATAGATATCCACATTTATTTGTTACTACATCCCATTCCGTAAACCCAGAAATTTTTGAATATGAGCGCTCAAGCACTACAGCTATCAATGCTTTATTAGGGCCCAAATGTGAGAAGTATTTGTCATCCTTAGATGGAAGGATTTATCAAGAGGGTATTTTGTCGGGCATCTACTTGATGCAATCCAATGGTGGCTTGACAAGGCCTAATGAGGCAGCACAAAAACCAGTTACCCTACTTGAATCTGGCCCTGCTGGAGGGGTTACGGGTGCGGTAAAGTTGTGCCAAAGAATTAATGTTCCTAATGCAATTATTGGCGATGTAGGCGGGACAACTTTTGATGTTTCTGTAATCGAAAATTTTCAGCCGATAACTCGAAATATTACTGAGATCAATACATGTGTAGTCCGGGCCCCAACGATAGATATTGTCTCAATAGGGGCAGGCGGCGGATCAATTGCAATCGTTGATGCTGCAGGAGGCATTAGGGTTGGTCCAAAGAGTGCGGGCGCAGATCCTGGTCCTATATGTTATGGGCAAGGAGGGGATCAAGTTACCGTTACAGACTGTAATTTAATCTTGGGATATTTAAACCAAGATAAGCCCTTGGGAGATAGAACTTTAGATCTTAAAGCTGCGCAAAAGGCCATAGATGAAAAAATCGCTAAGCCACTTGGCATCACAACTCTAGAGGCTGCTAGATCTATCAGAGCTATTGCAAATGCACATATGGCACAAGCAATACGTTTAGTGACAATAGAAAAGGGCTACGATCCTAGAGATTTTATCTACATACCATTTGGCGGTGGCGGGCCAGTTCATGCTGTTGATGTTGCTGAATTACTCCAGATCAAAAAAATCTTAATACCACCTCATCCTGGCTTATTTTCGGCCATGGGTATGTTAGTAGCAGATTTACGCCATGATTTCCAGGCCTCATTTATTTGTAACCTAGAAAAAATGGATATAAATCAATTTGAAGCACGATTTATAGAGCTTGAAGAACAGGCTTATAAAAAAATGGAAAGTTCATCTATCAATAACGAGCAAGTAAAAATCGTTAGAAAGGTAGATTGTCGCTATTTTGGGCAAGCTGACAGCTTAACAATAGAAGTTGCTACTCAGGATATCAATGGCGTTATTGAGAGTATAAAAAAAGCTTTCCATGAGCAGCACTTTAGACAATGGAATTTTAATTTAAAACGTCCTATTAATATCACCGATATACGAGTTGAAGCAGTCGCTCACATTGGCGATTACATAACAGGACAAATGCCTAATGTTAAAGAAGCCGGAAAACCCCTTGGATTTCGCAATATATTCATTGATGATGTGATGGAAAAAATTCCATGCTATGCCAGACACCAAATTATTGAGGGGCAGAAATTAATTGGACCTTTAATTGTAGAAGAAGCTAGCACTTCTATTGTTATCAAGAAAAATCAAGAGTTGATGGTTGATAGAGATTCAAATCTAATTATTGAATTAAAGGCCTAAGATGAATCCAATTGATTTTGAGGTGATACGTAGTGCTTTGTACTCAATAGCAAGAGAGATGAAAATTGCTATGATGCGAACTGCAGCCGGCCCTTTAATTCACTCAGGAGGAGATGCCTCTGCCGCTATATTTAATGCTGATATGCAATTGGTTGCACAAGGTAATGATATCCCTACCATGCTGGGTTCAGCAGTCATCTCCACTAAGGTCAGTGTTGAGTATATTGGTGTCGAGAATTTACGTCCCGGGGATGTAATAGTTAGTAATGATGCTTATTTGGCAGGCGGCAATCATCAGCCTGATGTTCAATTTACGCGCCCAGTTTTTTTAAACGGAAAAATCATCGCTTATACGATGACTCGTGGACATTGGCAGGATATAGGTGGGGCATCTCCAAATAGCACCTCTTTAGCTACGTGGGATATTTTTGCAGAAGGTATTCGCATTCCTCCGGTACTCTTGTATCGGGATGATCAGCCCGCACAGGATTTGATGACTATCATTACGCAAAATACACGCGACTCTAGTAATCGATTGCTTGATATACAAGCACAGTATGCAGGATGTTTTGTTGGAGAAAAACGAATTCTTGAGCTGGTTGAAAAATGGGGTGAGGAAAAAATCAAAAATGTCATGAGTATGAGTTTGGAGTATTCAGAAAAATTAATGAGAATGCAGATTCAGGAAATTCCAGATGGCTGCTATGAGGCAGAAGACTTTGTAGAGGTTGTTACCGAAGCGTATGACAAGGGAGCGCCTGTTCCCATTAAGGTAAAAATAACAGTATCAGGCGATAAAATACTGGTTGATTATTCTGGATCAGGAAAACAAGTTCGCGGAGGTGTTAATTGCCCTTTAGCAGTTACTTATAACTCTACTTGGTATACGATCAAAGCATTGACGGACCCTGCAATTCCAATTAATGAAGGTTGTTACAAGCCAATCGATATCATTGTTCCGGAAGGATCAATATTAAATTGCTCATTCCCAGCATCAGTTGTTGGTGGTAATACTGCAACCTCTCAGCGTGTCATTGATATGCTTTTAATGGCTTTTTCAAAGGCAATCCCAAATAAAGTTATTGCCCAAAGCCATGCAACTGCAGGCAGTCTTTGGTTTGGTGGTGAAGATCCAAATTTAGAACGGTGTAAGTTATATGGTCGAAATTTTGTTTCGGCTGGCGACTTAAATCCAGGTGGTATGGGTGCTAGGCCTGATAAGGATGGCGTGAATTCGATTCGGGTCCATATAGGTAACGCTGGAACTCAATCTATTGAATACACTGAATCAACGGCTCCTGTATTTATCGAATCATGGAACTTGGTTCCTGATTCTGGAGGTGCCGGTAAATTTCGCGGCGGTCTTACGGTTAAGCGGGTATATCAAGTTGAATACGAAGAGGCTACTTGTAATGTAGGATCAGAGCGAGGTCAATATCCTCCTTTAGGATTATTTGGAGGTCTTTCTGGTAGTTTATTTGAATGCACAATTGAGCATCCAGATGGCTCAGTTGAGGCAGTACCCCCCAAGGGAAAAACACGAATAGTACATAAAAACGATAGAGTTTCGATAAATTCAGCTGGTGCTGGTGGTTATGGCGACCCCCTTGAGCGAGATTTAGATGCGGCTTTAAATGATGTCTTGGATGGATACGTTACTTCCGGCAAATTACAGGAAAGTTACGGCGTTATTTGTGATGAAAAATATAATGCTATCGATATTGCAGGCACAATAGCATTGCGCGAGAAAATGAAAGGTAAAAAATGATTTTTACAATAAATAAAATTATTATTTCCCTATTTGTATTGTTACAAGTATTTGCAGTTACCCCTTGTTTTGCACAAAATTACCCTACTAGGGCGGTAAAAATTATTGTGCCTTGGCCAGCCGGAGGAGCTACCGATAGTCTAGCCAGATTAATTAGCTCTCGTCTATCCGAAGCCATGAATCAATCTTTCATTATTGAAAATAAATCAGGAGCAAGTGGATTTATCGGGACTGAGTTCGCTGCCAAATCAGCCCCAGATGGTTACACCTTGTTATTTATTACTGCCAGTACACATGCAATTAGCCCAAATTTATTTAAAAATTTACCTTACGATGCGGTTAAAGATTTTTCTCCTATAGCGGGTGTAGCCATTGGATCCATGTTATTAGTGAGCCCAAGTAACGCCCCTTTTAATAGCGTTCCTGAATTAATTTCATTTGCAAAATCTAAGCCGGGGGAGCTCAATTATGCAACTTATGGAAACGGTACAACTCCCCACTTAGCTGCAGAGTTGTTTATGCAAGCAACAGGCATAAAAATGACGCATATTCCTTATCGGGGAACTGGTCCAGCCAGTATGGCTGTGATTAGTGGCGAAGTATCTGTTTATTTTGATGCCATCACTTCTGCTATGCCTCAAATCCAATCTGGAAAAATAAAAGCAATTGCATATACCGGCTTGCAACGTTCTCAGTTAGTTCCTGATATTCCATCTATTGCAGAATTTTATCCAGGGTTTGAACTGTCAGTTTGGTACGGATTAGAAGCTCCAGCAGGAACACCTAAACCCATAGTGGATAAATTAAATGCTCAAGTTAACCGAATTTTATCTGCACCCGACGTAACTGAAAAATTACAGAGTCTAGGATTGATGCCTTTGATATTAAAACCAGAGCAATTTGGAAGTCATATCGCACAGCAGAAGGGAAAATGGGCTGATGTTGTTAAAAAGGCAAATATTCCACTCACTGATTAAGAAAATTAATTTTGTAAATATATTTTTATTATGAATGGCACCAAATGATTCAAAAAGAGGTTAAAAATTTAGCTGAAGCAGTTAGCGATATACCTGATGGCTCTGCAATCCTGAGCTCAGGCTTTGGCGGTGCAGGACTTCCCACTCAACTTTTGGAGGCTCTATATGAACAGGGAGCTAAAAATTTAACATTAATTAGCAATAATGCTGGCAGTGGGACCAATGGGATAGCAAAGTTGGTAATAGCAGGGCGAATAAAAAAAATGATTTGTTCGTTTCCGAGACAAAAGGAAGAGTGGGCTTTTGACGATCTTTACCGCGCAGGGAAAATCGAGTTAGAACTGGTTCCTCAGGGAACACTAGCTGAACGTATTCGTGCTGGTGGTGCCGGAATTGGTGGTTTTTATACACCAACAGGTTATGGTACTGAGTTGGCCAATGGAAAAGACACTCGTGTCATAGATGGCGTGAATCATATTTTTGAGAAAGCCATCAAAGCAGATTTCGCTTTAATTAAGGCAGATAAGGGAGACCGCTGGGGAAATCTCACCTATCGCGGTACAGGTAGAAATTTTGGGCCAATTATGGCTACTGCTGCCCGCTGTACTATTGCGCAGGTTAAGGAAATAGTGGAGCTAGGGGCATTAGATCCTGAAGTCGTTGTAACGCCTGGAATCTTTGTTCAGCGTGTCGTGCTAGCTGGGAGTAAGTCATGATGGATCTTTCAAAAATAAAAAAACGCAGTACAGCAGATATCGCCAAGCGAATCGTTCAAGACATTCCGGACGGCGCCCATGTGAATTTGGGAATTGGTCAGCCAATGTCGATTTCAAACTACTTGCCATCTGACCGTGAAATTTTATTGCACAGTGAAAACGGTCTTTTAGGTATGGGGCCACTCGCTCAAGGTGATGAGATTGATGAAGAGTTGGTTAATGCTGGTAAGCAGCCTGTGACGATGTTGCCGGGAGCCTCTCTTTGCCATCATGCTGACTCCTTTGTCATGATTCGTGGGGGCCATATTGATATTTGTGTACTCGGGGCATTCCAAGTTTCTATCAAGGGTGATATTGCTAATTGGCGGACGGGAGACCCTAAAGCAATTCCTGCTGTTGGTGGTGCAATGGATCTGGCATTAGGTGCAAAAAAATTATTTGTCATGATGGAACACCTTACTAAGTCGGGCGAATCTAAATTAGTAAAGAAATGCACCTATCCTTTAACTGCACTTGAGGCGGTTGATTGCATTTACACGGATTTAGCAACGATTGCTGTGACGCCAAATGGTTTAGTGGCTATCGATTGGGCTGACGGCCTGACATTTGAGGAGCTGCAAGAATTAAGTGGTGTGCCATTAATAAGGGCAGATAAATGATCAGTAAATTGATGTTGCCTTTGATATTGATGGCTTTTGGTTTTAGTTTGAATACCACATATGCTGCAGATCCCGTAGGCAGCTATCCCACCAAACCTATTCGCATCATCGTTGGCTTTTCTCCAGGTGGTTCAGCTGATACGGTTGGTCGTGCTTTGGCAGAAGGCTTATCAACACGTCTGGGACAGCCTGTTGTAGTGGAAAATAAAGCCGGCGCCAATGGCAATATTGCTGCAGAATTTGTCGCACGCGCACCAGCCGATGGTTATGTTCTTTACTTCCCTTCAATCGGGCACGCCGTTAATGTTTCTTTGTATAAAAACTTGCCCTATGACGCTGTAAAAGACTTTACGGCAATTGGGGGCGTATTTTCAGCGCCAAATATTTTGGTAGTGCCGATGAATTCTCCCTACAAAACAGTGGGGGAATTGATTGCTGCTGGTAAAGCCAATCCTGGCAAGCTCACTTTTGCTTCTAGTGGAAGCGGTACATCAGTGCATCTCTCAGCAGTACTTTTTGAGAAGATGGCCAAGATAGATATGGTGCATATTCCTTACAAGGGAACTGGTAGCGCCATGCCTGATGTCATTTCTGGACAGGTTGATATGAGTTTCCCCAACCTTCCTAGTGGTTGGCCACAGGTGAAAGCGGGAAATCTACGTGCGCTTGGTGTTACGACGGCTAAACGTTCAGGGGCAGCCCCGAGTGTGCCTACCATCGCAGAATCAGGCTTACCAGGTTATGACATGGCAACTTGGTATGGTTTGGTAGCGCCAGCAAATTTACCTGAAAATATTCGCGCTCGATTGAATAAAGAATTGCAGATCATTTTGGCAGATCCTAAATTTAAAGATAAGTTAATTGCCCAGGGTGCCGATCCAATGCCCGGAACTCCCGAGCAGTTTTCTCAATTCATCAAGGCTGAAACTGAAAAATGGCGCAAGTTAATTGCGCAATCCAATATCACGGTTGACTAAGTCTGCCAAATCAGAAATTAATTTAGGGAAGTAATATGTCCTTTGCTAAGAATGCTTGCATTGCAGGAATCTATGAGCACCCATTGCGTGTTGCTCCTAATCATACGGTCGCCCAACTACATGCAGAAGTGGCCCGTGGTGCACTGCTAGATGCAGGGCTGACCCTGAATGATGTTGACGCTTATTTTTGCGCAGGTGATGCACCCGGTATGGGGCCAATTTCAATGGCAGATTATCTGGGTTTAAAAAAGTTAAGCTATTTAGACTCTACCGACACTGGTGGTTCATCTTATCTAGCCCATGTAAACCATGCTGCCCGTGCAATTGCAACCGGACAATGTAAGGTTGCCTTGATTACCTTGGCAGGGCGTCCTAAATCTGAGGGTTCTAGTGGAACGCAGGTACGGAGTCAATATGCTGGTGCCCCTGACTTTGCTTTTGAAAAACCGTATTCTCCGGCACCATTAAATATGTATGCAATGTGTGCCATGCGCCACATGTATGAGTTTGGAACTACCAGTGAGCAATTGGCTTGGGTTAAAGTGGCCGCCTCTCACCATGCACAACATAATCCGAATGCTGCACTTAAAGATGTTTTAACGGTTGAAGATGTTCTGAGCTCTCCAATGATTGCGGATCCATTACACCGTGCTGACTGTTGTGTTGTTACAGATAGTGGGGGCGCACTAATCGTAGTTCATCCAGATATTGCCAAGACTCTGAAAAAACCCGTGATTACTATGATGGGTGCTGGGGAATCAACCAAAGGTCAAATGGGCGGTAAGGTTGATTTGACCTATTCTGGATTAGCATGGGCTGCGCCAAGAGCTTTTGCAGAGGCTAAGTTAACGCCTGAGCAAATACGCTATGCCTCTATTTACGATAGCTTCACGATTACTGTTTTAATTCAGTTAGAAGATCTAGGATTTTGCAAGAAGGGTGAGGGAGGTCGCTTTGTTGAGGGTGGACAACTGATTTCTGGCAAAGGCAAGCTGGCCTTTAATACTGATGGTGGAGGTTTATGTAATAACCATCCTGCTAACCGAGGTGGCATGACTAAGGTCATTGAGGCAGTTAGACAATTACGAGGAGAGGCTCATCCAGCGGTGCAGGTCCCTAATTTAGAATTTGCTCTTGCTTCTGGTATTGGTGGCGCTTTAGGATCACGTCATGGCGCGGCTGCATTAATTATGGGGAGATTGCAATGAGTCAAGTACATCGCTTACCAAGCCCCATCATCAATTCTGAAAATAAGCCATTTTGGGATGCTGCACAGAATAATCAATTAACTTTAAAGTTTTGCAATAGCTGTAAAGAGCTACATTACTATCCTCGTACTATTTGCCCTCACTGCGGCAGTAATGACACTGCATGGGTAGCATCAAAAGGCCTTGGTGAAATCTACTCCCATACCGTAATGAGACGTGGAGTTGAGTTTCCTTTTGCAATGGCTTATGTGCGATTGGATGAGGGTATTTCTATGCTCACCCATTTAACAAATTGTGATTTTGATGAGATAAAAATAGGTCAAAAAGTCAGGGTGGTGTTTCAGGAAACCCAAGATGGCATGAAGACCCACCTCTTCGAACCACTTTAATAAATTGTTAGACTAATTTATTGAGCGCTTCTAAGTAATTCTCTGGATTGAGTGGTTTACCCTCGCGTTGCGCCTCCCACATAACTTGCCCTAGACATTCCATGATGCGATGCTGTGCCTCATGTTCTGAGCCTAATTTCTTGGTGAGTTTCTCAGCAATCTCTTTAATTCCAGGGGGTTGATTAATCGAGATTTGTTCGCTAATCGAGAGGTGCATCGATAAATGGAGAAAGGGATTCGTTTCTCCGCGCTCTGGAGAGTAGTCTTGTTCAAGAGCACCCTCTGGGTCTGCGAGTAAAGCATGATATTCGGGATGTTCTTGCATCCAATCACCCGCGAGTGTTTCCATGGAATCGAGAATATGATGCTCACTCTTTTTTTTCCAGGTGTCACAAAAGAAACGACGGACTTCTTCGCGGGTTGGATTAAATAGGGCCACGAACTTTTCCTTTACCAGTTTTTTGTTTGAAGCTACAAAGAGGTTCAACAACACATTGTGCACAATCTGGGGTGCGAGCCTTGCAAGTGTATCTGCCATGGAGAATGAGCCAATGATGGGCATCTTGCAGATATTCTTTAGGTACTCTTTTGAGTAACTGCTCTTCAACTTTGACAACATCTTTACCAGGAGCTAAGCCGGTACGATTCGAGACCCGAAAGATATGAGTGTCTACGGCAATAGTAGGTTGACCAAAGGCAGTATTTAAAATCACATTTGCTGTTTTTCGGCCAACACCTGGTAGGGCTTCTAGCTCTTCTCGGGTTCGCGGTACTTCACCACCATGCTTCTCAAGTAAGAGCCGACAAGTTTCTTGTATATGCTTACCTTTTGCATTAAATAAGCCGATATGCTGAATAAAGGGGCGCACTCCTTCTTCGCCAAGCGCTAGAAGTGCTTGTGGGGTATTGGCAATCTTAAAAAGTTTTTTAGTTCCCTTATTAACGGAGATATCCGTTGCCTGCGCCGAAAGTAAAACAGCGATCAGTAATTCAAAAGGAGAGCTGTATTCCAGCTCGGTTTCTGGATTTGGATTATTGGCTTTGAGCTGCTCAAAAAAAGCACGCCGCTTTTCTAAATTCATCATTTCTTCATTTGTGCTCTTGCAATAGCAGCAGTAATGATGCCCCGCTTTCTTTCTTGTTCTTTCTTTGCATCCTCTGACATTGCATCTTCAGCATTAACAGCCAGTAGTTTTGTCGCTGCTTTTTTGGCTAAGCGTGCATCGTTATCTTTTTCTTCTCTATCGAGACGACGTTCACGATCATGGTAGCGCTTACGGGAGATATCGGCCATATTTGCTGACCAGGCATCCCAGCCAGTGTTGTTGCCAGTGACATCAATCATGTTAATAC
>Ga0194047_10002592_pt1 | contig 10305 bp, 9 predicted proteins | sample JunL225m_MetaG_2_FD_160070 | JGI IMG/M metagenome (GOLD analysis project Ga0194047, IMG submission 160070) | Anoxic zone freshwater microbial communities from boreal shield lake in IISD Experimental Lakes Area, Ontario, Canada - Jun2016-L221-5m | ecosystem: Environmental > Aquatic > Freshwater >...
TAACTACTCAGGCTGGGTTACAGGAGATTGGGGGTGACCAAAAAAAATAGAGAAGTGAAAGCATCCAGGACATTGAAGCCTTGTTTTCTCAGAGTGGAAAATAGCCCCGAATGCGACAGAACCTTTGTTACCCGGTAATCTTCTATTTGAGTTTAACCATCCGAACATCTCGCTCCACTTGATTATTATCAACTCGATGGGTGAAATATCATGTACCGGATGCGCATATATTATCTGCAATGGCTCTTTGGCTAAGGTTGTTCCACATTCGTGGCACTGCTCTAACTTGTGTTCGACCGCTACATCTACTTCTTCATTTCATTCTATCAGTCCTAGTACTAATTTAATCACCGCCTCTTCCTCCAGCGCATATACTCCACTGATTTCTTTTTGGCTGATTAATTTACTCGGACTCTCTTGGTTCAACGGTCTCAACCCTCTTTCTGTATTTACTTCCTACACACATTACCTGATTTTTTAGCTCTTTGCCAAAAACTTCCACTTTTTTTAAGCCTGAGTAGTTACCTATATTCTTGTCTGAAAATTTTTGAACTACTTTGACTGCGTTCTGCCAAAGTTTTATGAAATGTTGGAAGACAAGTAAGAACAAAATTGAACTGTTGTTCGATAAGCAACACAGAGATCTGTGAAAATAGAGATCATCACCCAAATAAGTTTCTAATCTGGTTGTCGCTTGGGATCTTGTGAACTCCCAATAGGCTCTGGGCATTACTACGACCTTTACTCTTTTTCATCGTACGTTGAAAAGCCAGAAACTATGGGCTCTGCCTGAAGGAGACACTGAAGGCACTCAGAGCTGCATCTTTTATTTTATAGCTGGTATTCTTTTTAGTTTGTCTATCTGGCAGCAATTCCAGAGTTTGACAAAAGGCGCTTACAATAGTGTCAAACGACTCTGCTTGTTTTACAAACCTCATTTCAATGAGATTTTACTCCTTCCAATATTAATCACAATACCTTAACATCGGAGACTTCGCCAGCTGTTTTCTATATTGAGAATTGCTGACAAGACAGTAGTCTCATTGACTTCTTTTGTCATAGGATAGATAAAGGACTCTGTTTGTTCGGTTTCTCTAGAATAAACCTATCTTTTTTAAGGAAAACGATGATCAAAAATTTACTATGGGCTTTATTGGCCTCACTAGCTTTCTTTTTTAGTACTAATGTAACTCCTGCTTTTGCCGTCGAACTAACTGAGGCAACTAGAACCGTAACCCTTGATAATGCAGGTGGAACAACAACACTCAGCACACAACAAGTTGCTTCTGGTCAGCGCCTGTTCAATCTACAGTGTACTAAATGTCACCTACAGGGAAAAACAAAGACAAATAACAATGTTAGTTTGGGCTTAGATGATTTATCCGGGGCTGAACCATCTCGCGATAACCTATTGGCTTTGGTTGACTATTTAGAAAACCCCACCAGTTACGATGGAATTGATAGCTTGGCAGAATTACATCCCAATACATCTAGACCAGATATCTTTCCTGAGTTGAAAAACTTCACCAAGGAAGATCTCAACAATATAGCTGGCTATATGCTGATTGCGCCTAAGCTGGATGTGCGCTGGGGTGGAACTATCTACTTCTAAATTAATTGGTTTTTTATAACAAATATAGCTTGAAAAGCAATTCTTCTAGAGAGGGTTGCTTTTTTTTATACAAAGACAGAAACAATTGATTCTCATAAAAGTTAATTTAATTTAATGCTTATTTTTCTCATGGATTGTAAATTTTGCTACCGAATTAGGTAATATGAAATTGGCTTACAAGGAAGCCTCAATATTTAATACAATCATCTCATTTGGAGAGAACGATGACTAAGACAGTAATTGGATTATTTGACGATAGAAATGAAGGCGAAAAGGCATATGCAGCTCTTCGCAGTGAAGGCTATGCCCAAGGTGATCTAGACATTCTGACCAACGACGATAAAGATGATGTTCCTAAGCTTGCTAATCTACGTAAAAACATACCTTCTCCTGATTCTGAAGTATATCTTGAAGGTGTTCGTAAAGGCGGAACCATCATCACTGCCAGTGTTGCCGATAGTGCAGTTGGAAGAGCTACTGAAATCTTGTCCAACTTCAACATAGTCAACATTGCCAAACGCGCAGAAGAATTCAGAAAGGTTGACAGCAAATATGAATTGAAAGATTCTGCTAAACATGATGATGTAATTGACGTTATTGAAGAAGAATTACAAGTTGGAAAAGAACAGGTAGAACGTGGTCGCCTGCGTATTTATAACGTTGTAACTGAGCGTGAAGTTAGCCAAAATGTTTCTCTGCGTGATGAAACAATCAGAGTTAACCGTCGTCCAATCAACCGTGAAGTTGCCATCACTCCAGATCTATTCAAGGCTCGTTCTTTTGAAATGGTTGAGATTGATGAAATTGCCAAAGTTTCCAAAACAGCGCGTGTTGTTGAAGAAGTATACCTAGGCAAAGAAGTTGTTGATAAAATTGAAACAATCAAAGAAACCCTTCGCCGCCAGGATGTTGAAATCGAAGAAATTCCAACATCTCGCACTTTCCAAGATTATGACGGAGATTTTCGCAGTTTCTATGGCGCTCATCTGACCAACAGTGGCGTAACATATGATGCGCTCAAGCCTGCTTTTAATTTCGGCTATTCCCTGGCTACTCGCGAACCATTCCGCTCTAGTCCTTGGTCTGCTGTTGAAGCTGATTCTCGTCGTATCTGGGAAGACAAAAATCCTGGTACATGGGATCAAAACGCTGCGGTCATCAAATACGCTTGGGAAAAAGTTCGTAGTGCTAAGTAATACCATTGCTTCTCAACTAAATTAGAATCGTTTGGATGATAGGCTTTTGTCTGTCATCCATTTTTCCTCTACGAGCTTTGTAGAATATATAAACTTATCAACGACTAAGGTAATAAAGATATGCAGTTAAATTCTATTGTCCATGCAAATAATTTATCAGGCAGAATTGTAGATTTTGAGGGAAATAGTATTGTAATTGATTTTGAGGATGGAACTCGTACTTTAGTATCTGCCCAAAATTTGATTCCTCAAGACGATGGAACCTATAAAATCTCTAATTTGGTAGATAGGGTAGAATTATCTGACCATGAAGAAATGGTTATTCCAATTGTTCAGGAAGAATTTAGCATAGAGAAGCAGAAAATAGAACGTGCTAAAGTACTTATCAGCAAGAGGATTGAAACTTGGGATGAGACTGTCTATACTCCCACTACTACTCAAGAAGTTGTAGTCGATCATGTTCCTGTTGGTCGTCTTGTTGAAGATGAGGTACCTAAAATTAGAGAAGAAGATGGGGTTTTGATTATTCCAATCATTGAAGAGATTGTCGTTGTAGAAAAACGTCTCTTTTTTAAAGAAGAGGTGAGGATTTCTAAGCGCAATACTACCTCTGATGTTGCTCAAACTGTAACATTACGCAAAGAGATAGTTGATATCAAGAGAACTGAAATCAATCGCCCAATAGAGGAGAATTTATCTGAAACCACATAGTAAGACTGAGCAGGTTAAAGTTTTTTTTGGTAGCGCATCCCAGGTAACTGCTGAACCAAGCCCAGTAATTCTAGTTCTAATAGAAATCCTGAAACTATACTAGAGGGTAAATTACTCTCAAACACCACTTGATCAAAAGATAGTATTTCACCCGAGAATATCTGCCAAATATTTAGGAGCTCATCCGAGATTTTTGGTAGATCATTGTCCGTTTTGCTGGTTTCCTTGTTGAGTCTAGGTAATCCACCTAAAGATAATATTAATTCGTCAACCGAAGTGATCACCTCGGCACCTTCACGGATTAGCTTGAGGCACCCTCTGGCTTCTTCTACATCCGGTGAGTTGGGTAGTATATATACATCTCGACCAAACTCATTACCATAGCGGGCGGTTGAGAGTGTCCCAGAAATTTCTGGCGCTTCAATTACGATCACAGCTCTGCTTAATCCAGCCAGTAGACGATTGCGGGCGGCATAATTTCCTTTTTGTCCTTTTGTGCCATGAGGATATTCGCTCAACAACAGTCCGGATTTTTGGATATTCTGGTAAAGTCTATTGGTGTTCATACCATCTAAGCCTGTTGCTAGGATGCCAATGGTTCGACCACCTGCTTCAATTACTTGTTGCTGCGCTTCGCCATCAATACCATTAGCCATACTTGAGACAACAGTGAATCCTTCTTGAGCAAGATTCTGGCTGATTTTTTTAGCCCATTGTCTCCCATGAATGGTGGGCTTGCGAGTACCTACTAGAGTAATACAAGGCACTGCGCCTGTATTTTCCCCTTCAATCACTTGCCCGCTGTAATACAACACAGCTGGTGGACTGGCTATTTCCAATAAAAGTTTAGGATATTGCGGATCAGATGGTGTCCAAAAATCAGGATTTTTCTCGAGATGTTTCTCCAAAAAATCAAGGGGTTTTATTTCTTTTCTCTTGGCAACGATACTTTCTATAAGAGATGGTCCCAAGCCATCGACCTGGGCCAATGTATTTCTATCGGCTAACCAAGGAATTTCCAAACCACCAAAATGATCGGCTATCCTTTTTAGCAACACTGGACCGATATTAGATATCCCAGACCAGGCCAGCCAATAGATACGTTCATTACTCATACTTTTAGTTATGGTATTTTATTTAATTGGGTACCAGAAGATCCCACTGCTGTGCGGCTTCCTTGAGGGCAGATTCTATTGTTTTTTCTCCCAACATGGCTGCCTGGAGGTTTTCATAAATTATTTTTTGCAATTGATCTCCGCCACGTCTTGGAGGAATCAGTACCTCTGCGCTTTGTAATTGCTGGGTACTGACTTGGCGAGCTCTGGCAAGACCTGAGTTATTCTTTTGAGTGTTGAGAGCTTTTTCGTATTGCTTAAGTCCTTCTATGGTAGAAGGCAGAACATTTGCGGCCTGAGCAAACTCAACTTGATTCTGACTATTGGTAACAAAAAGAGCAAACTTTACTGCAGCAGAGATTTGCTTGCTATCTTGGGGGATCACCAGATTCATAATAGCTACACCTCTTTTACCATTCTTGCCAGTGATAGCGGGAGCCGACTGAGTTACCCGAGCAATATTAGGAGAGTTCGTGATGATGCTTTTAAAAAATTCGGCTCCAGTCGAAAGCATTGCCAATTGCCCAGACTGATAGAGTGCAACAGCTTCGCGGTGACCTTGAGTGAGAACCTCCGGTGGCAGAATTCCACCTTGATAAAGATCAACCCAGTATTTAAATGCAGCTATTCCTTCGGGGCTATCGAATGCTGACTTTCCCTCGCTATCAAATAGTTGAACTCCCATTTGCACAAGGGATTCCAAAGCCTCATTTGAATCGCCCGGCAGAAATGTTATGAAAAAGGCGTATTTACCAGTTTTTTCCTTAATTTTTTTTGCTACTGTGGCTAATTCCACGTAGTTAGCTGGAGGCTTATCCAATCCGGCTTTAGATAGAATTTCTGTGTTGTAGAAAAGGATATCAGTAGTCAAATACCAAGGAATACCAAAAGCAACCCGATTGAGAGAATTTGCTTGCCAGATCTTCGGCAGGTATTGTTGAATGGTACTGGAGGGAAGGTGAGAATTGAGATCTAACCAAGCTCCACGACTTGCCAAAAGAGATGCAAAATCAGGATTCAAGTTTGCCACATCAGGCGCAGTATTGGATGAGACTGAGGATAGTATTTTACTTTCCATCGCATCCCAAGGAATATCGACCCATTTCACTTTAATATCCGAATTATTTTGTTCAAACTTTGTAATTAGTCGGTTAAAATATATGGTAAAATCCGGCTGTAGCTGCATAGTCCAGAAATTAAGTTCTGGTTTTTCTGGCAAAGAATATTTAGAACAGCTAATCAGGATGCAAGAAAACATCCCTATAACGCTACAGACAAAGATCAAACCTAGCTTACTATTTTTTAACATGTCTAGATATAAGCTAAATCCATTGCGAATAATAATAGCAGATTTTGCAACAGGACTTTAGTATTTGAATTTCTGGTTGTAAATGTGATTTATATGGTAAATTCTATAAAAAAACTTTTTTCTGATAGAACGGGTGGATTTGGTTTAGAAATCACACCTGAGCGCATAAATTTAGCTCAATTATCCAAAACTGATCAAAGTTATAAACTGCTCAAATATTGTTCTGTTGAATTGCCACAGGGTATATTTGACGAAGGTAAAATCATAGATTCGCAATCTCTGGCAGAAACTATAAAGAAGTTAATGTCAGATAATAAAATCAGAGCAAAAAAAGTGGCTATGGCTTTGCCATTAAAAGAAGCAATCATCCGGATACTCTCTGTTCCCTCTGAGTTAGATGAAAATGAATTGAGAAATTTAATCCTTTTTCAAGAAGCAGAACTCCACATCCCCTATTCCAAGGAAGAGGTGGATTTAGACTATCAAAAGTTGGATTTCTTTCTAGATGTAGATGAAATAGAGAAAGTTAATATTCTTCTGGTAGGGACCAAGCGTGAGATAACTGATTCCTATGTTGAGATTGCAAAAAAGGCAAACTTACAACTCAAGGTTTTAGAAGTCAATAGTTTTGCTTTAATGAGGATATTAAAAGGACAATTGCAACAGTTCAGTGACAGAGATGCTGTTGTTCTGGTTAACATTGAATTTGATAATACAGAAATACTTATCTTAGTAAATGGCAGGCTGCATTTTTCACGCACAGTTCCAATAGGAACCCTCCAAATTCGGACCGCCCTGTCCAAAGCGATGGAGATCCCTTTTGCCAGGAACATGAATATACTCCAAGATCTATCAATGCCAGCTACGATATTTGATAGTATGATTACGCAGGCAACAGTGACAGATAAAACTACTAATTCTCTGACTAGAATAGTAAGTGAATTAACAGATGAGTTGAGACGTTCAATAAATTATTATCTCAATCAGAGTGAAGATCTAGAAATTGTCCAAATATATCTATCTGGACCAGGAGCGGCAATTAATCAATTGGATGAGTTTTTTACTCAGCGACTAAGTTTGCCTGCAATTCGACTTGATCCAATAGCCGCTCTATCATTAAAGCTCGAGACAGAAATTCCCGAATTTGAAAGGCCTGCACTAGGAGTGGTTTTGGGTTTGGCAATGAGGGGGCTTTCATAAAATGTCTGATATAGAAATTAATCTTCTCAAAGGGCGAATACTGGAATATGAATTTCCAGATAAAACTACTGGTAAAAAGTCTGCTGTTTCAGGTGGTTTAAAAGACCAAACTCCTATTCTTATAGGTTTGGGGGTTGCCTTGTTAAGCCTTTTGGGTGTAAATGCTTTAGGTTGGTTTTTAAATAGTCAGAATCAACTTACCCAAAGTCATATAACTCTATTGAATACTCAACTGGCTTCTTTTAAGGGTGAGAAAGAAAAACTCAAAGTTATAGAGCAAGATCTAAAAAAAATCAATGATGAGAACAGGGCAATAGTCAATGTTTTTACTCAGGTTCAGTCAGTTGCCGCTATTCTTCAAGATATTGAGGATCAAATGCCCCAAGGTACTGTCCTCAATTCTATAGAATTTTCGGATCAAGCAGCTAGTAACTCAAAAGCTGGAGATTTGTTTACGCAAGTAAAGTTATCAGGATCGGCCAAGGGATTTAATGAAGTCAATGATCTTTTGCTGACCCTACAGGGTTCGGCTTTTTTCAATCCACAAACATTAAAAATTGAAAATGCAGAACTAAGTGACATTGTATTTACATTCAACAAACCTAGAAAATTACCGCATGGAGTTTCTTGGAAACAAAACAAGAACACCTTGATAGTGAAAACACCTAGGGAAGAAACTGAGATTAAAGTTCCCAACAAGAACGTTCAATATACTATTAGTGCACAATTGAATCCTCTTGCTGAAGATACCATCCTAGATCAGCTCCAGCAGAAGGGGGCAGTAGGATTATTGACCCGAATGGAAACACTCAAAAAAGAAGGACTGATAAAGCCATGATATTCTCAGAAGAAATCAATAATCAACCGGTTGGATATCCCAAGGTTTTTGGAATCACTCTAACGCCTCTTTTGGTTGGTGTGATCATAGGATTACTGGGAATTTGGTCTGCAGCCTTTAGCTGGAACAATGATGGAGCAGCAACTTTATCTCAATATCAGAAGCTCAAAAGCGAAGATACAGAAAAAATGCAACAAATTAAATTGGAACAAGATGTCAATTATCAGCGTAAGTTGGCAAAAATGGATCAAGATGTTAAACAGGCAAAGACACTTCAACAAAAAATCTATAGCCTTTTTGCCAATGATCGCTCAGCTGATACTCTTCTTCTCGATGTTAACAAAATTGCCAATGATAAACATATTACACTGACAAAGTTTAGCCCTCAAGGACAACCAGTAACAATTTCTGATGGCTCACTCGGTCATCTGGTTGATAATAAACTAAAGCGAAAAAGCATTGATATTAAGGCTTTGGGAGATTTTGTCCAAATTCATGGGTTTATCAGTGGCATAGAAAAACTACAGCCGTTTATTTTAATCAAGAACTTTAAGGTAACCAGGATTTCTAATGATAATGGTAATAAATTCAAATTAAAACCTATTATCAAGGACAAAAAAATCATAGGCTATCAGCAAGAACAAAAAGAATCGAGAGTCGAAGCGAGTTTCAGACTCGATCTGATTTCTCCGCTTTCACCCGATGAGATGGCCAAAGAAAAAGCTACCCGGTCAGATAAAAATAAAAAATAATCAATCTTTTTAAAGGGGTGGATTTATGAAATTATCAAAAAAAACCTTAGTATCTAGTAGTATTTCTTTATCCTTGATTTCTACATCCCCTGTTTTGGCTCAGACAGCCCTACAGCCCAATGTCAACAAGATTCCCTCGGTCATGGTCCCGAATCCAGAAATTGTGATCAAATCAAGTGGTACTCCAGGAGAGCCTACTATTACCCAAGGTACTATTGATGTTCCCACGACACCTGATCTCCCTCGTGCCATAGCTCCTCCTGTAGGCGATATTGCTGTTTCCAATATCAACGCCGGGGCTTCACAGATTAACCTGGGAACCAATGCAGTGATCCCCAGACTGGTACTCAGACAGTCGCCGGCAAGGGAAGTATTAGCCTTATTAGCAAATTATGCTGGTTTGAATCTGGTCTTTGCTGATACGCCAAATGCCCAGCATACTTCTAATAACCCATCTCAAGCAGGATCGACTGAGCCTAAAGTCTCGCTGGATCTCTCCAATGAGCCGGTTCAGGAGGTTTTTAATTCAGTTTTGATGGTTTCTGGACTCAAGGCCAATCGTCGAGGCAGAATTATTTTTGTTGGAGCAAATTTGCCCAATAGTGCCAGAAATTTAATCAGCAGAACTCTCCGTCTCAACCAATCCAAAGTCAATGCTGCAGCTCTGTTTCTAGCTTCTCAAGGAGCTGATGCCCAATATTTATTCACTGATTACAAAGAAGTAGTAGATCCTACTACCAATCGGGTAGTTCGTCGAGATCCTTTGCCTCCTAAACTGGTTTCCTATAAAGGCATTGAAGATAGTGCAAGTGGCTCCAATATTCTTGCTGGACTATCGGTTTCCAGTGATGACCGACTGAACACCATTACCATGGTTGGAGAACCACGCCAGATTGAAATTGCTACTTCTTTTCTAACTCAATTGGATGCAAGACGGCGCCAGGTTGCTGTAAATGTCAAAGTTATCAACATTGATCTAAGTAATGTCCAAGATAGCAATGCCAGTTTCTCTTTTGGTTTTAATAGTGGCTTTTTCTTACAAGATAACGGAGCAGCTCTGCTCAACTTTGGCGGAAACAATCCTGTAAATACTGCTCAGGCTTCTTTGCCAGGTGGTTTTTTTGCGCCAATTATCCCCCTGTCCTCCACCATTCCCGGTCAAACCACATTTCAGCCGTTCTTGGATGCAAATGGAAATGCACCCTTTAGTAGTAATAGTTCCCCTTCTGGCGGAGTGGGTTTACCTTCAGGGGTACGTCCCAATTTTGGAACCTTTTCTAATCCCTTTCAACCTGGCTTAACCGCCTATACTCCACCTTCGGCCACTTCAATAGCCAATACTGGGGGACAGACTACTACTAATGTCAATCCAGCAACTTATACTTATCAACTCCCCTCACTCTATCAAACTCCCAGTAAATTTCTCTTGAGTGTTCAGTCGCAGGTTCAAAATGGCAATGCCAAGATTCTCACCGATCCCACCCTAGTAGTACAAGAGGGACAAGAAGCCAGCGTAAAATTGACACAAAAGGTTGTCGAGAGTGTCAATACCCAGGTTGATCCACTCAGCGG
>Ga0194047_10002596_pt1 | contig 10295 bp, 11 predicted proteins | sample JunL225m_MetaG_2_FD_160070 | JGI IMG/M metagenome (GOLD analysis project Ga0194047, IMG submission 160070) | Anoxic zone freshwater microbial communities from boreal shield lake in IISD Experimental Lakes Area, Ontario, Canada - Jun2016-L221-5m | ecosystem: Environmental > Aquatic > Freshwater...
ATACATACCCAATAGATCGGCAGCCCGCTCTTGATTACGACTGTCATCATAAGAAGACAAATTGGCGCTATCTACAGGAATAGAGCGATCGGCAATGTTGTTATTTGCCAACCCATAAAGGGGTTTAGTAGTTGGTATAAGGGAATTCGCTGCAAAAACACTGTTCTTTTCCTCATGTTCCGTATGCCCTAAATAATGGTGCGCCAATTCATGGCCCAGAGTAGTCGCTAGAACATCAGGATTGTTGCCAAAACGCAACAAAAAGCCACTGGTCACAATAATAAGGTCATACCCAGGCTGTTTTTTGGCAAACGCATTGACCTCATTAGAAGCTGTCAGACCAATGGTGAATTGCTTATTCGTCTGCGCCTGAATGCGTTTATGGACGATAGCCAATTGCATCAAAATCTCTGCGGAAAGCCCTAAATTGAGCTGCCTAGGTAGATTTTGATCGCCTTTTTCAATGGCTTTCCACCACTGTGCATTCGGAATCTGCACAGCAAATGAGTTATTTTGGGCTGCCTGAGCAGTAGTGTGAAGCATACAAATTGCCCAGAACACAGCGATTATTTTGTTGATCTTCATTGCCTACATCCTCTTAAGTTATTGATTTTTCAAAAAAATTTCTAACTAAGCCCTAGGGCGTAATAAGTAACTTTTAAAAAAAGTACTATCAAAAGTACTATTAATAGTACTTTTATAAGAATCTTATAAAGCGTTGAAAACAATGAATAAAGAGCTTTATATAAGGTTCTATTAAATGTACTGTTAATAGAGAAGTGAATAATACTACTTAGAGCGTAAAAAGCAAATATTTATTTATACGCTAAAGTGTGTAATAATTAGTACTCTTAATCAGACCCTGAATAAGGTGACGTATGAACGCAATTTCTGCCAATGATCTAAAGGTCAAAGGGATTAAAGCTTTGGAGGAAGAGCTGACTTCACAGTCAGAGGTGGCAGTGCGTGTGCGTGGTCAGCTGAAATATGTCGTGATGACCCATGAGCATTACCAATACATGCGTGAATGCGAACTAGAGGCGGCCTTATCAGAGTCCCGTGCAGATATAGAAGCAGGGCGTTTTGAAGCGGTATCGCCTGATGAGCACTTAAAACAAATTAAAAGTGGTTCACAGAAACCCCTTCAAGCTAGTTCTCGATCTGCTTCTCTTGCAGCCAAATGAGGAATTGAAGTGAAAGAGCTTGTTTTCACGGAGCGCTATGCCAAGCGTGCTACCCAATTTCTGAAAGCGCATCCAGAAGTCGAAACTCAGTATGCGAAAGCGCTTCAATTGCTCCAAATGAACCCCATTCACCCATCATTACGTCCTCATTCCTTTGAGGGCAGGTTAGCTGGGGTGCAGACCGTTACCTTAAGCTCCATTACATTAGAAATGTTGTTAAGTGGTGAGCAGGTAGTACTTCTCAATATTGCCTCAAATCAATTGGATTAAATTTCTTTGATTGAGTAAATTGAGCATTCTGTGGTCTTGCCATGCATTGGAAGTTTGCTCTTAAGCTGACTGTTGTCAGGTAATATGAAGAAAAGAGCCTAGGCTATATACGGTGTCTTGTCCTGATTATGATGAAGAGGCGATATGGGCATTAAACAATTAAATGCAAGCTATCTTATCCATGAGGATCGAATTCTATTTCGCTTTAATACGGATGAGGCTGCAGAGTTTCGTCTCTGGTTTACGCGGCGCGTTAGCCTATTCATCCTGGGAGCTACCGCTCATTTATATGAAAAACAGCTCGAAAAAAACCATGCCCCCGAGACTGCAAAAGCGATTGCGCAATTTGAGCAGGCGAGCCTGGAAGATCAGATAAGTCATTCCGATGGATCTGGAAAAGCTGAGGAGTATCAGGGCGGCACTCAATACCCTTTAGGTGCTGATGCACTATTAGTGATGGATGTTAAATGTCAATTGAGTAACGAGAGTGGGGCTGATGTCCTTTCTCTTGATTTTATTTTGCCAGGCAATGCCAATTTAAATTTAAAACTGGATGGGCGGATGCTCCAAGCTTTATGTGTTTTACTCAATCATCTGGTAGTCAATGCTCAGTGGCAAACTCCTTCCCAACTGCCAGTTGGCGAACCTGAACAAGTCTCCTTAGAAAAATCTGCTACCAAAATTCCTTTGCATTAAGTCACAAATTGAATAGTTATTAGTCAGAAAATTTATGTCAATGAAAAAAATCTTAGCCATCACCTGCCTTTTGGCTCTCCTTAGCCTCGGAACATTTGCAAGCGCTGCCGAGCCTGCTTCCAAAAAAGAAACTGATGGGGACCTTAGTTTCTTTGCCTTAGTGAATGGGGTGCATTTACCAGAGGACCTGCTTGAAATGAATGTGAAGAGTGCGGTTGCTGCCGGGCAAGCGGATACTCCAACATTGAGAAATAACCTTAAGCAAGAATTAATTAATCGCGAGATCTTGGCTCAAGAGGCTATAAGAATAGGCTTAGATCAAAAAATTGATCTTAACACTCAATATTTGCAGTTAAAACAAACTTTATTAATTCAGGCAATGGTGCAAGAGTATCTGAGCAGCCATCCAATGACCGATGCCGTTTTGCAGGCAGAATATGATCGTCAAACCAAAGAGTTAGGCGGCTCGGGCCCTGCTAGTACGCAATATCGACTGAGCCAAATAGTGGTGGGAAGCCAATCTAGTGCCATAGGATTAATTGCCAGAATTGGCCAGGGCGATTCTTTTGAAAAATTGGCTAAGGAATATTCTATTGATGCAGCTTCTAAGAAAGAGGGTGGTCAGATAGGCTGGATTTCTTTAGGGCAGTTACCTCAAGAAATCAGTAGTGTTGTTAGCACTCTTGCAAAAGGCGCTTCTAGTAGCACGCCAATTTCTTTTCGTGGGTCATGGTTTATTGTCAAGTTGGACGATACGCGGGAAGTAAAGACTAAAAGTTTTAGTCAATCGAAACCACAATTAGAGCAGGCAATCATTCAAAACTATCTGGTGGAAAATGTCAAAATACTTCGCCAGCGGGCTCGAATTTCTCAATAAACAAGCAGGGATTGGCTACTTTATAGGTATTAGGGGTGCATAGGCTTTAAGCCATTGTTTTTGTAGACCTATTGCTATACAGTCAAGTTCATGAATAAAGTTACAGTAGCTACTTGTATTCAAGCTAAGCAGGCGTCGGAAAGCGGTTTAAAAATTCTGCTTTCAAAAAATAAAATCCGTATTTCCTCATTTCTAATTCTGGCGTTTGTACAGATTGCATCAGTTTATGCTGATACAGCGAAGAAAATAGAATCTGAAATTTCTGAGCGCTCAGGCTCATTAATAGCGCTTCAAGTATGCTCGGGATGCCATGGGAAAACAGGCCAGTCAATCTCAAATCAATACCCTCATTTAGCTGGTCAACAAAAAGTTTACTTACGTATTCAACTCGCTCAATTTAAAGAGCATCTGCGTAAGAGTGCCAACTCTATGGCATTCATGTGGATTTTCGGTGGCGATCTCAACACGCAACAAATGAATGAATTGGCCGAATATTACGCAGCGCAAGCACCTATGAAGGGTGAAAAAAGTGACTCACCCTTAATTCGAAGAGGTGAAAAAATATATACAGAAGGCAATCCAAATTCTGGGGCACCTCCTTGTGTACTGTGTCATCAAAAAGGGGCTGTTGGTAGCGCTGAAATACCAAGATTAGCGGGTCAACATGCAAATTATTTATATGACCAAATGAATATTTTTAAGCACACGCAGAATCGACCAAATGGCCAAGCGATGATGGTTCTCACGCATGAGTTATCTGATACTGATATTCGTGCAGTAAGTAACTATCTTGGATCCCTCAATAGTGAAGAGCAATAACGATTCATATTGTGAATCTCATCACTGCCTAAATTCATCATGATTGGCAAATCCCAAAATCGTTTTCGAAGCCTCATTCTCCACTTTTCTGGGGCGGTAGTAATTTTTTTTCTTGTAGCACTATTTTTTATCTCAAATACGCATGGACAAAATATTTTTTCTGAAGAGATTGTTTTTATTAGTAAACCTGGTTTTTTGTCAGACTCTAAAATTCAGACAACTATATTTAAACCGTCTGGCTTGGGCCCATTTCCATTAGTCATTATTAATCATGGGAAAAATTTAGGTAATCCACATCAACAGGAACGTTTTAGGCCCATGGCGATGGTTCAATATTTTATTGAGCGAGATTATGTAGTGGTAGTTCCAATGAGGCATGGCTTTGCCCAATCAGATGGAGAGAGTAATTTTTCAGGAAACTCAGTAGAGTTGTATGGGTTAAATGGTATTGGGGATCTTAAGGCCACAATTGACTATGCTCATACTCTTCCATACGTTAATAAAAATATTACCGTGATGGTTGGCCAGTCTACAGGCGGCTGGGTAACGCTTGCTTACGGAACAAGTAACCCTGATCCCTCTGTAAAAGGTTTAGTGAATTTTTCAGGTGTTGTCAAAGAGCCATGTTGTTTTGGTCTTTACAATGAATTGATTGATGTCTCTGGTAATTTTGGCGATAAAACTAGTTTGCCGACTATCTGGTTTTATGGTGATAACGACAGTTTGATTAATCGACACACCGCAAACCTCATGTTTGTCCATTATTCACATGGAAATCCAAATTCACGATTTATTCCGTTTGGTCTATTTTCCAATGATGCCCATAATCTTTTTATGGATCCTGCAGGGCGGAAAATTTGGGAGCCATTTTTGACTCAGTACTTATATGACATAGGGGTGCCTTATAAACCCACTAAGAAGGCTATTTGAGACAGCTTATCAAGTCCACATTGATTTAAAACCCATGAAAGAGCTTATCAATGGCTGCTATAACAATGTGCTGTTGATCTCTAAGGTTAGCGACTTCTTTTTTAAGGTGCTTAGCGGGAACTGCCGCCATTCTTGGTATATCCAAGATAAACTTTTTACCTTGAATTGCAAAGCTAGGCATTAAATCCTCCGCTGAGCTTAAATTTTGATACCTCCCACTTTTCCGGAGTGGTATTACTATTCGGGTATTCAGGCCTTCAAGTAGGTCAGTGTGGACATCAACAATATAGGGTGTTGTTTTGGTGGGGTCATCAGCATTCTGATAGATGCTAAATCTGGCCATTAGAAAGTTCTCCACTTGTCGAGCGGAAGACCCTCTTCATCTGTAATTTGATTGTATTCGCTGATAAATTTTGCATACTCCAGTTTCCAGAGTCGCTCCTTTTCTTGCCTTACAAGGGACTCTAAAAAGGCATCACATACTTTCGATATATTGATGCCTAACTTTTTTGCCTCAGCCAATACTTCAGTATTGAGCGTGAGATTAGTAGCCTTTTTTAAGCCTTTTTCTTTGTTATAGGTGCGGATGGAGCCATGGATGATCATGTCTTAATCATAGGCAGAATTTGTACGCAGTCAATATGCGCATAAATTATGTGGGTATTCAAATAGGGGGCTAGAAAGGTAACTGAGCCTCAGGCTTAGCAGCCAATAACACCGCCTTGAACTCCGCCTGTATACGCTTAATCGCCGCTTCACTATCCGCTTCAAAGCGCATCACCACCACTGGGGTGGTATTGGATGGTCTGGCTAGACCAAAGCCATCGGCGTATTCCACGCGTACACCGTCAATCGTATTAATCGATTGCGAAGTAGGGAACTTGGCATTGGCTTTAATGGTCTCCAGTAATGCAAAAGGCTCGCCTTCAGCGCAAGCCAGTTGCAGTTCAGGGGTACAGATAGCGTTTGGCAAATCATTTAATGTCTGATTGGGATCTTTTTCTTTAGAGAGAATCTCCAGTAAGCGCGCGCCAGTATATAAACCATCATCAAAACCAAACCAACGGTCTTTAAAGAAAATATGACCGCTCATTTCTCCGGCAAGAGGAGCGCCAGTCTCTTTTAGCTTAGCTTTCACGAGTGAGTGACCCGTTTTCCACATCAAAGGCTCACCTCCGTGCTGCTTGACCCAGGTGGCTAAATTACGAGTGCACTTGACGTCATAAATAATCTGTCCACCAGGGTTTCTGGAAAGAACATCTTTAGCAAAGAGCATCATTTGGCGATCAGGGAAAATTACTTGACCATCTTTGGTGACAACGCCAAGGCGATCAGCATCTCCATCAAAGGCAAGACCTAGTTCATTATCCGTAGTCTGCAGATTCTTAATCAGGTCTTGCAAGTTCTCAATATGTGCAGGATCGGGATGGTGATTAGGAAAATGACCATCAACTTCGCAAAAGAGTTCTTGTACTTCACAACCCAACGCTCTAAATAGTTGACCTGCAAATGCTCCGCCGACACCATTGCCGCAATCGACTGCAATCTTCATTGGACGAGCTAACTTTACATCGCCCACAATGTGCTTTAAGTACATTGGGAAGATATCAAAGGTGCTACGGGATCCTTGCCCTGAAATAAATTGCTTGGCTTCAATGCGTTGACGCAGAGCCTGAATTTGATCGCCGTAGATAGCAGCGCCACCCAATACCATCTTAAAACCATTGTAGTTCGGGGGATTATGGCTCCCAGTAATCATGATTCCGGACTTCGGCTTCTTGCCATCCAATACTTGATTGGCTCCAAAGTACACCATGGGGGTGGCAACCATCCCCAAATCAATCACATTGATACCGGTAGATAAAAGACCTTCAGTCAAGGCTTCAATCAAGCTTGGTCCAGATAGCCGACCATCACGACCGATGACGATTTCGGTTTCTCCAAGTTCATACATCTCAGTACCAAATGCTTGGCCAATAAGTTTAGCGATTGATGGATCTAAAGTCTCATCAATAATCCCGCGAATGTCATAGGCTTTGAAAATAGAAGGTGATAATTGCATAGATAGGGATAGACTTGTTAACTGTTAAAGAGATTAATGCGCGCTGCTGTAATAGCATCAATATTGGTATCTGCTGATACGGGAGCGCCATTCTTGAGCGCACTTTCAATTGGCTTGGCTAATACTTTGCCCAATTCAACACCGGGCTGATCGAAGCTATTGATATTCCAGAGGGCGCCTAAGACTGTTGCGCGGTTTTCATATAAAGCCAGGAGGGCACCTAGATAAAAGGCATTGAGTCTAGGCAAAATTAATAAGTTGCTAGGACGTTTTCCTGAGTAGGTATTGTTAGGATTGTCGGTTTTTTTGCCATTAGCTAGTGCTTGAGCTTGGGCCAAACAGTTCGAAAGCAAAATACGATGATGCTCTTTAGCTTCCGCTAGCTTGCTCATGGGCTCTCGAATGACAATAAAGTCAATCGGAATGACTTCCTTACCTTGATGCAGTAACTGGAAGTAGGAATGCTGCGCATTACTGCCAGAACTACCAAAGACGACTGGAGATGAATGTTTTACAGGTTTGCCATTGCGGTCAACAGACTTACCATTACTCTCCATATCTAATTGCTGCAACCACTTCGGAAACCAATCCAAAGCATCCGCATACGGAATGGCTGCATAAGACTTAATGCCAAATGTTTCTTGTTGGTGAAGCAGAGCTAAAGCCATGATCACTGGCAAATTCTGTTCTAGAGATGCTTTCTTAAAGTGTAGGTCCATGGCATGCGCACCAGCCAAAAACTCCTCAAAAGCTTTAAACCCGTATTGCAAGGCAATGGGTAGGCCAACCGCTGACCATACAGAGTATCGTCCGCCAACCCAGTCCCAGAAGGGGTATATATGGTCTTCTTCAATGCCAAATGCTTTTGCGGCAGGCACATTAGCAGTGACTGCAAATAAGGCTTTCTCTATCTGACCTTTGGTGCAACCATTCGCTTTAAGCCAAGCAACAACGGCTTTAGCATTCATAGTCGTTTCTAGTGTAGTAAATGACTTAGAAACAATCACCACTCTAGTGCTATTGGGTTGAGCGCGCTCCAAGATACGCGCTAACTCGGCAGTATCAATATTGGCTAAGAAATGCATGCGCATACCACGGCTCTCAATACCAGGTACATGAGCTAAGGCTTCAATCGCTAGGCGAGGACCAAAGTCGGATCCACCAATACCAATATGAATCACATCAGTAACGCCAACCCACTTGTTACATAGTGCTTCGATGCGATGCCAAACTTCACTCACTGCTGGCATGACATCCTGACCATTAAGCAAGACAGGATATTTAGAGAGGTTGCGTAGAGCAGAGTGAAGTGCAGGGCGATCCTCACTCAAATTAATATGTTTACCAGCGAACATATCAGCAATAAATTCTTCAACATGGGTCTGTCTAGCAATTGCGAAGAGATCTTGCCATTGAGCTGCACTGATATTCTGATAGGCAGTATCGAGCACTACATCTACAGCCGTATGGATGTTCGCAGGGGCACTATTGGGCAGATTTTTGGAGGCGTGGTTAGTACTAGAAGACATTGCTAGATTTTATCAAGAAGGTATGCAAAAACCCCTAAAACACTGAAAATGTTAGGATTTCGGTATATTTATCAGTATTCATATAGGGCAAGGCAAATTGATGGAGCAAGTCGACTGTGTCGTGATCGGTGCTGGGGTGGTTGGCCTAGCTGTCGCCCGCGAAATGGCGCTCCAGGGCTGTGAAACTATTCTCCTCGAGAGAGAAGGCTCTTTTGGCACCATTGCAAGCGCCAGAAATAGTGAAGTGATTCATGCTGGCATCTATTACCCCAAGGATTCACTTAAAGCGAAACTCTGTGTGCAAGGCAATCGACTGCTTTATGAATATTGCCGCACTCATCAAGTGGCAACCAATCCTTACGGGAAGCTGATTGTTGCTGACGAAACCCAAATCAATGATCTGCAAGCCATTCTCTATAAAGCACAAAACAATGGCGTGCCAGAAATAAAGATGATTTCAGGAGAAGAGGCAAAGCAACTAGAGTCAAAACTGCGGTGTTCTGCGGCCATACTCTCTGCAAGCACTGGCATTGTTGACAGCCATGCTTACATGTTATCTCTACTAGGAGGCTTTGAAGATGCTGGCGGCATGATCGCCTATCATTCACCACTGATCAGCGCAAGACCCATTGGACAAAGTGCTGAAGGTGGCTTTGAACTAGAGATCGGTGGCCCCGATGGTATGAAACTACAAACCAAGTCACTCTTTAATTGTGCTGGCATGAGTGCTCCAGCAGTAGCACAAAAAATTGAGGGCTTACATCAAGATCAAATACCAAAAGCCTATTTTGCAAAAGGAAATTACTTTTCACTCTCAGGAAAGTCACCTTTTAGCCATTTGATTTATCCGATCCCTGAGCCTGGTGGTCTTGGGGTACACCTCACTTTAGACATGGGTGGTCAAGCTAAGTTTGGCCCAGATGTAGAGTGGCTTGATATTCAAAGCGAAGAACAAATTGATTACACCGTTGATCTCAAAAGAGCAGAGGGCTTTTATGAGGCAGTTCGCCGCTATTGGCCAGAACTCAAAGACAACTCTTTGCAAGCAGATTACTCAGGAGTAAGAGCTAAAATCGTCCCTCCAAATAGCCCAGCCGGAGACTTTTGCTTTAATACCCCCAGTGATCATGGTCTGCAAGGCCTATACAACTTGTACGGCTTTGAGTCCCCAGGATTGACCTCTAGTCTTGCCATAGCAATACACCTGGAGGAATTAATCAAGCGCCCCTAGTTTTTAATGAAGAGCTTCGAAAGGGTTTAGTAGCTTAAGTTTGAAGCGCTTGAAGTCTTTGGTGTTTCGCGTGACGACTATCAAATCTTTTTCAATAGCTGTTGCGGCAATCATCGCATCTTCTCTAACGGTATTTGTCTGGCTGTGCATCAGCTTTGCCCAAAGCATAAAGGTAGAGCCTGTCATTGGTAATACATTATGAATATTAGAAATACTTTGCAACCACTCCTCTAGGGTTTCAGCCTTCTTTTTATCTTGTATACGGGTCAGTTCAATACCGGCTTGAATCTCACCGATAGATACTGCAGAAATAAATAAATCTTCTTCAGTAATATTTTTGTACCATTCCAAGACCGCACCGTGTGGTTTAGGCTTGCGTAATTCTGAGATGATATTAGTATCTAGTAAGTACATGTGCTGAATCAAAGTTTGATAGGTTTACGAGATACACCTTGGCCTCGTTTGGGAATGATCAATTCACCCCTTGCTTCCTCTGATAGCAGGAGTGATTTGAGTGATGGTTTCGCCAATTTTTTCAATGTATTCCATTCTTTGATTGTGATGAGTACTGCAGTCTCATGACCGCGCTTAGTGACTACTTGGGGTCCTTCGGCAAGACAGGCATTAAGAAGCTCGCTGAACTTTGCTTTAGCATCCTGTACAGCCCAGTGATTATTCATGGCTAATTCTCCTGACT
>Ga0194047_10002602_pt1 | contig 10271 bp, 9 predicted proteins | sample JunL225m_MetaG_2_FD_160070 | JGI IMG/M metagenome (GOLD analysis project Ga0194047, IMG submission 160070) | Anoxic zone freshwater microbial communities from boreal shield lake in IISD Experimental Lakes Area, Ontario, Canada - Jun2016-L221-5m | ecosystem: Environmental > Aquatic > Freshwater >...
TAGCAGGTGCGGTCAAAAAGTCGTGCGCACGGTGCATGCCACGTTTGGATGGTGATTTTTTGTTTTGTTGGACGGCCATATTGAACTCCTAAGCAAGGCAATATTCTAGCATGGAAAAGCGTCTAAATGCTTGATTTATCGATAGAGACTTCTTAAAGCAACAGCGGAAAATAGACCCGATTTATGAGTTTTTCTTCATATTTTTCAATATCTTAAAGGGATTTTCTCGTTCCTTAATTCCTTCATCCCCATCCTCTAGCCCAAAAACCGTGGCGTGAGGCTCACAAAAGCCCTCTGGATGCTTTGGAATCAAGGGTAAAGACAGTAAAACCTCATCCTCTATGGTCTCCAAGAGGTTGAAATGCTGGCTAGCCACCAGCGGCTCTTGCTCCTCATCCTCTAGCGGATAAGCATCTGCCTCGGCCTCTGAGGCAACCAACACAAAGCGGCGCTTCTCATCTAAATCCACTGTGCAGTCTTGCAAACAACGCTGACACACTAAATGTAAACACCCTTTTAAGCTCATTTCGAGAATTTGGTGAGGCTCGCTGCCGGGTGAATCCTCAAAATGGGTCTTTATGTGCCAGGCAAAACCATCCCTTGGATGAATGCTTGAGGCCTCCTTGGCAAGCCTTGGCATGTCAGTAATAGGCAAAAAGCCGGTACCTTGATAGGACTGTGGAGCACAAAAATCGACTCTTTTTAAAGCACTAGGTTCGGCAGATAGCTGGACTTGAGGTAAAACTTGATTACGATTCATGACATCAGTCTAAATCAAGCTACCCACGAAAGTCAGCAGCAATGAGTAATTTCATCCATTCACCCAAAAATCCACCTCTTATTTTGGCGTCTACGTCGGCGTATCGCAAAGAACTCCTCGAGCGTTTGCGTATTCCTTTTGAGGTGGTCTCTCCCAAGGTAGATGAAACACCGCTGACTGGAGAAAGTACTCTTGAATTAGCCTTACGCCTTGCAAACGCAAAAGCTGCAGCAGTATCTAAAGAGCATCCAAACGCTTGGGTCATTGGTTCTGATCAAGTTGCAGATTTATGTGGTGCTGCAATTGGTAAACCTGGCAATTTCGAGAGAGCCTTAGCGCAACTACAACTCATGCGCGGCCAAACAGTGACTTTTCATACAGCGCTGTGCTTAATGAAGGGTGATATGCAAACTACATTAAATATTCCTACTGAAGTGACTTTTCGAAAACTCTCTGACGAGTCACTAGAAAGTTACTTACTCGCAGAAGAGTCTTATGACTGTGCTGGTAGTGCAAAGTCAGAGGGCCTAGGTATTAGCCTGCTGGAGTCTATTCGGAGTGATGATCCTACTGCCCTTATAGGCTTGCCCCTGATTGCCTTAACGGGTTTATTACGTGACGCTGGTTTTCTTATTCCCGCATGACAAAGCTAGGTACCCTCTATCTTATTCCCAATACTTTGGGGGATGATGCTCGCATCGAACAATTGCCGTGGGTAATGCCAAGCGAAACCATTTCTCAAGCAGCAAAACTAAAACATTGGATTGTGGAAGATGCTAAAACAGCACGCGCATTATTAAAAGCGATCGACAGTGTTTCTCCGCTTGCTTGCACCATTCAAGAAATGCAAATGAGTGAATGGCGTGGCGCCGCTCGCAATGCAAAGTATGGTGATGCTGTGAAACCTGCTGATTTACTCAAGCCACTACTTGCTGGGAACGACATGGGGCTAATGTCTGAAGCAGGCGTTCCTGGAGTTGCTGACCCTGGCGCAGAGCTAGTCCTTGGCGCACATCAACTGGGCGCCCGAGTAAAGCCCTTGGTTGGGCCAAGCTCCGTATTATTAGGATTGATGGCTAGTGGTCTGAACGGTCAGTGCTTTGCTTTTCAGGGTTACTTGCCACATGACACCCATGAACGCAGCACCAAGCTCAAACAGCTTGAGATGGAGTCCCGAAAACTCCAGCAAACCCAAATTTGGATTGAGACGCCCTATCGCAATACGGCAATGCTAATGGCTTGTTTGAGTTCTTTAGCGCCACAAACCTTGCTGTGTTTGGGAGTAGATCTCAGCTTGTCATCAGAAATGATCACGACGCTCTCAATTGCAGATTGGCGCAAGAGATATCCAAATGAGGCTGCATGTGCTTCACTACAAAATAGGCCAACGGTATTTCTACTGTTGGCCTAGGCTTTCTTACTTTAAATCTGGTGTCTTTACTAAAGCTTTGCCAGCAGCTGCACCAGCCTCTGCACCAAAGCGCTTAGCAACACGCTCTGCAAAATTTTCTTTCATTGTGTAGTCAAGCACATCAGGCGCTTTAAAAATATCGCGCGCTACTGTATCGACCGTGCCGTAGCCGTCTGCTAGACCAATCTTGACCGCTTGTTCACCATTCCAGATGCGGCCCGAGAATAATTCAGGCACCTCTTTTAAGCGGGTGCCACGACCTTCTTTTACTACTGCAATAAATTGCTGATGAATCTCATCGATCATGGTTTTGACCATTTCGACTTGCTTGGGATCTTCTTTGCTAAACGGATCGAGCATGCCTTTATTCGAACCAGCAGTAATCATGCGGCGGGTTACACCTAATTTATCCATCAAGCCCGTGAAGCCAAAGCCTTCCATGATCACGCCAATAGAACCAACTAGGCTGGCTTTATCCACCAAGATTTGATCGGCAGCGACAGCAACGTAGTAACCACCAGAGGCGCAAATATCTTCAACCACTACATAAAAAGGTTTATTTGGATAAAGCTTACGCAAACGATGAATCTCATCATTGATCATTCCTGCCTGAACTGGAGAACCACCTGGGCTATTGATCCGCAGAACAACACCGGCGCTATTCTCATTTTCAAAAGCAGACAATAGTGAAGAGTTGATATCCAAGGCATTGGCCATTGAGCTAGATGAGATTTCACCTTCTAGCGTCACCATCGCAGTATGTTTTTCTGTACCCATTCCGCGACCAGGAAGATGAAAGTCAAATACGGACAGAATGACTCCAAGGAGGACTAACAAAGTGAGTATGCGTAAAACTACTCTCCAGCGACGCGCCTTACGTGTTTCTTTTAAGTTTTCTAGGAGCAGATGCTCAAGAGCTTGACGTTCCCAGTTTGGATTTGGATTGTTTTCCATCTTCGATTCCTTAGTGTTCTCTATTTGCTTACAGGTTCTGTTTCAGCCATTGTGACAGTTGTGCCACATCATCCACATGCGCTAATGACTTTGAGGTCCTGAGGGTATCTGGCGGGTGGGCTCCGTAGGTAACCGCAATCGCATCCACGCCCGCGTTAGCCGCCATATCTAAATCATGAGTAGTGTCACCCACCATCAGCATACGACGAGTAGGGACTTGTGTGGCATCCGATAACTCTAACAACATTCCTGGATGTGGCTTGGAGAAAGATTCATCCGCTGTGCGCGTTTCATGAAAGAGATGGCCAATTTGATGGTGTTTTAAGGACCGGTCTAAACCCACTCTCGATTTGCCAGTGGCAACACCCAAGAGATATTGATCCGCTCGAAGCTTTTCTAAGAGCTCTCGAATCCCTACAAATAAATCGAGCTCATGATCTTTAGCGAGATAATGATAACGAAAGCGATCCGTCAATTTTGGAAAGTGCACTGGCTCAATCCAAGGAACCGCTCTGCGTAAAGAATCGGCAATTCCTAAACCAATCACTGAACTTGCTAAAGCATCATCAGGTTCTTTAAAACCCAAGTCGCGACAGGCCTGCTGAATGCAGTCCACGATGGTTGGTGTGGAGTCCATGATGGTTCCATCCCAGTCCCAGACAATTAGGTCGTAGCGACGATCTTGCGTGTTCTCTTTCTTCATATTTGCTTTGCTCGCTATTACTGCTCAAAGTTTTTCATCATCGCCGCAAACTCGATTGGTAGGGGCGATTCAATCCGCATCTTCTCACCAGTACGGGGATGTGTGAATCCTGCAAGGTGAGCATGAAGATAGAGGCGTTTGGATTTAATGACTTTGTCTTGATCTTCAAAACCATACTTGTCATCACCCAAGATCGCATGGCCAAGTTTCTGTAAGTGCACGCGGATCTGATGGGTGCGCCCAGTTTTTAATTGGGCCTCGGCTAGGGTAATAGCTGCATCTTCACGCTTCATTGTTTTAGTAACCCGCAAAGCAGTGTGACTTGGTAAACCGTCTGGGTCGACGCGCACTCTGCGCTCACCATTGGCTAGTAGATATTTATGCAACGGGTACTTGAGTTGCATCACTTGAGCACCTTGCTCTATTTCTCCATGGGCAAGTAAGTAATAACGTTTATCGGTTTGACCTTCACGAATTTGACGATGTAGCTCTACTAAAGCGCTGCGCTTTTTTGCCAGCAGCAATACGCCAGAAGTATCTCGATCTAAGCGGTGCACCAATTCCAAGAATTTCAATTCAGGGCGGGTAATACGCAAGGTCTCAATCACTCCCAAGGCAATTCCAGACCCCCCATGTACTGCTAAGCCAGGAGGCTTATCCACAATTAAGAGAACCTCATCCTCAAATAGGATCGGCATTTTGTCTGAATAGCTATGGGCTCGAGATTTAGTTTGGGCGCTATTGACTGCTGCCATTTGCTCCGGTTCAGCAATTCTGACAGGGGGAACCCTGACTACATCACCCTCGATAAGACGGGTAGTTGGCTCAGCCCGTTTCTTATTGACCCGCACTTCGCCCGAACGAATAATCCGGTAAACGTGACTTTTGGGCACTCCTTTGGCCCAGCGCAGTAAATAGTTATCTAAGCGTTGACCAGCCTCTTCCGGACCAATAGTCTGCAAATGGACCGCGGGAGGGGCTGCTTTTGACTTGAGGGGCTTAGATACTGGGTCAGATTTCATGATTTATCTCTCTTGCCGCCTCATTCGGAGATGACAAGGGACTTAACAATACCCCATTGTCATTCAACTTGTGCCGTATAATCAACGCTCTAGCCAATTTATTGGCCCGATACGAACCTGATTCAGGTTTGAATCGTGGAGCTTAGAGTCGCCCTTTAAAAGACTCTCGGGGTTGCCCCTCCCCCGTTGTAATGAGGCGCAGGGTTGGTGTGCCGTATGCCGCGACCCGCGATTAGAAGACAGTTTTCAGGCGCGCGCCTGCATTGATGACCTAAAGGAGGTCTCTGCGGCGATCGTCAAGTGTGGCACCGATTTAACCAACAGTTAACTGGGTGAACTGGGTAAAAGATGCCCAGATTTGCATGATCCACACTTTTAAACCACCCCAGGCTATGCCTTAAGTGGTATCTAACTTGTCCCCTAACGCAGCGCGCAGCGACATCCTCCCCCATAGGAGAGTGTTATGAAACGCATGTTATTTAATGCAACTCAACAAGAAGAGTTGCGAGTTGCCATCGTCGATGGTCAAAAACTCATCGATATTGATATCGAAGCTGCCGGTCGTGAACAACGTAAAGGCAATATCTACAAAGGTGTGATTACCCGCATTGAGCCTTCCCTGGAGGCTTGCTTTGTCAACTACGGTGAAGAGCGTCATGGCTTTTTGCCATTTAAAGAAGTTGCCAGAGCGTATTTCAAAGAGGGTATAGACGTTCGCAATGCTTCCATTAAGGATGCTCTGCGCGAAGGTCAAGAAATCATTGTTCAAGTAGAAAAAGAAGAGCGCGGCCAAAAAGGTGCTGCACTGACTTCCTTTGTCTCCTTGGCAGGCCGTTACTTGGTATTAATGCCAAATAATCCTCGTGGAGGCGGTGTGTCTCGTCGTATTGAGGGTGAAGACCGTCAAGAACTCCGTGATGCCATGTCCCAATTAGATATACCTGATGGTATGAGCATCATTGCTCGTACTGCTGGAATTGGTCGCGATGCTACAGAATTGCAGTGGGACTTAAGTTATCTGATGCAGTTATGGAAGGCGATTGACGAAGCTGCTAAAGGCAACTCAGCCCCATTATTGATTTATCTCGAATCGAGCTTGGTGATTCGCGCTATCCGCGATTACTTCCAGCCTGATATTGGCGAGATCCTCATTGATACTGATGATATCTATGAGCAAGCTGCAGCATTTATGTCGGTAGTAATGCCAGACAATTTGCCAAGAGTGAAGCGCTATCACGATGATGTGCCTTTGTTCTCACGCTTCCAAATTGAGCATCAAATTGAAACAGCGTACTCACGGACTGTACCGTTGCCATCTGGCGGCGCGATTGTGATCGACCACACTGAAGCTTTAGTGTCAGTAGATGTGAACTCCGCACGCGCAACTCGTGGCTCCGATATTGAAGAAACAGCTACCCGTACCAACTTAGAAGCTGCCGATGAAATCGCTCGTCAAGCACGTTTACGTGACTTGGGTGGCTTGATCGTCATTGACTTTATTGATATGGAATCGAGCAAAGCTCAAAAAGATGTTGAGAATCGTCTTCGCGATGCTCTACGTCATGATCGTGCTCGCGTTCAAATGGGCAAGATCTCCAAGTTTGGCTTGATGGAAATGTCTCGTCAGCGCTTGCGCCCTGCTCTTTCTGAAGGTAGTCATGTCACCTGCCCACGTTGTAACGGTACAGGCCATATTCGGGATACTGAGTCTTCTGCATTGCAAGTTCTGCGCATAATCCAAGAAGAAGCAATGAAAGAGAACACAGCAGCGATTCATTCTCAGGTTCCAGTCGAAGTGGCTGCATTCCTCTTGAATGAAAAACGTGCTGAAGTGATCAAGATTGAGACACGCTTCAAAGTCAATGTCTTAATGATTCCAAATAAGCATTTAGAAACGCCGCATTACAAGTTAGAGCGTTTGCGTCATGACGATCCACGTCTTGATGATCAGAAGGCTAGCTATGTCATGGCGGAAGAAGCTGCGCGGGAATTGGAAACGGATACTACAGTCAGTCGTAAAGACGCTGATGTGAAGGTACGTCCTGAGGCTGCTGTTAAGGGCATTACTCCAACTCAACCTGCGCCAATGAGCCAAGCACGCCCTGCACGTACTGAAAAAGTACAAACAGAAAGCTCTGGTGGCTTATTTGGATTTATCAAGAAGATGTTCTCTTCTTCTCCTACAGTAGAAGAGAATCCAGCACCAAGCAATGCACGTGGTCGTAATCAAGTACGTAATGGTAATGGTGGCGATCGCAACCGTGGTCGTAACCGTCGTGGCGAGCGTAACGATCGCAATGGTGAGCGCTCTGAGCGTCCAGCAGCAAATGCTGCTGAGGGTGCTGCTGAGGGTACTAACAACAATCGCAACGGTAACCGCAATAATCGCAATGGCAACCGCAACCAAAATGGTCCGAAGCCTGAACGTCAAGCAAACTCAGCCGCAGTAACTCCCGCAACTGAAGCTACTCCTGGTAGTGAAGTTCCAGCGAGCGCTGAAAGCGAAGAACGTCGTGGTCGTGGACGCAATCGTCGTGGTCGTGGTCGTGGTCAGCGCGAACGTGGTGAGAGCACTGAAGGCGATACACCGAATGCAACTGCAGTATCAACAAGTCCATTTGCAGGCCCTCCTGTAGGTATGGCTGGCGCCTCTGCATCTATGCCGATTCAGAATCTGGCCAATAGCTTTGGTAATGCAAAACCTGCTGCAAAACAAGAGCGGGCTGAAAGAGCACCACGTGCTCCACGTCCGTCAAATCGTCCAGTACAAGGTGCGGCACCAGTTGCAGTCGTAGCCACTGTTGCATCTATTGAGGTCATTGCTAAACCTGCACCAGAACTTCCGAAAGTTGCCTTCAAGGCGCTTGAAGAAACTCCTTTGCATAGCGTTGTGCAATCTGCGGGCATGATCTGGGTCGCTACTGATGCTTCTAAGCATGCAGAAGCACAAAGTCAGATAGAGCCTGAGCCAACTAACTTAGGTAGAACTCCTAAACCTGCAGCAACCCTCCCAGAGGGACCAATGGTTTTAGTTGAAACCGGCGGCCAAGAAAAAACGGTTTAGCACTGTTTGAGGTCTTTTCTCCAGACTGTCATTTATCCCATAAGGATATTTGGCGGTTTGGCAGAAACACCGTTTCACAGCCATAATTGAGAATATGGTTGAAAAAGTCATCCCCAAGGTAATCCCTATTCGCATTAATGAAGGCAAAGGTCTTGCGCCATCTATTGGGGCTCAACTCATTGCTCCTCATGGCAACACCCAAGATACACGCGGACGCATCTTGCGCGACTTGCGTATTTCAGTAACGGATCGTTGCAACTTTCGCTGCACTTATTGCATGCCTAAAGAAGTCTTTGATCAGAACTATCCCTATCTTTCGCATAAAGAATTACTGAGCTTTGAAGAAATTACTCGCTTAACTTCTATCTTTTCCACTCTAGGTGTTGAAAAGATTCGTCTAACTGGTGGCGAGCCCTTATTACGCAAAAACTTAGAAGTACTGATTGCAATGTTGGCACAAGTTCGCACTCCAGATAGCAAACCCCTTGACCTTACCTTAACGACTAATGGCAGCATCCTGCGCAAGAAAGCTACTGCCTTAAAAGCTGCAGGCTTGCAAAGACTCACTGTTAGCTTAGATGGCTTAGACGATGCGATCTTCAAAAAAATGAATGATGTCGACTTTCCAGTGGCTGATGTTTTAGATGGCATTGCTGCCGCTCAAGAAGCTGGTTTTGAAAATATCAAAGTCAATATGGTGGTGAAAAAAGGAACGAACGATCATGAGATTATTGACATGGCTCAGCATTTCAAAGGAAGCGGTGTGATCCTACGCTTTATTGAATTCATGGATGTGGGTAGCTCTAATGGCTGGAATATGGCACAGGTACTGCCCTCAAAAGAAGTGATCGCCAGAATTAATGCAGTATTTCCATTGGAAGCTATCGAAGCAAATTACTCCGGAGAGGTCGCCCAGCGCTGGCGCTACGTGGATGGTTCGGGCGAGGTTGGGGTTATCTCCAGTGTGACCCAAACCTTCTGCCATGAATGCACTCGCGCCCGCATTTCTACTGACGGCCAGATGTATCTCTGCCTGTTTGCTAATGAAGGATTTGATTTCAAAACCTTATTACGTTCAGGCAAAAGCGATCTAGAGATTGCTAACGCCATTATGAATACATGGGCAACACGTGATGATCATTACTCTGAGATTCGTGGCTCTGATACTGCAAACCAATCGACCGGTCATCGCAAGGTCGAAATGTCTTACATTGGTGGCTAATGATTTCTCCCGATCAAATGACTGGTCTCATATTGGCCGGCGGTCGTGCCAAACGAATGGGTGGTATAGATAAAGGGCTAATTTCTTTTCATGGCAAACCTCTGATCGAATCCTCTTTAGCAAGGCTCCAGAAACAAGTGGGCTCGATTCTCATTAATGCCAATCGCAACATCACAAAGTACGCTAGTTATGGCTATCCCATCATCATGGATGAGACGCCTGATTTTTCTGGGCCACTTGCAGGCTTTACTGCTGGACTCAAGGCCTGCCAAACCCCTTATCTATTGACTACTCCCTGCGACTCTCCTCTGCTCCCAGCCGATTTAGGCACTAAGCTAGCAGCCGAAATGGAGCGGGGTGATTTTCAGTTGGTCTACGCCTCCAGCAAAGAGGCAGATGGCAAAGTCTGGGTACAACCGGTTTTTTGTTTGCTACGAGCCGATCTTAAAGAACCTCTGGAGAGCTACCTAAAAAAAGGTGATCTCAAAATTGATCATTGGTTTAAAGAATTGCGTAGCAGTACTGTCGTATTTGATGACGCGCAAGCATTTGCCAACGTCAATACTCCAGAAGAATTAAAACTCTTAGAAGAAGCCTCTGCATGAAGCACTCGCCAAATAGTCCAATTCTTCTCACGTCATCGCTACATGTCGATGAGGCTCGTAAAGCCATTTCTCAATTAGTCAATGATTTACTCGAAGAGTCTAATGCAATCGCTGATGCTGCCGATATTGAAATCGTTTCTCTAGATCACGCTATTAACCGCATCCTTGCAGAAGACTTGCTTTCACCAATTGATGTTCCTGCGGCAGATAACTCAGCAATGGATGGCTTCGCATTTAATGGCGAATGTCTCACTACAGGTGAGAGTAATATCGCTTTGCAAATAGTGGGAACAGCTTTTGCGGGTAAGCCTTTTGAAGGCGAGATCAGCGCAGGTCAATGCCTCAAAATCATGACAGGTGCAATCATGCCAGGTGGTTGTGACACCGTCATCCCTCTAGAATTGACTACTGCACAAAATGAAACGCTGATTGAATTTCATCAGAATCAATTAAGGCCTGGTGATAATCGTCGCTTGCGTGGTGAAGATTTGCAACAAGGCAAGCCCGCGATTACTGCTGGTCGCTTACTC
>Ga0194047_10002603_pt1 | contig 10269 bp, 10 predicted proteins | sample JunL225m_MetaG_2_FD_160070 | JGI IMG/M metagenome (GOLD analysis project Ga0194047, IMG submission 160070) | Anoxic zone freshwater microbial communities from boreal shield lake in IISD Experimental Lakes Area, Ontario, Canada - Jun2016-L221-5m | ecosystem: Environmental > Aquatic > Freshwater...
TGCCAAGGTAGGAATCTGGATGCCATTGTCGATGAACTGTTGAATGTGCTCACGACACTTGTCGTACGAGCCATGGATAATCAGCTCATCACATACTGAGTCTGGAATTAACTCGTTCGCTAGTTTGCGGTCACCTGCAGCCCAGGCATCCCACATTGGCTTCAAGATTTCTTCTCGTCCAAGCCATTTGTGAAATTCTGCGTACGTCGAAACGGTGAGATACGAAGAGATCATTCGGCGAGCAATGAAGCGTGCCGTGTCGGCGTCCTCTGTAGGAATAACAAAGAGTCGTGCGGCGATAGTTTTTCCAGGACCTACTTCGGCGACACACTTCTTCACGTCTTCCGCAGACAACCAGTTGAGAATCGCACCGTCTGCTTCACTACCAGCAAGCTTCAACATTCGTGGGCGAAGTGCACCCAAGAGAATTGGTGGTCGGTGGGTAATGGGACGAGAAATTTTGAAACCGTGAATTTCGAACGTGTCGTAGACGTGGTCTATCTTTTCGCCGTCAAGTGCGCGCTTTAAGAAATCAAGTACATCACGAGTACGTGAATACGGCTTGTCGAACTCAATGCCATTCCATCGCTGCACTACAGGCATTGACGAAGATCCGAGACCTACTGTGAAGCGACCACCAGAAGCCTCCGCGAGTGACGCAATGCTCATTGCGAGTAGTCCAGCTCCACGGGTATAGGCCGGTAGCACTGCTACGCCAAGGTTTAGTCGTGACTCCCAGGCTGCTGCGAGAGTAAGTGGTGTGAAACCATCAGTACCGTCTACTTCTGCAGTCCATACATCGGTGTAGCCAATGTCGGCGAGCATGTGGAACCACTCTTTGTGTTCAGGAAGAGTGACGCCGTCGAATGGGATTGTTACTCCGTAGCGTTGTGTCATCTTGACAGTGTTTCAGAAAAATGAGCATCGAACTGCAACATGCCAGAATTCCCTTAAATTCACTAGATAGTCCGTAAGATTGAATAAATCGTTAATTGAGGCTTGTGCGTAAAATTCTGTTGATTTTGATTGTCCTGGCCGCACTAGCTGCTGGTGGCTACGTTGCCTTAGCTCGCCATTCTTCCGCGTCTGAGACACCAACAACTGAGATGGCAACCACCACTACGTTGCCAAGCCCTCCGTCGGTTTGCTCAGCAACATCATGTAGCACCTGGAAAAATCCAGAACCTTGGAGTGGAGCAACACCGTCGGTGATGACAACGGTATTTACACCGTTTACTGCACAGCCAACAGTGCGGGCTTACGCCGCCTGGATCAATACTTCAACTACTGACATTGCGCTGTATCTGGGTTACAAAGGCCCCGGTCCTTCAAGACTCCCACGTGGCCCGCAGATGGTTCCGGTAGCTGCTCGTCCTCGACTACTCGCAGCTTTTAATTCAGGTTTCTACGAGTCTGACACTGCGGCTGGATTCTTCACTCACAACACTCTTTACTTTCCAATGGTGAAGGGTGCCGCAACACTTATTCAGTACAAAGATGGTTCAGTAGACGTCAAGGCGTGGGATGGTGGGAAACGACCAGGTGCAGATGTCCTAATGGCACGACAAAACCTTTCACTACTGATTAATGATTCGCTTCCAACGAAAAGCACTTCGAATAATGCGCTGTGGGGATCAACACTTCATGGTGTTGCGGCTGTGTGGAGGACCGCACTAGGGATAGATGCCCAGGGAAGCCTTATTTACGTTGCGGCTCCATCTCAAACTGGACACAGTTTGGCACTCGTCATGAGCAAATTGCATGTGGTTCGAGCAATGCAGCTTGATATAAATCCTGCGTGGCCAATATTTGTAACGTACGCAAATCGTGGCGCGAAGGGTCCATCACTATTTGTTCCGAATCCAAATCAGGTTTCCACCAGATTTCTTTACTCGAGCACGAAAGACTTCTTCGCGGTATTTAGTTCGAAGAGTCCCGGTGAGCCACAGCCGTGGTAAAGGGACGTCATAAGAAAAAGCAGAGCAAGAAGCTACTCATTTTCTCACTTGTCGTACTTACGGCCCTGATAGCAATCGCGGCAGCGTTTCTTATAAATAAAAATCAGGTTGTACCAACTACGACAACTGTTCCAACGACGCTGTCTCCAACCACAGTTACGATTTCCGCAGTTGGTGACATGGAACTTGGATCCACGCCACAGTTACCCTCTAATCCTGCCTCGATTTTCTCAAATGTTTTAGCTGCGCTAAAAGCACAAGTTGAATTTGGCAATCTTGAGGGAACCCTCACGACACAAACACTGTCGAAATGTGGCGCGAGTTCAACTAATTGTTACGCATTTCGAAATCCTCCTGCGTATGCAAACACGTTTGCATCGGTGGGCTTCAATGTTTTAAATAGCGCAAATAACCACAGCAACGACTTCGGATCACAAGGTCGAATCGACACTACAAAAGCACTTTCTGAAGCGGGCATAGCCCAAGCTGGACTTCCTGGGCAAATAGCCATTGTTAAGCAGAACGGCGTTTCGGTCGCGTTTGTTGCGTTCGCTCCGTATTACAACTCCAATAATCTCCTCAACGTAACTGCTGCCGCTCAGTTAATAGCTAAGGCGAAGCGCGAAGCAAACATTGTGGTGGTGTACATGCACGCTGGCGCAGAGGGGAGTGCCGCTTCGCACGTAACAAAAGCGAGTGAATCATTCTTCGGAGAAAATCGTGGCAACCCATACGCCTTCGCACACGCAGCAATCGACAATGGTGCTGACTTGGTCATCGCAAGTGGCCCTCACGTTCTTCGAGGGATGGAAGTGTACCGAGGTCATTTAATTAATTACAGCCTCGGTGATTTTGCAAACTTTCATAACTTTGCAACCAGTGGGGATTTGGCTCTCAGCGCAATCTTGAAAGTTACGTTAAGCGCAACTGGTTCATTTGTAAGTGGAACGTTCCACTCGGTGCTCCTTGATGCAACGGGAATTCCAAGCATTGATCAGTCTCATAGGGCAGTAACCTTTGTGAACAATCTTTCAGTTCAAGATTTTGGTGATCGAGCTGTAGTCATTCGACCGAATGGTGAAATCACATCTCAGTTGCTTAACTAGCAACCGCCACCTGGTCCGGGCGTTCCTGGACCTTTCGCAGGTGAAGCAACGGTGCCAATGTTTTTCGCTCTGGGGTTAGGACCGAGATGAATAATTTTCCAAACACCGTTCCATGAGATCAGAGAAGCAATCGCGAATGATTTCACTACGCCGGACTGCTCGTAGACAATTCTCACCGGTCCGAGATGCCAGTAGCCAATCTTGTTTTCACACAAGCCAGGTGAAATCCATGATATTTGAGACGGGTTGACTCGAATACCAGTGAATTTGCTCGGCCCTCCACTCATAACGAGCTGGTGATACGCAGATAGATCAAGTTTGAAAAATGCCAAAAGCCTTGAAGAGAAATCAGCTGTGGGATTTGGAAGAACACCCTGCTTCATTTGCACGTACGCAGCACTAGGAAAGAAGTTCTTAAGTGCCTGGTCGGTTGAGTTTGCAGAGATGGCATTCCACACATCATTCATTTGAGTAGTAAATGCCGCACCAATTGAAGGCTTCGCACTGTTTGTTGTAGGTGCAGCACTTACCGGCTTAACAATCGCAATTGAAAGCAGCAGCGATAGTCCAGCTGTCAGTTTCAATGTATTTCTAAGTTGTGAACCAACTTGAGCAAGGGTGTACGTCATTAATTGCTAGAAGAGTCTTGCGGGTCTATGTAATAGAAGGTTTCACCGAACAATTTTAGAAGCGGTGGGAAGTAAGGATCTTGAAATGATCCAAAAATGTCCCAGCGACGCAAGAAGCGATTCCGATCAGTCTTGGGGTCGAGTTTTCCTCTGGTAGATCCTGCATTGTGAGTATGAATTACGTCTGGGGTGTAAACAACGTTTCGGCCCTCTAGTTGAGCTCGAAGACATACGTCGATGTCGTTCATGACAACTGTTAGCTCTTCATCCATTCCGCCAATTGATTCCCAGAAATTACGACGGAACATTTGCACCGCACCGGTAACCGCCGCAACGTCCTTTGTCGCCAAAATAAAGTGATCGCGGTAGGGATAGTTTCCATCGGAACGTAAATGTTGTGGATAGGGCGTAATGACAACACTCTCGTGCTCAGAGTGTCCGCTGCTCTCAACTTGCTTAGAGCCCACAATGCCAACGTCAGGGAGAGAAGCAAGTCCCACCATTCGCTCAAGCCAGTCTGGGGTTTGCAGAATTGTGTCGTTATTCAAAGTGACTATGAAATCAGCTGTTGATTGTTTGATTCCACGATTGATGATTTTGGCGTAATTGAAAGGACCAGGGCACGCGACAACTTTGTGAGTGGTTGACTCAAAATAAGCAAGCGTGTCTGGATCTTTCGAGTCGTTGTCCAGAATGGTGATGCTGTAATTGCTGTACGAAGTCTTCTCTTCAACCGCAGCAATGCACTGTAAAACAAGTTCTAGTCGGTCTCTAGTTGGAATAACTATTTCAATTGATGGCTGAGGAGAGGGCGGAGACAATTTCCACTGCACAAGTCCAGGGAGCGTGCCAATGGAAACGTCACCGTTCCATTTCCTTCTTGCGAGTGCTGCGTTAACTACAGCGCAGGTGTCATTGTTCAGATGATCAGCACTCAAAGCAGTCTGCGTTCGCCCAGCTGGCAAAATTAGTGGAACGTGTTGAAAAATCCCACGCTGCTCACTGAGTCGCAAATAAAAATCATGTTCGAACGCCCAGCCGGCTGAAGTTGAAAATCCACCGTACATACGAAGCTTGGAAATACTGAGTAACGCTGGTCGACCAACAACGTTGTAGCTGAGAAGTGTGTGAGGCCCGACGGTGTTTGGTTTAAGGATTGGGAAACGGGGATTGACGTTCGTCTCATCTGAAAAGACAACATCACTTGCACTTTCAGCAAGTTTCATCAATTGTGAAAGCGTAAAAGCTCTCGCAGCATCACTGATTGTCGAGTCCACCAAGAACAGCCAGGTTGCCTGCGAGCTTGTGATTTTTTCGTTGAGCATTTTTATTGTTTCAGAAGCTGAAACTTCAGCTTCATTGAAAACAAAGACTTCAACTTCTCGTGGTTGGTACGAGCTTGTTGCTTCGCCTGCATCAAGAAGTAGTGACGTGGGGTCGTAGCCAATAGGGAACTCGGTGAGCACTACTGGCTCATTTGATGTATTTCTCGTTCCTCGTAGAGCACGTGCAAACTTGAGAACATGTCTACCTGGCACTTGAGCAATTTTGTGTCGAAGAGTTTCTTCGCCTCCGAACATCCGGTAGAGGATCCGTTCGAAGAGATTGCCTGAGCGAAAACGAATCTCGATGAAGAAATTCTTCCAGCGTTTGTTCAGCTCGGAATCTGGAATTTGGGTCATTCCATCGAGATCAAATCGCTTAAGGGTGTTCACACAGTGACTTTCAGTAAGGACTTGTTGAATGAACAAGATAAAACAACTTTACTTATGCCATCTAGCAATAGGGCCCAACATGGCTAATTTCCAACATCTCCCCATTTACATTGGTAAAACACCACTCGGAAGGGTGGTCCGTGTTAGTTTTTTGCTGAAGTTTTAACTATTGAAGGTGATAACCACAACAAGAAAGAGGTAGTCATGTCCGACACCCCAACAACGCTTGGAACAGATTCTGAAGAGAATCAACTCAGATCAGGAGTTCTAGGTCTTTTTGACTCGGTCGTTATGGCGGTCGCAGGCTCCGCGCCTGCGTATTCAATCGCTGCAACAACTACCGCTTTGTTTGCCGCCGTTGGTTTCGGTGGTCCCGCCGCACTTCTCTACTGCGGAATTTTCATGTTCGGCATCATGTTCGCCTTCAACTATCTCTCTAAGTCAGATAGCCACGCCGGGGCTACCTATTCATGGGTTCGTCGAGCACTTCACCCAGCGTTCGGATTCCTTGCTGGTTGGTCACTGATTGTTTCAGCACTGATCTTTATGGTTGTTGCAACGTTCCCTGCGGGATCAACAATTCTTGACTTGTTCTCACACTCAGCTTCTTCGAACAAAACGTTAGTAACAATTTTTGGTTCGTTCTTCTTCTTACTCATGGTTGGAGCCGTTGCCGCAGGAGTCACCGTTACGGTGACGGTGCAGATCATCATGTCGTGCGTTGAGGTCGTAATTTTGATTCTTTTCGCACTGCTTGCAATTTTTCACGCTCACCACGCAACACCGTTCTCATGGCACTGGCTCTCACTCTCTGTGTTCCCAGACATGAAGACGTTCACCTCGGGCGCACTACTCGCGACCTTCTATTACTGGGGCTGGGACGTAACTGCAAACCTCAGCGAAGAAACAAAGAATCCACGAAAGACTTCAGGACTTGGTGGACTACTCGGTGGACTGATTGTGTTCATGTTGTTTGAACTATTTACAATCGGCTCAAATATGGTTCTAACAAGTGGCGAAATGAATAACCCTGACAACGCTGCAAACATCCTTTCTGTGCTGGGACAGGCTGTCTGGCACGGAACTGGTGGAAAGCTCATTGTTCTTGCTGTTCTCCTTTCGACCGTTGCAACGCTCGAAACAACATTGATTCAAGTGACACGTACGTTCTTCACTATGGGACGTGACCACACGCTTCCATCAGCACTTGGACACACCCACCCAGTTCGAAAGACGCCACTTGTTGCAACGTTTGTAGCAGCAGCTCTTTCAATTCTTCTGTTTGTTGGAAGTTCATACATTGGATCAATTTCCAACATTTTGACTGATGGCTACAACGCAATCGGCCTTCAGATTTGTATCTACTACGGACTAGCTGGACTTTCTGTTGTTGTGCTTTATCGTCGCCAGCTCTTTAAGTCAGTTAAGAACTTCATCTTCATGGGGCTCTGGCCACTACTTGGTGCAGGGTTCATGGTCTTTATTTTCTCGAAGGCGCTTCCAAACTTGAACACCACCACAAAGGTGGTTGGTCTTGGTGCTGTTGCGCTCGGAATTATTCCAATGGCGTACTACTGGATTAAGGGAAGTCCGTACTTCATTCCTCCTACCAAAGAAGACCGTCATGCGGTGCTTATGGAGTTTGAACAAAACCTCTAATAGTTCTAAAACGCCCGCTCTCTGGTTAGCCCCAGGGGGCGGGCGTTTTTGTTTTTGAATCGGGTACATTGGAATCTCGGCAAAAAAGGATTCGTATGGCAAAGATGCCCGCAGTATTTATTGGCCACGGAAGTCCAATGAACACGATAGAAACGAATCGCTTTACTAATGCTTGGTCTGAGTTTGCGTCATCTATTCCAAAACCACGCGCAATCGTCGCAGTTTCAGCTCACTGGTTCATAAACGCTTCTGTGGTGACTTCAATGGCGAAACCAAGAGTCATCCATGATTTCTACGGCTTCCCACAAGAACTCTTTGACTTTCAGTATGACGCACCTGGTTCACCTGACGTTGCTCGCCAGCTCGCCACATTGGCTGAGCCTACGTGGGTAGGACTTGATGATGAGACGTGGGGGATTGACCACGGCACTTGGTCGGTGCTCGCGCACATGTTTCCTGAAGCTGATGTTCCGGTTGTGCAGCTTTCCATTGATGCGAGCAAGCCAATTTCGTATCACATGGACTTAGGCGCCAAGCTCGCACCACTCATGGATGAAGAAATCTTGATTGTCGCCAGTGGCAACGTGGTGCACAACCTTGGAGCTGTTAACTGGGGGATGGAGAACGAAGGCTTTGACTGGGCGCACCGCTTTGATGATGATGCACGTTCAATCATGAAGAACAGTCCAGACACGCTCTATGAACTTAGTGATCATGATGATTTTCGCCTCGCGGTTCCAACCTCAGATCACTTTTTGCCACTGGCTTACATTGCGGGAATCGCCGGCTCTACTGGTGGTGACGTAAATGTTTTCGCTGACGGCTGCGTTATGGGATCACTCTCCATGACTTCGTACAGCGTCAACTAATTAGCAATTGGTGTAATTGCAAGCTTCAGCGCAATGAGCACCATGACAACACCAATTGCGCTGTCGAGAATTCTCCACGTAATTGGCTTTGCCATAAATCGTGATGCATACCGTGCACCAAAACCAAGCGACGAAAACCACAGAACTGAACTTGTTCCTGCACCAGCTGCAAAAATCCATCTCGAGTGACCGTACTGATTACCAATAGAGCCAATCAGCAAGACCGTATCGATGTAGACGTGGGGATTGAGAAAGGTGAACGCGAGTGTTGTTGCTACTGCAACCTTTAGTGATGGCTTCTGCGCGTCTGATGGAGAAAGCGATCCTGGTTTCGTTGCCTTCATAAATGATTGAATTGCAAAGTAGGAAAGATACACAACACCAACCCACCTAAGGATCTGTAGAGAGCTCGGTGCACTCTTGACAATGCCTCCTATGCCGCCAATCCCTAAGAGAATCAGCATTACGTCAGAAACTGCACAAATCCCTACAACTACCGCAACGTGGTGTTTACTGAGCCCCATGCGGAGCACGTAGGCGTTCTGAGCTCCAATGGCGACAATGAGCGACAGCCCAGTTAGGAATCCTGCAAGAAGCGCACTCATCTATTCATCTTCTCATGCTTAACTGTTGCCCAGGAGTACTTTTGCCTTTTCAAATAAAGGAAATAATTATGGACGTATTTGAAGCGCTGTATACGACTCGAGCAATGAGACGGGTTAAGCCTGACCCAGTCCCTTTGGAAGTACAAGCTCAAATTCTTGACGCCGCGGTACGAGCTCCATCGGGAGGAAACGGCCAGGGTTGGCGCTTTCTTTTAGTTGATGATCCAGAAGTCATCAAGAAAATTGCACCGCTGTATCAGGACTGCGTTCGTCAACTCTGGGCAATTGTCTACGCAGATCGCTACCAAGCAGCACTAGCGGACCCCGAAGCGCCAGCGAGCAAAACAATGATGAAGATGGTGAGCTCGGTGCAGTGGGTCGCTGACAATTTTGAAACTATTCCACTCCTTCTCTTTGGTTTCATTCGTGGAGATACTTCTGGCGGTTCAATTTGGCCAGCACTGTGGAACGCACAGTTAGCGGCACGTGCACATGGAGTGGGTAGCGCACCTACTGCAGCTCTTAATTTCTTTCATCCCGACGAAACGTACGAAATTCTTGGCGTCCCTAAGGATGAAAACTGGCAAATGGCCGCAATGATCACCATGGGATACCCGAAGGGAACGTGGGGAGTCGCGTCGCGTCGCCCTGCTCATGAAGTTTCATACCGAAACCAGTGGGGTAGTGAAACTGGTTTCGAAATCAATGAGCCAATGTGGCCCGGAAGTAACTAGTCATGTGTACTAATGAAGTTCCAGTAGCTCACACACCGCAAGGTGGCTTTCGTGAAAACTTCCCTGAGTTAGTTCTTGGTGGATGTGGCGGAGCTCTTTCAGATGATGCTCCAGATCTTCGTGGACTGTGGCGAGCAGTGCAGGTATGGCGCAATGGGGAACTTGCAGACAGCAGCGACCGCTTCTATTCCTACGTTGAACGCATTGAACAGTGTGGAAATCGCATCATTGACATGGGCGGCGGCACTATTGCTGATGCGAGGGCTGACGGCACCGAAGAAAACGGCGTCCAAGATGTTTCTGCATTTGATTACACGACACCAATCCATGTCACGGCTCACTTCGAAGACAAGAAATTCATTCTTCGCCCAGTTGGCATTCCCGGCATTGAGATAACTCGGTATCTAGACGACGATGGATTCATGATGTGGACACGTCCTGACTTAGCGAATCAGGTAATTCGACTCGTACGAGATGGCGACGGCGCAGGAACCCCCGTCAATACGTTCCCGAGACTTATGCCTTAATAAATAACAACACGTTCTGTAGAATTAACAGATGTCTAACGCCACTCCAAAGAAAGAAATCTCTGCATCAAAACTGATTGATGGTCGAATCAAGGAATTAGGAGACTGGCGCGGCGAAACGCTGGCTCGAGTGCGTGAACTCATTAAGCAAGCGCTGCCAGACGTCACGGAAGACTGGAAGTGGCGTGGAGTACCAGTTTGGTACAGCGATGGAATGATTTGTACTGGCGAAACGTATAAGAGTGTTGTGAAGCTCACTTTCGCAAATGGTGCGGAGCTTGACGATCCATCGGGACTCTTCAACTCGAGCCTCGAGGGCAATGTTCGACGAGCAATTGATATTTCTGAAGGTGAAAAGATTAAAGCAACAGCATTCAAGGCCTTGATCAAAGCTGCTGCAAAGCGCAACGCTGCGAAAAAGAAGAAATAAGAATCTCATTTATTCTTTGGTGTTACTCATTAGTAGG
>Ga0194047_10002607_pt1 | contig 10262 bp, 11 predicted proteins | sample JunL225m_MetaG_2_FD_160070 | JGI IMG/M metagenome (GOLD analysis project Ga0194047, IMG submission 160070) | Anoxic zone freshwater microbial communities from boreal shield lake in IISD Experimental Lakes Area, Ontario, Canada - Jun2016-L221-5m | ecosystem: Environmental > Aquatic > Freshwater...
ATTCGTAAATGAGAATGAGTCCGTTTTGTAGATTTGGTGAGACGCTAGGGTGGGGTAGAAAAGAGCCCGCTAATGCCATGTCTACAACTTAAATAAATACATGTATTTTTTGTATTACATGTGATACAATAATCAAATTACACCTTTTAGGAGAAAAATCATGGCTGTTTCAATTCGGCTTGATCCAGAGATTGAGCAAAGGTTAGATCAACTCGTTGCGCAGACTGGTAGGGCTAAATCTTACTATTTGCGTGAGCTGATTGAGGGCGGGTTAGATGACCTTGAGGATTTTTATTTGGCTGACGCCACAATGGAGCGGGTACGTAGAGGCAGTGAAAAACTGTTAGATGCTTCCCAAGTAAGGAAAGATCTTGGCCTGGATCATTAAGTACACAGAGTCTTCAAGTAAGCAGCTCAAAAAATTAGATAAGCAAATTGCATTACGTGTACTTGATTACATGGATGAGCGCGTTGCGGTATTGGATGACCCACGTTCTTTGGGTAAAAATTTAAAAGGCCCCAAGATAGGTGAATATTGGCGGTACAGAGTGGGTGATATTAGAGTGATCTGCAATATCGTAGACGGACAGATGATGGTCTTAGTGATTGAGATTGGAAATCGTCGTGAAGTTTATAGATGAGTGAACTTACTTAATGCATCACATCATGGAGTGCATCCAAAAATTTCAGGCTCTCAATCAACAGCTTAAAAATATAAAACAAGAAGTGGTAAAAAACCGGCTTAGACTATTACGTTCAGGTTGCAAGGCTAGCAGACCTTGGCTCGATACAAATGAATAGGGCAGCTACAGCCAACTGGAAACATTGACCTAATAGACTTAAGCTCGCTATCTCAATGTCTGAGGCGGCTTAAAGTTTTTCATTAAGGCTTGCTATAATGTATTCGCGCTAATCTTGCTTACTCATAATCCCATTCGGACTCATCTGACCCCTCAATTTGTCGAGGCTCTCCTGAATTCGCTTCGAGATTTTTTCTTAGTTTGATCACAGTAATAAGCTCGGATAATTCTTTGGAGAGTTGTCGACTCAAGGTATTTTGCTGGCGATGAATGATGTTCATGGTCTCTAATGCCGGTAAACTTGCATCCTGCTGGAGCTTAAGTTTCATCTGATTTTGCGCAACATCACCTTGGACAAGCCGTAATATCGTATTAATCTGTGGGGAAATGTGGCCATTCAATTTTTGTGTTACTAATTCTTTTGCGAGTTTATACTGCGCATCCTCAATATCGTTCAGGCGCTTAGATTTTGTTAGAGTGATCGCCACACGCTCAATCATGATGATTTCAGTTGGGGTATGGGGTAAATATTCTGCAGTGAGGGACTTAACTATTTGTTCAAAGTATTTTTGTTGTTCAGGTCCAAGCCACTTTTGTGCCGTTAGGCCATGCTTGAAGGCATTGATAGACGAAATCAATTTACCCGCTTGGGATTTGGGACCAGTAGATCTTGTAGAGCTCATCAATTTTCCTTCGCGAAAAATGTTGTATGAATTAATCTTTTAGTCTAACCTGATTTTAAGTGGCTTAATATGATGTTCATACACAATATATATGCTACTAAATTTTAGAATTTATTCTTCTTTTACCAGTGATTGAGAATGAGGAACTATCACATCGAAGGTTTGTTTTGTTCCGGTCGGTAGTGATGGTGCAAGAGAGGATTTAGTTTTTAGAAGCCGTTCCTTTAATTGTGTTGTGCGACTGCTGGGTTGTGGCGACGCATGAGATGAGCCTAAACCCCCGGGGTTTGAAGTACTGAGGGAAATTCCTTTTTCAGATGGAATGTCGTTGCTTACTGAAGCCATATTGACTGAGTGCTCGGGCAGTGCAAACTCAGGGGTGCTAATCCCAAAGGCTAGCCGAGCACACTGCTGCATCACGCGGTGACGCAGCATGCGTCTAGGCATAGTCTTCCAGAGGGGGTGATCATTTTTAACCTCCTTAAGGTACTCACTGACGTGCGTGGGTAGGTGTCGGTCGTTACGGTAAATAGTACAAGAGATGGATTGGGGAGGCCCCTTATCCTCTATCGACGTCTCTGTGAACTGTATGCCAATAAAGGCAGGATGTTGGTTGATGATTCTCATCCACCCATCAATGCTAATGCTTGGATGGGCTTGACCCTGGTGATCAGTCCATAGACTGACCTCACCCATGAGTGGGTCGAGTTGATATTTTATCGCGAGGTGGATTAGACTCAGTCCAGTCGAGGTGGGGAGTGATGCGTAGGATGACAGCCATAGCTCGATTTCTTTAGGCGAGATGCTTAAAAGATCTGCGAGCTGTTTAATTTTATTAAGTAAGATTTCTGGGTAGCTGTGATGTTGATCCTTTGCGAGATCCGCTTCATTAGATGGTAAGTTTGGGGGAATTGAATTAATCATGAGATGCTCCTTGATTGATAGAGTTGTCTTTAATCACGAGCCGTCGTGAGTTGGCTACGGGCAACTGATATTGCGAGGCAAGTTCGGGGTGATCTTCCGATAGTTTTTTGGTGTCGAGCCTGAAAGAGGGTTTAGGACTTTTCCAGGTGGCAAGTATTTTGCCTTGATGGGTGAGCATCTCAGCATCCGCCATCTGTTGCATGACAGCCAGCTTAATTTGGTTAATATGGTCCTCACACATACTGAATTGTTGATTTAGGAGCGGCAGTTCTGCTAGCTGTGAGAGTAGGTCTTGATTTATTTCTACTGATTTTTTGTCCTTAGATTGTAAATAGAGTCGTTTGCAATCTGATTCATTGATCGGTGCTGGAGGTATTTTGGCCACTACGTGTTCTTGCCAAAAGTGCATAGCCTTGTCTAAAAGGAGTTGCTCAAGCTCTTTATCTTGCTCAATCTGATAGATACGAAAGTCAGCATTGCTAAAGAGCACGGCAAGATCAGCTTGTGTGCAACCGGTTAGTAACATGTACCACGCACACTGAACGAGGTAGCTCATGGGAACCTCGTCGCTACCGATCTCACCCCATTCATCCTTTGCATAGGGGTTTGCGGTCTTGCACTCCAGAAGTTTTCTGGTATTTAAGTTTCCTGCTTCATCAAACAGGTTTGTATTATCTTGCAGGATAAAGCGATCGATGTGACCAGTAAGGTAGGGATGTTCGAGATGCGAAAATATCCCCGGATGCATCACCGTGGATAAACCAGTTGTTCGGGAGTATTCCTGCGCCACAAAGTCTTCAGCAAAGCTGCCAAAGCGCAGGGGTAATGAATCTATCTTCACCATTGGCTGACCAACCTTTTCCTGCCAGACCTGAAGAGGCGTTCGAAATTTTGATAGGCCAAGGATGGCCCCGATATCAGAGCCCCCTAGACTTTGTGAGCGTAAAGTGGCAAAATCTTGATTATTAAGCATATTTCTCCCATTGTTAAATAATAATTACTCATAAATAGATAATTATTACTCATTATAAGGTAATTTTTACTTGATTACAAGTGGTCAAATTCGTGCGGCACGTTCTTTAATAAAATGGACGGGAAAAGAGCTGGCTAAAGCATCAGGTGTGGCTTTTTCTACTTTAATGCGATTGGAGACGGGTGAAGGTCTTCCTGCGGCTCAAGCAAAAACTTTAGATGCGATTAAGAAGGCCTTTGAATCAGCTGGTATCGAGTTCATTGGAACCCCAGAGTCTGGTGCAGGAGTGCGTTGGAAAAATAAGTAATTTGTTTGCAAAACGAACTTAAGTTTTTATCAATAGAATCAGATGATTGCTATTATTAAGTATTGTGAATTAATCGTATGGCGGGATGAGGCACCTAGACCGCCAGCTTCCACAAGTAAAGGTAATAGCGTTTAACATCAGCTAGTGCAGGTAGTCTCATTTCTAACTGAAGCCTATCTAGTTGATTGAAACTACTCATTGAGGTCGGTAAATATCGCATGTGAGTTACCTAGAGAACACTATGTTTTGAATTTTAATTTTTTCAAACTAAAATAAACTTATGAATAAATCTAAAAAAGTAGCATTGATAACAGGAGTGACTGGCCAAGATGGTTCATATCTTGCAGAATTTTTGCTCGAAAAGGGCTATATTGTTCATGGTATAAAACGTCGGGCCTCTTCTTTTAATACCGAGCGCGTAAACCATATCTATCAAGATCCGCATCTAGATCACCGTGATTTTGTTTTGCATTACGGCGATCTCACCGACTCAAGTAATCTCACTAGAATCATTCAGCAAACGCAGCCCGATGAGATTTATAATTTGGGTGCACAGAGCCATGTCGCGGTATCATTCGAGTCCCCGGAATATACGGCAGATGTTGATGGCATGGGAACCTTGCGGATTCTTGAAGCAATTCGTATTTTAGGGTTGGAGAAAAAGACCCGTTTTTATCAAGCATCGACATCTGAGTTGTATGGTCTTGTGCAAGAAATTCCGCAAAAAGAAACTACTCCATTTTATCCACGCAGTCCTTATGCGGTTGCTAAACTTTATGCTTATTGGATTACTGTCAATTACCGTGAAGCTTACGGCATGTATGCTTGTAATGGCATTCTCTTTAATCATGAAAGCGCTCGGCGTGGCGAAACTTTTGTGACACGTAAAATTACGCGCGGTTTAGCCAATATTGCTCAAGGATTAGAAAAATCTCTCTACATGGGAAATATTGATGCTTTAAGAGATTGGGGACATGCCAAAGACTATGTCCGCATGCAATGGATGATGCTACAACAAGTCCATCCTGAAGATTTTGTCATTGCAACCGGTGTGCAATATTCTGTTCGTGAGTTTATTGTCAAATCAGCGCAGCAAATCGGGATTGCTTTACGCTTTGAAGGCAAAGCAGAGCAAGAAAAAGCGATTGTTCAAAGCATCAATGGCGATCTAGCGCCGGCACTCAAAGTTGGCGATATTATTGTGCAAATTGATCCGCGCTACTACCGACCAACTGAGGTAGAGACTTTGCTGGGCGATCCTAGTAAAGCAAAAGAAAAACTAGGTTGGGTCCCAGAAATTACTCTTGATCAAATGATTGCTGAAATGGTGAGTCATGATCTTGACCAAGCGAAACGGCATGCACTACTTCAAAAACATGGATTTCAGGTAGCGGTTGGAAAAGAAAATTAGACTAGCATCTTTCATTTCTCGGACAAAGTAATCAATGAGTAAACCTCAACCTAAAATTTATGTTGCAGGCCATCGTGGCATGGTTGGGTCAGCCATCGTTCGGCAACTTAAAGAGCGAGGGCATACAAATATCATCACTAAGACTAGAGCAGAGCTGGATTTATGTGATCAAACTTCTGTAGCTCAGTTCTTTGCCGAAGAAAAACCTGATCAAGTGTATTTAGCTGCAGCTAAAGTTGGTGGGATACACGCCAATCACACCTATCCGGCAGAATTTATTTATGAAAATCTCATGGTGGAGTGCAACGTCATCCATCAGGCGTTTGTGAATGGCGTTAAGAAATTACTCTTTTTAGGATCGAGTTGCATCTATCCGCAATTAGCCCCTCAACCCATGAGTGAATCCTCTTTGCTCACTGGGCCACTAGAACCCACTAACGAGCCTTATGCGATTGCCAAGATTGCGGGCATTAAGCTTTGCGAAAGTTATAACCGTCAATATGCCGCATCACATGGAATCGATTATCGCAGTGTTATGCCCACGAATCTGTATGGCCCAGGTGATAATTATCATCCAGAAAATAGCCATGTCATACCTGCCTTATTGAGACGATTTCATGAAGCCAAAATAGGAAAAATACCGCAGGTTATGATCTGGGGTACCGGTCGTCCCAAACGCGAATTTTTATATGTTGACGATATGGCTAGTGCTTCTATTTTTGTGATGAATCTTGAAAAAGAGATCTATGACCAACATACACAACCCATGCAAAGTCATATTAATGTTGGGTTTGGAAGTGACATTAGTATCCAAGAGCTCGCGCACATCATTTCTGAAACAGTGGGTTATGCCGGTCACATTACGTTTGATTCATCGAAGCCTGACGGTACCCCGCGTAAGTGGATGGACTCATCGAAAATACAAGAATTAGGTTGGCATGCTAATACTGATTTACGTCAGGGTCTCAAAATTGCTTATGCAGAAATGATTCCGCGCTTAGCTGTTTAAGTGATCCTTAAAAGTTTCTACCCATCTATTTATTTTTTATACCTGGGGGGGGGTAAACTTAAATACTTTAAAACGCACAATGCAACGATAGAGCCAAATATAAAGTAAAGAGTAGAGCAAGCAAGATATTTGCAGTGCTAGAGTATTGTTCCAAAATAAAATAGCCGGAAAAACACCAAAACTAGACAACAACCATAAGTATGGGGAGGTTCTAGCATTGCGACCAAAAGTTTCCTGAGTATTCTGCGTAAGATGCATGCCAGCCCAGCGTACGACCCGTCGATAAACTAATGAATGGAAATGGGCTGCATCCGGCAAACCAGGATTTTTCCCTTGATGAATTGATCTTCGCCAAATCGTAAAAAGAGTTTCTGTCACAGGATAGGCATTGACTAAAAGTGCAAACCAAGGCGATACCTCTGAGTGCTGAGTAACTAACAAAATTGTGCAGACAGCAATATAAAAGCCGATGAGGTAAGCTCCCCCATCCCCAAGAAAAATAAACCCTTTAGGATAGTTCCAGACAAAAAATCCTCCAATGGCACCCATCATTAACAGCGATAAACTGTAAATGTGAACATCGCCTACTTTAAAGCCAATGTATCCAATAGCCCCAAGCGCTATCATCCCCACCATACTGGCTAATCCATTAAATCCATCAATAATGTTGTAGGCATTTGCAACCCCTGCGCAAGCGAAGCAAGTAAACATTATTGGAACGCCAGGGATTAAAAATAGTTGATCGATCAAAGGAAGATCAAAACTTGTAATCCAGGCATTGAAAAAAAAGCCAAATAGGAGCGCAGAAAAAGCTGTGACAAAGAGGCGTACTTTAACGCCCACTTTTTTAGTAACATCCTCTAATAAACCGATGCCAAAGGTTGGCACTGCCGCGATTAACAGCAATGGCAAATAACCGCTAAAGTTAGAGTTCATGATCCTACGAATGATCATGCATAACAGTAAGGATAAAAAGATACTCACCCCCCCAATTCGAGATACGTGATGGGAATGAAACTTTTGCGGTCCAGGTTGATGATCGCCTGAGAAATCGGCATGAAGATGTTGGTACTTGATTAACAGTAAAGTGATGAGAGCACTTAGAATCAGACTGAGCATTAAATATGACATTTCACAATCTTAGCATAAGTTAGTGAACAATTACGGCACCCTAACTACCTAATTGCAATACAATAAGCATTTATTATTCAATGAGTAACGGTTATAAAAATGATACTTGTTACGGGTGGAGCGGGCTTTATTGGCGGTAACTTTGCACTAGATTGGTTGGCCAATCCAGCACAGACAGGCCTTATTAATGTTGACGTCCTCAGTTACGCCGGTAATCTCAATACCCTGGAGTCTCTTAAAGATGATTCTAGACACCACTTTATTCATGGGGATATTGGTGACCGTGGTCTTATCCGTCAAATCCTTCAAAAGTATCAACCGCATGCCATCATTCATTTTGCTGCTGAAAGCCATGTTGATCGTTCTATTCATGGGCCGAGTGATTTTATTCAAACGAACATTGTGGGTACTTTTCATTTACTGGAGGCAACCAGAGCCTATTGGCAAGACTTACCTGAACAGCAAAAATCAGAGTTTCGGTTTTTACATGTCTCCACTGACGAGGTGTATGGCACTTTAAGTCCTTTAGATGACCCCTTTAAAGAGACAAATGCCTATGAGCCCAACAGCCCCTATGCAGCTTCAAAGGCGGCCTCAGATCACCTAGTTCGAGCGTGGCATCATACCTACGGCTTGCCCGTCATTACCACGAACTGTTCAAACAATTACGGCCCATACCATTTCCCAGAAAAATTAATCCCTTTATGCATCTTAAATGCCCTCAATGGTAAGCCTCTGCCCATTTATGGTGATGGACAGCAGGTCAGAGATTGGCTCTATGTCAAGGATCACTGCGCCGCGATTCGAACTGTTTTGGAAAAAGGTGTTCCTGGCCAAACCTACAATATCGGTGGTTGGAACGAAAAAACAAATATCGATGTGGTGAAACAAATTTGCGCCATTCTTGATGAGATCAAACCTCGGAAAGATGGCAAGTCTTATCAAGAACAAATTACGTTTGTTAAAGATCGCCCTGGACATGATCGACGTTACGCCATAGATGCCACAAAGATTGAAAGGGAACTTGGTTGGAAACCACAAGAAACCTTTGAGACCGGTATCCGTAAAACAGTGCAGTGGTACCTCGACAACTCAACATGGGTAGACGGGGTGGTCAGTGGTCGTTATCGAGAGTGGATTGATCTTCAGTACTCTGCCAAAACTAACAAGTAATAGAGAATAGATAATAGAGCTGACTCTTGATTCAACAACCAACAAAAATTCTAGTATTTGGTAAAAATGGTCAGTTAGGAAAGGCCTTTCAGGAGCTCTTCCAAGATAACCTTGATGTCATTTTTATTGATCGGCACATGTGCGATTTAACTCAGACATCTCAAATTAAAAGCACACTTAATCAATATCAACCACAGATCATCTTTAATGCTGCAGCATATACTGCAGTCGATCTAGCAGAAAAAGAATCGGCAACAGCTTTTGCCATCAATGCGCATGCCCCAGAAGTCATGGCGCAATATATCCGCCAAATTCCTCAGGGATTACTGGTGCATTTTTCAACGGACTATGTCTTTGATGGACTAAAAAAAGCCCCTTACATAAAGACCGATATCCCTAACCCCCTTAGTCAATACGGTAAAAGTAAACTCGCAGGTGAGCAAATGATACAAAGCGTTTTTGCACCATCAAATAGTACGACCTCATCATTCTTGATACTCCGTACAAGTTGGGTCTATGGAGACGGTGGAAACTTCATTAAGACCATACTTAAGCTTGCTCAGGAGCGAGAGCATTTTAAAGTCATTGCAGATCAGTTTGGAGTCCCCACAAGTGCAGACTGGTTAGCAAAAACAGCACAAGATTTAATGCAGTCTCAAGCATTATCTGGTATTTATCATGTGGTACCTGATGGTAAAACGACCTGGTATGAGCTTGCGCGTGTTGTGATTCAAACCGCGAAAGAACTTGGTTTAAACCTTAAAGTTCATCCAGATAATATTCAAGCTATTCCTGCGACAGAGTATCCCTTACCCGCGCCTAGACCCTATAATTCATTGATGGATAACCAACAATTGAAAGAAATGCTTAACTTACCTTACTCTCGCTTATTTCCTGAGTGGCAAGCGCCAGTCAAAGAGTATGTGACAAACCTCGTCAAACAGATCAAAAATTGATATGAACATGAAAACTCCAAGTCCATCATTGTTTCGAAAAGGGATCATTCTTGCGGGTGGTTCTGGAACGCGTTTATATCCAGTGACTCAAGCGGTTTCTAAACAACTGATGCCTGTTTACGATAAGCCCATGGTTTACTACCCGTTGACTACCTTGATGCTGGCAGGGATACGGGAGATCTTATTAATCTCCACTCCTCAGGATACCCCGAGGTTTCAAGAGTTACTCGGAGACGGTTCGCAGTGGGGGCTATCGATCCAGTATCAAGTTCAACCATGTCCTGATGGTCTCGCTCAAGCCTTTACCCTAGGTAAGCAATTTGTAAACAATCATCCAAGCGCCCTGATTCTTGGGGATAATATTTTTTATGGACATGATTTTGCGCATCAGCTCAAAGAAGCCAATGATCAAACTTCAGGCGCTACTGTTTTTGCCTATCACGTCTCTGATCCTGAGCGATATGGTGTTGTTGAGTTTAATGAGCAGCTCAAGGCAATCTCTATTGAAGAAAAACCCCTACAACCCAAAAGTAATTATGCCGTAACGGGATTATATTTTTACGATCAGCAAGTTTGCGATATTGCCGCCTCCATTAAACCAAGCGCCCGGGGTGAATTAGAAATTACTGATGTCAATCGCATCTATCTAGAACATCAGCAACTCAACGTTGAGATCATGGGGCGAGGTTACGCTTGGCTTGATACAGGAACACATGATTCATTGCATGAAGCGGCTGGATTTATTGCGACTCTCCAAAAGCGTCAAGGGTTAATGGTGGCCTGCCCAGAAGAGATTGCATTTCATCAAGGCTGGATTACTTCTCAAGATGTAGAGAAGCTAGCACATCCTTTGAAGAAAAATGCCTATGGACAGTATCTATTGCAGATGATTAAA
>Ga0194047_10002612_pt1 | contig 10251 bp, 20 predicted proteins | sample JunL225m_MetaG_2_FD_160070 | JGI IMG/M metagenome (GOLD analysis project Ga0194047, IMG submission 160070) | Anoxic zone freshwater microbial communities from boreal shield lake in IISD Experimental Lakes Area, Ontario, Canada - Jun2016-L221-5m | ecosystem: Environmental > Aquatic > Freshwater...
CCGCTATATGCGTTTTTTGTCCCTGGTGGTTCTGTACCCATTATTGGCTTTGCAGATATTTCAGGAACACCATTAACTTGCGCTGCGTTGTCTGGAACAAATATTCAACTTAATGGTATGTCATTTATTTAAATATATGCAATTAGCCACCATTACCGAACAAAAGGAACAAAATATGAACTTTGCAGAACAATTTAAAGCAAACGAAGGTCAGTTTGCTATTGACCTTGGTACAACACATCATTTCTCATCTGGCGTATACGCCAAAGAGATGCACTTACCTAAAGGATATGTAGCAATGAGCCATGCCCATAACTACGATCATTTAAGTATCCTTGGCAAAGGGCGCGTTATTGTTCGTACAGATAACGATGCAATTGAGTATACGGCGCCTGCTTGTCTTACGGTTAAAGCTAAAACATACCATCAAATTGAAGCATTAGAAGATGCGGTATGGTTTTGTATCCATGCGGCTGAAGAAACCGATGCCGATAAGATTGATGAAGTTCTTATTTGCCGGGAGTGCTAATGCACAAGTCTGTCAGGCTGTTACTTAGGGGGTTAAACGTAGAGCCTTTGGTTCAAGCAATTATTCGTCAACCTTGGCTTTGGAATAAATATACCCAAAGAACCGAAATCTATGGTGGCCCACATACCAACATTAGCGACATTTGGGTGCGTTACGCGCCAATTGAAATGCTTAAAGAACCAGCAGATTTTGCTAAAGAACATGACTCTGTATGGTATGACGCTGGGTACGCGTTGCCACAAATTAGACCGATTGCTATGGCTTTAATGGCCTCTGTTGAAGGTGAACGTCTAGGCGGTATTTTAATTACCAAAGTTCCGCCTGGCGGGTGTGTTAAACCGCACGTTGACGAAGGTTGGCACGCGGATTATTATGACAAATATGCCGTACAATTGCAGGGAAACTGCGACCAAGCTTTTTGTTTTGAAGATGAACAATTATCTGCGTTACCCGGCGATGTCTATTGGTTTAATAACAAAAATAGCCATTGGGTTGTTAATAACAGTACCGAAGATCGGATGACAATGATTATCTGTATTCGGTCAGATCGTAAAGGAGTTTGATATGCCATGGGGAGCCGCAGCCGTCGCAGGAGCCGCTATTGTCGGTAGTGTAATTAGTTCTAACGCATCAAAAAGCGCCGCAAGTACGCAAGCAGATGCAGCAAATAACGCCACCACAGCTAATACTGCTGCAACGCAACAGCAAATTGCTTTAAGTGAGCCATGGCGCACGGCGGGTACAACCGCTGTCAATCAGTTATCTACCATGACTCAACCAGGCGGTACGCTAACTAAAGACTTTAGCTATGCCCCTTTTGACTATAACGCTAATACAGATCCTGGCACTCAATTTAGGTTACAGCAAGGTCTTAATGCCATGAACGCTACTGCCGCCGCCCGTGGTGGTTTGATCTCTGGTAATGCTCTTAAAGCTGGTCAAGATTATGGTCAAGCCCAAGGGTCACAAGAGTATGGCGCTGCGTTTAACCGTTATTTAAGTAATTATGGCAATGCGCAAAATACGTTCCAATTAAATCGTAATAACTTGCTTGGGCCATTGCAATTTTTAAGTGGTCAAGGTCAAGCGGCAGCCGCAGGGCAAGCTTCTAGTATCGGTGCTGGCGCTGCAAATAATGCTGCGCTATCTACAGGCGCCGCTAATGCTACTGCTGCTGGTCAAGTTGGATCTGCTAATGCTTATAGCAACGCTATTAGCCAAGGTATTGGTCAGTATAATTACAATAGTATGCTTAATCGTTTTGCACCTCAAACACAATCTGCATACAATAACCCTGGAATGATGGGAAATACACAAACGCCTAATTGGTCAAACCCTTATACTAATTACAATAATGGCGGCGGTACGGGTTTATCAGGAATTGAATAAGGAATAACTATGCCAATCGACCCAAGTATTCCCTTACAAGTTCAACCCCTAAAGCTTGAATCGCCGATGAATCAATTGGCGATGATGAGTGACGCCATGAAAATTGGCGAAATGCAACGCGGTATTGGTGTTCAAAATGAATTACGCAATCTATACGCGCAAGGCGTCGACGTTAGTACGCCTGAAGGTTTTAAACAAATTGCGTCGGTTGATCCTATGGGGGCTATAAAGTTAAGAACAACTGCTATGGAAGGCCGTAAACTTGAAGCCGAAACAGGGCTTAAAGAATATGAATTAAAAAATAACAAAATTAATACAGCTATTACACGCCTTGCTAATTTACATTCCCCGCAAGAAGCGGCAGCTAGTATTGCAGAGCAAGTTCAAAGTGGCGATATTCCCCCTGAACGTGGTCAGCAATTAATGCGTGAATTGCAAACAATGCCTTTTCAGCAGTTTAAAACAAGTCAATTAACAGGTATTTTATCGGCTAAGGATAATTTAGCTAATCAACAAGACGTTAAACGTACAAATATTGCTGGTGGTCATCTTCAAGTTGCAAAAGAAAATCAAGCATTACAGTATGGCCCAGATGTTGTTGCTAATACAGTTACAGACAATGCTGGTAATGTCACTCAATTTAACCGTCAAGGTAAAATAATTGGACAACCTGGCGCTGTTGGTAAACCAAGTGCTACACATGAAAAAACCATTGCATTGCAAAAACAACAAGGTAAAGACATTAATTTGGCAATTAGCGAAATTGAAAATGCTATTAAACCTGGTGGCACACTTGAAAAAGCAACTTCAAGCGGTGCAGGTAAACTTCGTGACGCGGCTGGTAATTTTATTGGTTACGCAACAGAAGGCTCGATTGCCGCAGCTTCGTTAAAACCTGTTGGCGATCTTGCGCTTAAAATGGTACCGCGTTTTGAAGGCCCACAGTCTGATAAAGATACGGCATCTTACAAAGAAGCTTCTGGTCAGTTGGCTAATGAAGGTTTACCTGTTGCTACAAGAAAAGCGGCTGCTCAAACAGTATTACGCATTATGAGAGCGCGTAAAGGTCAGTTTGTTAATGAAGCTATGGCTAACGAAGGAATTGGTGCTGGTGGCCCTACGTTGCCCGCTGGTTTTACTCCAGATTAAGGATTAGATATGGCTTTGCAAACCGCTACAAATCCTCAAACCGGGGAGCGCCTTGCTTTAGTTGGCGATGCTTGGCAACCGATTATGCAGTCAGCCACCAATAAAGAAGGCGTTAAAGCCTATCTAATTGGTGACAAATGGCTAACTGATATGCCTGCTAATGAACCTGAATCCCGTCAAAACGTCGGTGCTGAAGTCCCAGCATGGGGTAAAGAAAACCCTAACTTATACGCTGGTTTAGTAAAAGCCCGTCAAGTCGCTGGCCCTACTGTAGAAATGCTAGGTGGTGTTGGTGGTGGCTTACTTGGCGCGGCTGCGGGTACTGTAGCATCACCAACCGTTGTCATTAACCCTGTAACGGGCGGTGTAGCTGGTTCCGCCGTTGGATATGCTACTGCTAAAGAATTGTTAAATAAAGCTGACGTAGCCCTTGGATTAGCCCCAAAAGAAACTGGCGGTCAAGCAATGGATCGCGCTGTTGGTAACGTCGCTGAAGGCGCTGCTTTTGAAGTTGGTGGTCAAGTTGCTGGTAAAGCTATTAATAAGTTAGTAGACGCTGGTACATATTTGGCTGGTAAAGTTGCGGATCTTAATCAATTACCTAAACAATTGGCAGCTAAAGTAGCAAGAGAATCATTTGAAACACCTGCAAACGTCGTTGCTGGCCGTAATGCGTTACAAGAAGCCGTTAAAGTTGGTGATAAAGTAACAGCACAACAAGCCCTTGCACAAGGTAAAGTTGTAGCCCCTGGTACTCAAGCAGTAATAGAAAAAGTACAAGCTAAAGTTGCACCGTCAGTTCAAGCAACTAAAGACCTGGCTGATGAAGCCGCGCGGATGTCTACTATTAAAGGCATTACGCCTGATTTAGATGCAGCCATTAAAGTGCGTAAAGATACAGCTAAACCATTTTTTACTGCGGCTGATGAAACTATTGTACCTATTGATAAAGATGTATCCGCTGTATTGTCTCGTATGCCAGAAGGTACATTAGCTGCTGCGGCTAAAATTGCTAAGATGGAAGGGCGCCCATTTATTATGGGAGAAAAATCAGCAAGCAAAATGATGGAAATGCCAGGCCAATTTGACCAATTTGGTAAGCCTATCATGATTCCTGTAGCAGGTAAAACACCAGAATTAACTGGTGAATCTATGCACTACATTAAACGCGCGTTATCTGATATTGCTTATGGTCCTACTACTACTGAAGCTGGTCGAGATACTCAATTAGCAGCGCAAACACTTTTAAAAGATTACACCAAAGTATTTGAAGCTAAAGTGCCACCTTATGCTGAAGCGCGAAAAATATATTCGGACTTATCTGCGCCAGTTAACCAAGCACAAGTGCTTAAAGAAATGGCGTCTGTGCTGGAAAAACCCGGCGGCGGCGAACGTATTGGCCCATTCTTGAACGTATTAGGTCGCGGTGAAACCGCTATGCTTAAACGTGCGGGCGGTAAAGGCGCGCCTCGTTTTGAAGCTTTAGATGAAGTATTGACACCCGAACAATTACAAAAAGTAATGGGTGTTGCAAAACAATTAGAAACAGACGCGTCTGTTGGGCTACAAATATCACAAGGCCAACAATTTGCAACCGATTTGTTGAAAAAACACTTAGCTAGTTTTAGATTGCCCAATATATTTAACGTAGTTGCAACTACAGCTAATAAAGTATTAGATACGCTTGGCGTTAAAGTTGGTCAAAAAACACTTGCTGAGTTTGAAAAAGCTGGCGAAACTGCCAAATCATTTGATGAATTGCTTGGTTTAATGCCAGGGCAAGATCGAATAAAAATATTAAAAGCTATAAGCGATCCTGATACTTGGGCTAAAATCCACACAACAGCTAAGAATCCCGCTGTAGGAAAAGCACTTATGGGCGTTTCCGCTGATGTACCTGAGATGCCAGCCAATGCGCTTGCGCCCCAACAATCACAAAACCAAAATGCCCTTGCGAGATAATTATGGATCAAATGCTTTTCAACATAGCTATCACGATATCTGGCTTTCTTGGCGGCTGGTGGCTTAAGGTACTTTGGGATGCTGTTAAAGACTTGCAATCAGCCGATAAAGTATTGGTTGAAAAAGTAAATTCCATCGAAATTTTGGTAGCGGGTAACTATATGTCCAAACATGACTTTGATAAGATCGCAGCCGCTATATTTGCCAAGCTAGATAAGATTGAAGATAAATTAGATCGAAAGGTAGACAAATCATGACCGCTAACCTAATGGGCGCGTTGAAGTCCAAAACAATGTGGTTTTCCCTATTATTAGTCCTATTTGGGGCTTTAATGGATAACTCTGTATATCTAAGAGATTTGATTCCCGCGCAATACTTCAGCTTAATTATGATCGCCATAGGCATTATTTGTGCTTTGTTGCGTATGGTAACCACGCAGCCTTTAGCAGCAAAATGAACCCTTTGCTGTATGTCAAACTTGGAGTTATTGCTTTTGCTTTACTCGGGTCTGCTTACCTTGGCTATAGTTTTGAACATAGCCGATTCGTGGCTTTTAAAGCGGCAATTACGGAAGAAACAAGGCAGATAGAACAGCAACATCAAGCGCAAGCAGATGAGATAAGAAAGGTCAAAGATGCTCAAATCCGTGATATTAACTCTAAGCTGGCCGATGCTATTAGTGAGTTGCGTAAACGTCCCAGTCGCACCGAAAACGCCGGTAATGGACAAAATTGCAACGGAACCCGCCTTTATGCCGAGGATGCAGAATTTCTTGTTAGGGAAGCTGCCAGAGCAGACGAAATAAGGGTGGCGTTGCAAGCCTGTTATAGGCAGTATGATGCGTTATGAAAATTCCTATCGAAGTATTAACTGAATTTATTGAAAAAAGTGGTTGCGATAAGTTACCTTTTATTTGTATTTTGCGTCTAGTAGTAATGCTAGAAGAATATTACAAAGTATGAACGCTAACTTTGACCTATGCCTAGCTAAACTATTAGCCCATGAAGGTGGATTCGTTAATGACAGCCGTGATAATGGGGGCATGACTAACCTTGGCGTTACCATTAAAGTTTGGGAAGAATGGGTCGGACACGGTGTTTCTGAAAAAGAAATGCGTAACTTAACCCCTGCTATGGTAGCGCCGTTATATAAAAGAAAGTATTGGGATGCTTGCAGAGCTAATGAGCTTGTACCTGGTGTTGACTACGCTGTTTTTGATGTCGCTGTTAACTCGGGTGTCGGGCGCGCCATTAAGCTTTTGCAGTCGGTTGTTGGGGCTACTCCTGATGGTGGTTACGGCTCTATTACTGCTGCATTAGTACAAAAAGCCGAACAAGACCCTACTAGATTGATAGAGTTTTATTCAGCTAAACGGTTAGAGTTCCTAGAATCTCTTAACTCTTTTCCCCTTTTTGGCAAAGGTTGGAGCCGTAGGGTTGCTGAAGTTAAGGCTGACTCTCTAGCGATGGTTCAAGGTACTTCTCAAGCCTAGTAATCCGTTGTGTTTCAAACGAACATAGCGTTGAATAATATTCCGCATGGGTTTTATGCTCAAGATAGCTACGTTTAGCATTTTCTAGTTCTCTAATAGCTAATTCTTTTGCTTTCGGTGGGTGAGTTATTGCTACCCAAACGCGTCTAATAATGTTCATATTTATCTCCCAAAAATTGAGTCATACACAGGCGTTAACGACTGCGTAGGGGCTTGATATACCGGCATGACCAAAGGCGCTACAGGTGCCATTACAGTGCCTACAGACTGCCCTTGTGGGCCATAGACGTAGGTTGTATTGCCAGAGCGCATAGCAGTACCTTGTGACTGACCTTGTGGGCCATAGAAATACTGCGTATTACCTGACTGCTGGACAGTACCCAAGCTTTGACCTTGAGCGCCATATAAGTAGGTTGTTTGTGCATGACATTCGCCAAGCCCATAAAACCCAATTACTACACCTGCTAAAAAATACGCTAATTCTTTCATTTTTGTTCCTTAGTAATTATTTCACGATAAGCCTTAATTGCGTCCTTAACGTCCTGGCGCAACGCTTGCATTTCAACGTACATTTCTTCTGCCAACTTAGCCAAATTCTCATGGCTCCATGATCTAAAGTCAGGTACTCTCATGGCTTTACCGCCAAGCTCATTAGCTCAATACGTTCACGGGATACCCGCAAGACGTTATAACGCTGATGTAAGCGTTGCAATACAGACGCCCGTTTCTCGCTAGTCTTTTCCAAGTCAAGCAGGGATAGCACTTCTTCCTCACTCATCATGGAAAGCTGGTTATTTAGCGCCCGCCAACTTAACTTCTTCATTCTTAATCCTTTCTTTCAAGGCTTTGATTTCTTCAATCGTTCGAGTTAAGTTACGAGCAGCCGTGCCATAGTTACGCACACGGATGACGCTCTCAGCCTGTTTTAATTTTAGCTTTGCTTTTAACTGCATTAATCTTTTCACTTTGTAGCCTTTCTATTTCTTTAATTAAATCGCGGATCATTAATTCAATGTTGGTGTCTGGCGCATATTCGCGGATGTCGTCAGCCAATTTCTTTGCTTCGTCTAGTAATTTCATTTCTCTTGTGCCTTTCTTAGTATTTTTCCAATTTCTTCAAGCGTTCCAACTGGGTTCTTACGAGCCATGTACTTCTCCCCAAGGTTAATAGACGCTTGAAGTCCTTGAATGTGTAGTTTCAACGCTTCTATTTCTGTTTGTTGCTGGCGTACTTCCAATTCATATTTGCCAATTAAATCCATTGCTTCATCAAATTGTTTACTCAAAATTTCTAGTTCATTTGTGTTCATTCTTGTGCCTTTCTAAAACAATAGCCAAAAAAGAACCCAACAATCCAACCAAGCAAATACACAGAAATAATTAAATAATCGTTATCAATCATTTTTTTTGTGCCTTTCTTAGTATTGCTCTAGCAAATTCCCTAATTCCGCCATTGTCAGCTTCAGTTTCTTTATACAGATTTACTATTTCCTCATCTGTTAGTGTCTTTGCTGGATGGGTACACTCGCAAGGTTTTCCAGCACCTTCACAATGACTACATTTATGGGCTTCTTGGTCAGGGTGGTTTTCGCATACCCACTCCGTGTCGTTGCATTTATTGCACTTTGCTGGATGGGTGTAGAGTGGAATACAGTCCGTTAAATCTTTAGGTTTTGCTAGTGTCATTCCTTTAGGAAGCCACGCTACTGGTTCATTGTTCATTTCAATTCCTCCAATGCAATATCACTTAACGCCCGTTTATCTTTCAGGGCGTCCCAAATCCTCAAATCAATCGTTTTATTGGTTAATAAGAGGTAAACCCATACGTCGTGTTTCTGACCTGACCGGTGCAGGCGGCCTACTGTTTGCTCGTACAACTCAAGGCTCCATGGCAAGGACACAAAGACCATCTTGCTACCACCATGCTGAAGGTTTAGCCCATGCCCTGCGCTTTTAGGATGAATCAATAGCAACTCAATCTTGCCTTCGTTCCAACGCTCAATAGCCTTGTGGTCATTGATTGTTTGAGCATGAGGGTAACGACGCTTGAGTTCAGCTAATTCTTCAATAAAGTTGTAAACAATGATGGTGTTGTCGTGCTGGTTTTCCTCAAGCAATTCGTCAAGCAAATCAAATTTATGGGTGCTAAACCAGATAGGCGTCTTGGTTACGTTCATGCGCCCAGGGCGGTTTGATGCCGTTGTAACCGTTTCGTAGACCCATCCACCTGCCATCTGTTGCAACTTGCCTGTAACTACACCTGCGTTAACCGCTGTAATCTGCACATCCTTAAACTCAATAACAAAATCTTTCTTCATCTTCTCGTATGGGGCGCGGTCAGCCAAGTCACACTTCATCTCGACTGTGTGGCATGGCGGCAACTTGTCAGCGTAATCCCCAGCTTCTAATACAAATGTTGCAGGTTTGATGCGTTCCATGACTTTTCCTAATGAGCCTACCCGAGGCTCCCACTCGCCAAAGTCTTTATTGACCAAGACAAAGTATTGCTGCATAAACGCGCCTTTGGCACGTCCAAGTAAGTCTTGATTGACGATCTTGCATTGACCAAAGACATCCTCTAAACCGTTGGATGTAAATGAACCAGTCAATCCCCAACGGATGTTAATTTTGTCTATTACCTTAGCCAATGCTTTAAAGCGTTTGCCTGATGGATTCTTGAGTTTGGTTAGCTCGTCAAACACGATGCCATCAAAGTTCAACTCTTGTTCTGACAACCATTGGATGTTGTCGTAGTTAGTAACCACTACGGGAAAACCCGAATGTAATGCGTGGTTGCGTTGCGCTGGTGTACCAACCGCTACAGCTAACTGCATATCGGTAGCCCACTTAGGCTGCTCTACAGGCCATACATCGGTACAGACCCGCTTAGGAGCTAGCACAAGCCATCGTTTAACAAGTCCTTTGCGTAGCATATCCTCCATCGCTGTAAGCGTCAGGGCGGTCTTTCCTGCGCCCACAGGGGCAAGGATCATGGCACGATCATTCTCATACAAGAAGTCGGCTGCTTTTTCCTGATAATCCCTTAATTTCATAGTTTAATTTTTGCTGACCATTCGTTAATAGCCTCGACTGTATTAAGTAGCGCATAGCGTTGCTTTAGCGCAACCATAGACTCGGCAAATAGCTCTTGCATGGGGGCTAATACACCACCTTTAGGACGTTTAAGTTCAACAAACCACGTTTCGCCATTGGGTAGACAGGCAATACGATCTGCTACCCCACGTTGTGTAGTTGTCTTAAACTTAAAGGTTCTACCTTTCATTAGCGCCACCTGCCATAAGAAATAAGCTTCGATTTCGTTTTCTTTTAAAACTGTTGTTTTTCTGACCATGTAAAAAAGTTTAGCACATAAATAAATTCTGTGGTAAAGTTTAATTTCAGTCAACTAAAGTAAAGGAATCAAAATGGAACTCACAAAACATTCATCAATCGTTGGTGGCTCTACAGCCAAGCGCGTCATCGGTTGCCCAGGCTCAGTAGCCCTGTGTGCCAAGATGCCACCTAAGCCTAGCAGCAAGTACGCTGACGAAGGCACCCTACTTCACAATGTCATGGACTTAATCCTGACTACCAATCAAACGCCTGAATCGTTTGCCGGTATGGAATATGAAGGCATTAAATTAACCCAAGAGCTTATTGACGAGAAGGTTTACCCTGCGCTTAGAGCCTTGGATGACATTGACCCTAACAAGGAGATGGAATATGCAAC
>Ga0194047_10002615_pt1 | contig 10243 bp, 1 predicted proteins | sample JunL225m_MetaG_2_FD_160070 | JGI IMG/M metagenome (GOLD analysis project Ga0194047, IMG submission 160070) | Anoxic zone freshwater microbial communities from boreal shield lake in IISD Experimental Lakes Area, Ontario, Canada - Jun2016-L221-5m | ecosystem: Environmental > Aquatic > Freshwater >...
GACAAGGTATAGAAATAGAAGCGGCAGAAGAAGCCGACAACGAAGTCGTAGTTGAGACCGAGGCAGGAGAAACGAAATATCAAATACCTGAATATCCGTTTCCGTTTTTCAGGGGCAAGAAAGGCGGTGTATATGTACGCGCCGCCGAGGAAGAGGAAGCTGAGCCAAAGATGGTTTACGAGCATGACCTGTACGTAGTCAAGCGGATGAAGGACAAAGAACTTGGAGAGATAGCCCTGTTCAGACTACACCTGCCGCACGATGGTGTGAAGGAATTCTCGGTCACAACAGCAGCAATTTCATCGAAAGACGAGCTACGCAAACAACTTGCACAACAGGGTGTGATGGCACACCACAAGCAGTACGACAACCTTGCAACGTATGTCGTTACAGCGGTTAAAAATTTGCAGTACACAAAGAAGGCAGAAACAATGAGAACACAATTGGGATGGGTCGAGAACGATAGTAAGTTCATCATGGGTAACAAAGAGATTACCAAGGACGGTACGTTCTACAGCCCACCGTCATCAACAACAGAATTCTTTGCCGAGAAAGTTCACGCCAAAGGCGACATGGACAAGTGGAAAGAGGTGTTCAACCTGTACGCAATGAAGGGCATGGAGCCACATGCATTTGGCGCACTGACAGCGTTTGGTTCGCCTCTGATGAAGTTCACAGGACTCAAGGGCGCGATCATCAACGTGATCTACGAATACGCTGGATCAGGAAAATCAACTATTCTGCGCATGTGCAACAGCGTGTACGGTATGCCGTACGAACTCATGTCGATTGAGAAGGACACGCTCAACGCCAAGATGCAGCAACTGGGTGTGATGAACAACCTGCCCAACACCATCGACGAGATCACCAATATGTTGCCCAAGGACTTCTCAGATATGGCGTACGGCATCAGTCATGGCCGAGGCAAGAACAGAGCAATGTCTCAGGTCAATGCCCTGCGGGTTAACAACACTTCATGGCAGAACATGACTTTGTGCTCAGCCAATGCCAGCTTTTACGAGAAGTTGACTGCCCTGAAGAACAGCCCAGACGGTGAATCAGTGCGGTTACTTGAGTACAAGATAGAGCCGAACGACTTGATCGGCGTAGCCAAGGGTAAGGAGATGTTTGACCACCAACTGAACAATAACTACGGCCACGCAGGGGAAGTCTACATTTCATGGTTGGTGAACAATCTGGAAGAAGCTGTTGATCTGGTGCTGAAAGTTCAGGCCCGACTGGATAAGGAAGTACAGTTCACCGCACGAGAGCGTTTTTGGTCAGCTACAGCCGCTTGCAATATCGCTGGTGGTTTGATTGCTCGGCACCTTGGCCTGCACGACTTCGATATGCCAGCAGTCTATGAGTGGCTCAAAGGAATGCTTGGTGAAATGCGCCATGATGTGAAGCCTCCGCAGTCAACCCCAATCCTTACCCTTGGTGAGTTCCTTACTGGTCACGCACACAATACCTTGGTGGTCAATGGTGAGGTGGATGCTCGAAGTAATTTGTCGGCCATGCCTTTGCAGGAACCGAAGTTTGAGTTGCTGGTACGTTACGAGCCAGATACACAACACGTTTACGTTGCCGCCAAACAATTCAAAGAGTTCTGCATTAAGCAGCAGGTCAATTACAAAAATTTGCTCAAGCAACTGGGTGATCTTGAAGTGTTCAGCGAAGCCTGTAACAAGCGTATGTCCAAAGGTATGAAGATTGTGTCGCCACCCATGCGTACCTTGAAGTTTGACGCATCGAAGTCCGAGTTCCTGCGCATCGACGTGATATTGGGCATTGGTGAAAATTGAGACAGTCTCATATCAGCTTGACTGGAGCAAGTTTCGAGTTGGCCAGTCCGTATTTGTACCCTGCATTGACCATGTTGCGGCACGGAAAACGCTGGCTGCTGTAACAAAAAGGTTGAAAATATCCACGATTACGAAAGTTGTGATCGTGGATGGTGTGAAAGGGCTACGGATTTGGCGCACTTGAGTTAAACTCACACCTGAAAGTTAGCTCCTTTCGATACCTCCTTTTCCCCCGCCTGTGTGCGGGGGTTTTTTATTCTTTCTTCTTGTTGTATCTAGATAAGGCTCTTTCAGCTTCGTTTGCTAACGGGCCAAGTACATCTACATTTTGTGGTGTGATACGTACCCCGCCGCCCATTTCAGTTTCTATGATTTTGTTGACATGAGTGCTGAGAGACTCGTTAAGTTTTTCAATGTCGATCTGATTGTGCGGATGACGAATATTGAAATCTATAACCTTATCGAGTGTGTCGCCCCATTTCTGGTTAAAGCGTTCTTGGAACCCCACCGACATGGTGGGGTCAGTTGATTTAATAAAATTGTCGTTGTACTGGTTGGTTAACTGGTTCTTTTCTGCAAGAATTGTTTTCTCCGTTGCCTTAGCTTTGAATGAAATTTCTTGTGCCGTAGCCAATGCCGCAGGTCTATACCCAATGGCTTGACCAACAACTTCGCTTGTTGGCACAGTACCGGGTTTAGCAAGTTGAACGCCTTGTGGTGTTTGCATACCCTCAGTAGCGTAGCGGTGCGCAATCATTAAGTTACTTATTGAACCGGGCACAAGTTTTTCCATGCCACGCTCATATTGCCCATTAGCAAGTTCCTGTAGACCTTGTGTGGTATTCAGAACTAAACTTGGTACGGGGCCACCTAACGCCAACGCCCAGTTACCCAAAATTTCTTTGTTTGTTTTGCCGGGGTCAGACGGTGAACGGAACCACATATCGTTCAAAGAAATACGGCTGGATATATCTAATCCAGTCAGATGGTTAACCGCGCCCTTTTTCAGCAGTTCAGACCAATCACCAAATTGCTTGCGCATGAACTCAGTCTTCCACCAAGTCTCATAGTCAATGCTCTTCATATCAGCAGGTGCATCTGGGTCACGACCCCATTGGTTCCACGCAGCGCCCAAGATAGACATGACGACACTGAATAGCGGCAATGCTTCGATACCCCCCAACAGTAAGTGCGTGCCCATAACACCAAAGAATTTAGTTGCTGCTTGTACTTTTTCTTTAGGGCTGTTTGTTGTTGAAAGTATCTTGAAGAAATTGCCGATCAAGTTTTTGTACGTCACCAACGGGAAAAACTTATACATGGTGACCAACTTGCCGGTAGCCCCGCGCATAATCAATGGGCGGTTATCTGGAGAGTAATCACCATACACTTCGTTTGTTTCTGCAACTGCTTTCTTTACTGCGTCATCAAAATTCTTTGACTTATCAAAGTTAAGTCGGAACGAAGTTAAATACACAACCTCACGGGACAAGCGCTCGCCGTGGTGCATCAAGTTGCCCAGTATTAAGTTACCCATAACATCTTTGGTTGTTTGCCAAATCTTATTGGTAGTTGGTTTTTTAGCTTGGTTAAATACTGTACTTGCTAATGTATTTTTATGCACGCCCCAAGCAACCATTTCACGAACGGCTCGGCGCTCTACAGGTGTAAGCCCTGTAGCGTGTTCAATACTCGGCATACGCCAGCGCGTAGTTCCATCAGCTTGGTATTCAGTTATGCCAAACTGATTCCATATTTTCATCATTTTGGTTAGTTCAGTAACCCCCTTGGGGCCATGATTACCCAACAGTGTTGGAATACCCTTGAGAAAAATATCCAGTGGCTGCATGATTGCCGACGACCAGCTTGTCATGTACCGCAAATAAGAAATCTTTACCACAATCCCTGATGCGGTATCCATGAACTTGGCCAACGAAGTACGTTCTGGGGGTTGTAATGACTCCGCAGCTAACTCATTTGCACGGGCTACAAATGCTTTGTACGTAGGGTCTTCGGCAATTACTTTGTTTGCCGCGCTTAAAGCGTTACGCATATCAGGGGCGTAGCGTAGCTTGGCAAATTGCCGAGACATTTTGATACCCATGCTGTTTACATTTCTGAGCACATCGGAACTAAAACCGGGTGTGCCTTTGCGGTGCATGAACATTTTGCGCACGCTGGCTTCTGGCATAGAAGTGAGATACGCCTGATACAAGTTGTCCTTTATGGATTCTTTTGCACCGGGTTCAGTCAGCTTGGCGGCATCGACTGCTTTGTACGCTGCCTTTAGCAATTCACTTGTACCCTCAACAGTGGCACGCATTTTTGAACTGCCAATATCATCTGAGATTTTTACTTCTTTACTTGTCCTTAAGTCTTGAAGATTTGCATTGCGCTTCTTGGCGTACTCAAGCGCGGCACGGTCACGTTCTATTTTTGTTTCATAACGAATAGAAGTACGGTTAGCGCCTTTGCCAACTTCCAAAATGTAATCACCGTAGCGCATCAATGGAGAATAAGGTTCTACGGATTTTTCACCTTCATATATTTCACGAATACCCGCCATGATTTTGTTGCGCTCACCATCAGGCAAATCTAACTTGTCAATTTGGTCGGCAATGATTTGCTTTTGGAAATCATTCATGTCCTTATAGTAGTCGCGCAAGTTTTTATACGCTTCTTGCCCACGTTCAGGCAAAGAGTTGTACATCAGGTCTAACGCAATATCTCTGTGCTTATTTGGTTTTGATGGGTCGTATGCAGAATGTGTAGAGGCATTTACTAAGTCTTCAAATATAGTTTTAAACTTGGGATGCGCGTTAAAAAAACGTACGATTGATTCGGATTGGTCTGCCGCGCCACGAAGAATGATTTCAGTCATACCATTCTTTTTCTGCACTGCCTCATACAAGTCTTGCAAAGACTTTATGTGTGCGCCCGGCCCTTTTGCAATAGCTTCTAAATCCATGAAATGTGAAAAGAAAGAACGCTTTGCATCGCCCATGCTGCCCCATGCCAGCTTCAGTTCGCGCCATACTAATCGAGGATCACGCAAAGCTGCGGCCACGGACACCGACTTACCAAGTTCTTCACCTGCTCTGGAAAGAGCAACAGCATTCAACGCTTTGGCCACTGCTTCTTTTTGCTGGGCCTCAGTTCGTTCAAGCGTGCCTTCTTCACCGGTGCGTTTACTCGCCAACGGAGTCGTACCCCCTTCTAACCGCATGGATGGTTTTTCTGCGGAAAGAATTTTGTCTGTGACGTTAATCAGATCAGACATAGCACTCAAGCCTTCAGCATCTCGGCCAAATGCTTTTGCCCATGTGTCGTACAGGGTACGCACGAATGCAGTGAACCCTGTCTCTTGTGGCTTGAAACTTTTTATACCACCCAAGAATTCTTGAAATGTCTCATCAGACATACCATAGGCCAAGAACTCATGTGGCTCTTCAAATATGCCGTAAGTTCCATCTTCACGCTTGGTTGATTCAACCCGCACCATCAAGTCTTTAGGAAGCCACCCAATACTTTTGCGCAACTCGTACTGCTTACCAGCGTGCGTGCTTATCTTGATAAGGTCATTGACAAACTTAGCGAGCTTGGGGTCTGCTCCTTTTGCCTTGGCCAATAAGCCAAGGTTAATTCTTTGGTCAGTCGCTGCGTGTAGCATTTCGTGCAACACGGTAATGTTGTCTATGCTGTGGTCAGCGCCAAAACTTTCTCCACGTACATACACTGTACGGTTGTCGGGCGCGTATACGGCATCAGCCGATTCCCATAAGTCCAAGTGCTTCTGCAACTCCGCTGGCAAAGGGCTATCTTTTTCAAGCACCACAAAATTGACTCCACTCACAAATCCGCGCAGGCGGTTAGCAAGGAATCGTTGGAATAGGTTGCCCGACTTGGCAATTACACCCAGAGCTTGCGAAGCATTCTTCGCTTTGTAGAACGCAGGATTAGGTTTGTCTTTGCTTTGTGCTGGTCGGCTTGCAAGTGGGTTTCTACCTTGGGCTGGCCCACCAATCTCTCCACGCAAATCTGTTTTTGTACGAAGTTCAATACCTCGTTTGGCTGCGTTGATGTCAGCTTGGGATATTTTGCTGCGATCATTCAGCATAGCCTTAGCACGGTTACCGACAGCAGTTCCCCGCAAGTTAGGGTTCAGGGTCAACTCTAGTAACTGTGTTGCTACGTACTTCTTGGCCTTCTCTTTATCCGTTTCTGCTTCATCTACTTTGGACGCTTCAAGTTCTTCATCAAGAGGTTTGAGCGCTTCATCCAACATACCCTTCAGTTTCTTTAGCTGGTAGTCGGCATTGTCAGTGAGTTTCTTTTGTTCTTTTCTATCTAGAGTAATTTTTTGTTGTTGCTCTTCTGGACGCTCAATAGGTGGCCGACCACGGCGCTTTGCTCCGGCTGGTGTTTCTGCGGCGGGTGCAGGTTGTTCCTGTGCTTCAAGCGCATCGTACCCTTCGTTTATTGCATCTTGGTACTCACCTTGCCTGCGTTGGCTGTAGTCTTCTTCAGTTTCTTCAATAGGTGTAGTTGGTTCTTCAACTTTGGCTTCTTCTACCGGAGCATGAACTTCTTCAGTCGGCTTTACTTCCGCTGCTTTTTGTTCTTCTGATGGGCGATTTTCGATTTCATTGATAAGCTCAAACAGCTTCTTGCCAAACACGCGAGGCTCATTATTTGCATCCATCCAACTTGTTACTTTGGCCAAGTCTTCATCGGTAGCTTTGCCCGCCTTGTGCAAATCTAGCAACTCATCAGTGAGTGTCTTACCTTCGGGTGGAAGTGTTGAAGTAAATTTTTTCGCGCCTTTAATTGGTGGTTCATTTTTAGATACTACATCTAATTTTTTACCTGCTTCAAAAATTTGATTTTTTACTTCGGAAGAAAGATCGGGATCATTACGAATAAGTTTACGAAAATCCGCGTTCATCAAATCGGCAGGGACAAAAGGCCAATCAGAGTTCCACCCAGCATCTTTTTGTGCATCTAACGTGAGTTGCCTTACTTGCTCTCCAAGCGTTGGTTTTACTGTAGTGGACTTTGCCCCTTTTGGTTCCACAGTTCCTGCAACATCCGGTCGAGCAGGAACCACTCCACTTGGCTCAGTGACTCCAAGTCCTTCGGCGGGGGTGACTGCACTGGGCTGTTCAACCAAATCAGTGCGCTCTCCACTTGGTTTTGCGATAGCTTGTCCAACATTTTCTGCTCCTTCAGCTTTTGTCTCGGCTGGCGCATTGGCTTTCTCTTCTTCGGCTATACGTGATTCTGCTATGCGAGTTGCATTTTCAATCGGTATATTTGTGCGCTTTTGAATTTCTTCAGCAAGTTGAGTTACACGTTCTTCCCGAGGAGCGGGTGATATTTCTTCCTTTAAATCGTCGCTTGGGCGTACGTCACCAAGAAGGTCGGGTGGTAACGGCGGTTCTTCAACGGCTGAAGCAGCAGGTGCTTTTTGTTCTTGGCGTTGCTGCCGTTCCTCCGGCGTCAAAAACCCTTTTGACTTGGCAAGTTCAACCAGCTTGTCGTAGTTGTCCTCCAGTGCGTATGGCATGTGCTCATCCGCTGCTTTCTTACCCTGCACATGCTCAATACCCTTGTGAATACCACGCATAGCCGAGAACGCCAAAGCATTATCAATAGCACTTTCAGGGTCAAACCAAGGAGCATTTGTGTCACGCCCATTTAATTTATCAATGACTTTGTGTGTGGCGCTGTCGGCTGCGTTGAACACAGTACCCTCTACTGCGGCGCTTGTCAGTTGGGGCAGCAATCTATCTGAGGCTTGCAATGCTTTGGGTAGTGCTTTACCACCGGTGGCAATCAATCTACCCCCGACCATCATCATTCCAGCCGAAGCTAAACCTTGTTCGATAGCAATAGACTGTGACGCGCCAGACTTGAGTTGTTCTTTATACGTATCTCTGAAACCGGGTAAGGCAAACAATACACCGGTTGTCATCAATGGAATCAAGCTGGAGCCACCAGTAAATGGCGCAGCCAATACTTCAACCGTTGCTGGCGTAAGTGCGCCTATCATATTGGATACCCGACCAAGTCGAGTATCACCACCATACTTAGACTGGAATTCTTTGATGGCCTTACGGGTTGAATCTAATTGGGTAGCCGTGTCTGATGCACCTGTGTAATCGGATAAAGCAGCGGCAGCACTTACCAAGGTATCAGCAAATCCACCGGCAAAGTTCGCGCCAATGGTCTCCCCATAGGTTGCTGGTTTGGCCCCCTGCTGCTTTGATATGTACTCTTCTGGCGCAGCTTTTAACTCTGCTGGGTTTGCAATCAACCTACCACTCATGGCTTGCGCACGGGCGAGGCTTTCTGGGTCGTATCTGTTTTCTTCTGCAAACCGTTCAGTCTGCGCTTCTAAACGAGGATCAAACTTTCTTGCTGTCGGTGTTTGATTTTGATCTGCGGCAGCGTAACGGCCAGCAATGGCACGAGCAGCACGGCCATATACATCCTGACGCTTTACCATTTCATTGAGCGCAGCTTGCCGTTGGTTAGCAGGCATTGCATTGAGTTGCGCCTGAACCGCATCTATAAATTTAGGGTTTACAACAGCACGGTCTTCAGTTGGGAGCGCGGGTATTTTTACCCCCTCCATGATGCTTTGTTTTTTGGGTTCCGAAGCCGCATTCATAATGGCCGAACCAAAGTCATCCCCTGCTGCATTACCGGTGTCGTAGTCGGTATCTACTACAGCCGCAGTTTTTACAGGTGCTGGAGTAGCTTTAACCGGTGTTACGGGTGTAGTAGCTACACTTTCTATAGGTGTGAACGTAGTAAATTTAGCGGGGGGTTTAGCCCCCGATTCTTCGATTGGAGTGAAGGTACTAAATTTAGTAGGTGTTTGTGGTTCCGCTTCTTCAACTGGGGTGAAGGAGGTAAAGTTTTGCGCCATATATCACCTGTTTAGTTTACATACCCAATCACTTTACCATTCTTGAGTACTTCTGTTCCTTTACCTTGTACAAATTTTCCAATCGTTGACCCCGGTGGTACGCCCGGTGGTAGTTGTACAGCAGGCGCAGTAGCAGGCTTGGCTTTAGCTTTTTCATCCGCTAATGCGCTTGGGTAGCCACTTTTATACCGCGCAATCATAGATGCTTTAGCTTCCTTAGATATATTTGGATCAGCATTTGTTTGCTTGGCAAAATCTTCTGGGGTCTGAAGTTGTGAAATAGGAGTAGGTGCAGCTTTAGGCGCAGGGGCAGGTGTAGGTGCAAGCTGTGCACGAGCGGCAGGGAAACTTGCAACAGCTTCGTCCTCTATCCTCTTCATCTCAGCCGTATCGCCCTTTCTTTGGGCAATTAAATACGCACTAGAATTTTTAGCTGCTTTTAAAGCCGTATCGCGTTCTTTGGCCAGCGCTATTGCGTTTGCATCATTTCTTGCTTGGGCTTCAGCACCGCCGAGAGCAATATCATGTGTCTGCGCACCCGTGACATTACTTGTGACGTTTGATGTAATATCATTTTCTTTAGCGTTTTTTGCTCTAACATATTTAAGCGTCGCCGCAGCATTTACACGGTTATCGTACTGTTCAGGAGTTTCACCTTGCTTCATCGGCATTGAAGCTTTAAGGTCAGCCGCAATAGTTGCCGCGCTTTGTATATCAAAGTTAGGTGCATTAGGCCTAACAGGTTTATTGATAACACCAACAGCTTTAAAGAGTTGCGACTGAACCTTGGCTTTATCAAGACCGTATCTATCAGCTTCCAAGTTGTTTTTACGTACAGACTCCATAGCAGACACGGCATCTTTTGTAAGGCCAAGATTTTCTTTGCGTTTGGCATCGGCCAAGTTGAACTGCATTTGTGACAAAGCAAGTTTTTGTTTTTTGTCCGCAGAAGCGTACTGGCCATACAAGTTTGCAAATGCGCCTGTACCTGCACCCAAACCACGAATAGCATTACCGCCTTGAAGAACTGCGGGTATTGCAGCAAGAGCCGCCAAACCTTTTTGTTGCTCGAATGCGCCCGCATTTTCTTTCCTAGCATCAGCGAGTTCTTTAGCGAACTGCTCGTAGCCAGTGTCTGTGCCCGCTTGGGAACGTAAAGCATTATGGGTTTTTGTAAGCGCCGTTAAGTATTGATCTGTATCCATAGTTTTTGGGCCTTGAGTATCCAAAGCGGCGGCTTTATCTAATGCACGTTGACTAGCTGTTCTATTTAAATCCGCATTTGACCCTGTAACTTGATCCACAGGAAGCCCAGCAACTTGATTTGGCTCTTCATTAGCAGTATCGTCATCAGTTACCTCCTTCGCATCTTCAATCTTTCGATCTATGAGGTCTTGTACATCGCTACCTTCATCCCCTGCAAATCCCATAATCCCGCCTTTTGCGGCTTGCATCATTGGCTGTTGTGGCGCTTGCTGCGCCATTTGTGGGGCTTGTGGAGTTG